>OCVQ010001343.1_pt1 | contig 19112 bp, 28 predicted proteins | sample 1539061 | NCBI WGS metagenome assembly OCVQ01 (sample SAMEA3355526, study PRJEB22509) | marine metagenome | biome: marine; feature: river plume; material: water | place: USA | collected 2010-08-08 | depth 0.5 m | reverse complement strand
AAAAATGGAAAATTCGATTCAACGAATGCCGAACGGATCTACAAAGACTCTTTCAATATCTGAACGCGTAACGATCGCAGAACGTCAAAGTGAATTTATAAGCAATCACGATTTGCCAACGTTCGTTAAGTTATGCGCAAAACTATGTGCGATGTATGGTTTGCAATTACCAGAAGCGCAACTATTACAACTGCTCAAAGATTTTATCGACAAGCATTATGCGTGGTGCACGTTTGAGCATTGGAATATCGCGTTTGAACTCAATGCATCTAATCAGTTAGAAAAAAAAGTTGAACCATTTGGAGCGTTAACCGTTACATTTTTAGGTGATGTATTGACGTGCTACAAACCACTTCGCGACAAAGCGAATTTGGAATGGCAACGTGAAGTCAATGAAAACAAACAACTCCAAGCACCACCAGTTGTGAATGAACAAGATTGGTTAAATTCATTATGTGAAGACATCGATGCATTCAGACAAAAGAAATTTACCATCATTGATATGCGTGGTTCGATAATGTTGGAATGGCTTGAAACAAGCGGAAGAATCTCACACGATTATTTCTCTGATGAAGAATATCGCAAAGCAAAAGTTGAAGCAAAGCGAATTGTGTTTTCTGATTTGCAAATGTCACAACCAAAATTTGACAGAATGGTTGAAGGTAAAAAAGAAAAGGTGCGTGATTACATTCGCATTCAAGGATTACGCGAATTGTACAAAATCTATTTGAGTAAGCAATGAACCAGTACAAACCACAATACTTGCAACGTCAAGTCGAAGCATTGATGCATCTTGCAATTGATTCACCAGTTGAACAAGTGTTGTATGGTGGTGGTGCAGGTGGTGGAAAAACAAGGTTCGGTTGTATGTGGCAAATTCAAAGACGATTGAAGTATGCCGGTACACGTTCTCTTATTGGTCGAAGCAAATTAGACACACTTAAAAAAACAACGTTAAATACGTTCTTTGAAACTGCGCACGAATTCGGATTAGTTGCAGATAAGCATTATGTGTACAATGGTCAAACGAATGTGATTACATTCTTCAATGGTTCTGAAATTGTGTTAAAAGATTTGTTTGCATATCCATCGAATCCAAATTTCGATTCACTTGGATCGTTGGAAATCACAGATTATTTTATTGATGAAGTTGCTGAAGTAACTGAAAAAGCAGTTAACATAGTTCACTCACGTTGCCGGTACAAACTCAATGAATTCAATTTAATTCCTAAAGGTTTTTTGTCTTGCAATCCATCGAAGGGTTGGTTGTACAATGAATTCTATTTGAAAAACAAACAACAAGAATTACCAGTTCATCGTGCGTTCGTTCGAGCATTACCAACTGATAATCCATACTTACCGCAAGCATACATTGAATCGTTACGCAGGTTGCCCGATTACGATAGAAAAAGATTGTTAGAAGGTAATTGGGAATTCGATGATGATAGTGACAAGTTATTTGCAACCGATAATTTGTTACGAATGTTCCGCAATGAATTATTAGATGGCACGAAATACATAACATCAGACATTGCGCGATTCGGTAAAGATAGAACCATCATTTGTGTGTGGAATGGTTTAACACTTGTTGAATTAAAAATGCTACATAAAGCGTCTATTGACCAAGTAGTGAATGAAATTCGAAACACCGCAAAGAATCACAACGTGTTGTTGCAAAATGTAGTGTGTGATGAAGATGGTGTTGGTGGTGGTGTTGTAGATTATTTGAAATGCAGGGGTTTTGTCAATGGATCAAAAGCAAAGCAACCACAATATCAAAACTTAAAATCTGAATGTTACTATACACTTGCTCAATACATCGAAGAAAACAAGTTGACAATTTTCGTCAATGACAAAAAAGAACAAATTGTTCGTGAACTGGAAATGATTAAACGTCACCGTGCAGATGTCGATGGAAAACTTCAAGTCACACCGAAAGACCAAATCAAATTGCGCGAAGGTATTTCACCCGATATTGCTGATGCAATTATGATGAGAATGTTTTTCGAATTGAATAAATCGTATGGTCAATACTTTGTAGGTTGATAAAAATGAACTAAATTCACAGAATGAAATACATCTACGAAACAATGGGAATAACGCAAGAACGCGAACGATTCCTAATCACAATGCTATCGACATTAGTGCAACAACAAAAACAAGTTGGTGACATTCTCAACGAATTTCACAAAAGCAAAAATCTAACATCACGCGAAAAAATGTACTTGTCATTTTGCGCTGGTGCTATACTCGAAAAGAAACACAAAGAAGAAAACTAAAAACAAAAATCAATGCAAACAGACGAAGAAAAATTACGCGTGATTAATCTATTAATGTGGTTGCAGGTTGCAATCTATGCGTGCGATGAAGTTGAAAATATCAGATGGTTCAACAAACACCGCACAAAACAATCACTACAAGCATTAGTGCGCACGATTCTTACAGAACACAATGTAGTTATCAAAGCGTTTTGGGATACGCAAGGTGTGCGAATGGACGAAATCACTTTGATTCTTGACGAACTTACAAAACAAATTGCAAGTTGTCAGTATCACAAACTACCCGAAGTAACTGAATGGATTGTTAATAATGATTATTTACGCGAAATCTAAAAACTAAAAATTATGAGTAAAAAGTACACAATTGAACTATCAGAAGAGCAAATGAGATTAGTCGCTCAATGTCTTGATGATGTATCTCGATTTGCATCTGGACAATGGCAGTTAAGAAATACTCTTGAGGAGATGTTAAGAGGGCTACCATTTGAGGAGTTTTTAGATAGAAGAAACAAAGCCGAGGAATTGCTAAGACAGGCTAAAAGAGTATTGCTCCCTGACTTTGTAGATAATCAAAGTTACGGATATAATGGTACTGAGTTTATTGGTAACTGCTATCAAATTTCCAGAACTATAATGTATCAACTAGCAATGGATTATGACTGGAACAATGTCTACTCCTCTCCAGCATTAGAAAGTGGCACTATGGGAACAATTAAGATAACTAAAAATTAAAAATTATGGAAAAGAAATTTAAGGTGCTAGCACCTATGATGCCCAATTTCATTAAACTTGAAATTGATAATTCGTGGATTTCAGTTCAAAATCTTAACCAAGATGAAGCAGAGCAATTTGGTGAATTGATGAAGCAAACATTTATTAATCATTGGAAAGAACAAAATGAAAAGATTTATTAAAAGAATATTTTTTGGTAAACCACTTTTAATGAGTGTCTTTCAAGATAAGTATGGTCGCAAGTATGGCGGTACAATACATAAAAAAGGTCAAGATGTGGTAGATATTACCTCACATATTGAAGAACCTATATGGTTAGGAAAGATTGAAATTTATTAAAACTAAAAATTATGGAAAAGAAACAAAGTAGTATAGATTGGTTTATAACTGAATTTCAAAAACAAATTGAATTTGTACCCAATTCTGAATTAGATATTTGGTTTAAAAATTTATTCCCACAAGCTAAAGCAATGCACAAGGAGGAAGTGTTAAATTTTGAATTATGGTTGGACAAACATGAAATTGATGCATTGAATAATAATACAATACTTTTAACAAAAGAAGAATTTTACAACGAAAGATTTGGAGGTAACAATGAGTAAGCTATACACAGAAGAGCAATTACTTTATACAATTAAGTTTGTTCAATATTATATTGAGCATTATGGCAAAAGTGTATTACCAAGTATTATTGAAAAACATCTTAAAGCATTATCACCAATCCAACTACCAACGGATGAGGAGATAAAAGAAGAAGTGTCTAAACTGAAATTTTCAAAAGAAGGTTACAGAGGTGGTATTATTGAAGGTATGATATGGATGAGAGATAAAATCAAAGGAGGTGGAGATGAGTAACAAGAAACAAAGCTCGGTAGATGTCCTCTTCGAAATACTCTGGGAAACTCCAAAAGATAAATGGGAGTGGAATGCCGTACTCAAGAAGGTAAAGGAGAGGCATAAGCAAGAAATGAAGGACCTGTACCTCGCCCATGTAACCAAAGTCCCTCGCCTAAAAAAAATCTTCGAAAAGCAATTTGAGGAATACTATACAAACACATTTGAATAATATGACACCAAAAGAAAAATTGAATATTGATATTCAAGAATATTACTATAATTGTAGTGATGGTTGTTGCACTAATTATGGCACTATCATAAAAGTTAATGGTGTTGAATTAAATTCACATAATCAAGATGCATATACTATTTTGAAAAATGTGCTTGAATTTCTTGGCTACGAAGTTGAAATAAACGAAACATTTGAAGGTGACAATGAGTAAGTTATTAGACGAAGTGATTAACGATTTAAAACACCGTGAATTGAAAGGTGTGGAAACGTATAATACAACAATGGATCGTACTGATTTAACACAACAAGAATGGTTGCAACATCTCTACGAAGAACTTCTTGATGCTTCGCTTTACACGAAGAAACTAATCAAGACATTCGATAAATTAAAATTTAATTTACAAGAAGAACAAGTAAAAGACCTTCGATAATTGCAACACCAGTTGCGACAAGTAAAACGTCACGTTGACGTTTTTTTTGTTTTGTCAATTTATTATTTGACGCTTGAAGATTTTGTTTATCATCTTCTAGCAACTTCACTTTACTTCGAAATTCTTTTTCGTTTTGCTCGTACTTGTTGATTTGTTTTGAATACAATTCGATATCTTTTTTGAGCATCACAATTTTTTGTTCGTGAATATCTGATAAGTCACGATAGTACCGTTCGCTTAAAATCAATTTGTTAATCAACTGAAATTGTTTGGGGGTTAAAGTATCGTTGCTTATCAAGTTGTTCGAGATAGTACCACACGCTATCGATTGCGTGTTGGTCAACATTTGTAATCCTACTGATACGATTAAAATCCAAATAGTATTGATTAACACGTTGCGCTTTTTTGTTTTCGATTTCATATAACTGGTTAACGATTTCTAATTGTTGTTCTCTGTATTGTTTTAATTCACCTGCATTTGCATTCAACGTACTATCGATGCGCTGAATTTCTTTTGATTTGTCAATGATAACTGGTTGTTCTTTTGGTTTCCAAATATGCACACACAAAACTAACCACAATGCAGAAGTCAAAATATAAATTGCAATTGTCATATAAATATGCTTCATAAAATTCTTCCGTTATGTATGCGATAATTTTTAACGTGAAAATCTTTACCGGTACCACGTGTGATAATTGCAAATCCGTGATTGTATTTTGAGTATGGATTGTAATCGGGTGACAATTCAGACAAGCATCCAACTCCCCAACACGTAACTATTTTTCCATTAATATCACGTTCAGAATGTTCCGCAGTTTGATGGTGATGTCCACACATCGCAGTCGCTTTTGCCTTCATATACAAGCCACGTGCAACGTTTACTGATGGTATGAACTGCTTACCGAATTCGTGTCCGTGAAAGATGCTCAAACCACCGACATTTAATTTGCTCTTACCATCAATCCAAATGATTCTGTTCTTATCGCAATGCGTTAACGTTGGAAAATCAAATGCATCGATGTCAAATAATTCGGGTGCTTTAACTCGCATATAACGCCAGTACCGTTCTTCGTGATTACCTTCTTTGTAATAAATATTCGCGTTGGGAAATGCTTGACGTAACTCGAATAAGAACGTGCGCATCGCATAAAGTTCTTCGCTGAATTTTCTTTTCTTTGGATCTTTGACAAAGTCACTAATCATATGACAATCGAGCGCATCACCGTTCAAGATAATTGTATCACATTGCTCTTGTATACCAGTGTCAATTGCAAGTGTGAGAGCTTCAACATCGTGGTAAGGAATATGTACATCAGATAACACAAGAATCTTCGAACCTTTCACATCAATATGTTGACGTTTCTTCGCGTATGATTTCGGTAATTTAAATGGATTTAACGCGCGTGGTTTGTCTTCAAATAATGCTTTATCTTTTGTTTTATTTCTATTCGCAAGACCTGTCTTACCACGTAGTTTTCTTATGTGTGAACGTGCGTGTTCAACATCTGTGTAAACTTCGGGGTGTTCTGCAAATAGTTTTTTGGCAAGTGTTAACGATGGTGTATTTGCAAACTGCTCACACACTTTCTTCGCCATTAGATGCGCTTGTGTTTTTGGGTGTCCCATTGGTTTTATTTGTGAATGCTTCAACAACGGTTGTACTTAAAACACCACCTGCAACAATTGCCAAAGCATCATACATAAATTGTGGTGCGATGTAACTGGTGAATGTTCCAACGTATGCTAATACAATCAAATTAATTACAATAAAAATAGCAGTAACTCTCTTACTGCTAACACTTTTTGAATAACTAAATAAATTGTTAATCCACTCCTTCATAATAACTTCATCAGCAATTCAACAATGAAACCACCAACGATACCCATACCCGTTGCAATGCCAGTAAACTTCGCAACTTGCAATCTTTGATTTTGAATGTAACGTTCGTGACGTTCAACTTTTTTTACAAGACCTTCTTGCAACATTTCATCGTCACCAACTAACGTCAATAACACTCTATCAATTTTGCGATTCAGCAATTGTATTTGTTCGTGTATCAAGTGTGTTTCTTCTTGTTGATTCATAACCATTCATTCAATAACGTGTACGTGAAAAACTTATTACCACTTGCTTCGCACATTGAAATTAGTTGTGCAAATTCGTGTGGGTTGTTTAGCACTTGACAACCTGCACTCCATTTTTCTACAAGTGTGCTTATTGCATTTGGATTTGCGCGATGTATGTTAATTCCAAAAATACCACGCTCAATGTTTGTTGTTACTTCAGCAATCTCATTCTTGTTTGAATCACGATAAACATCAATTGGTGCGTATTGCGTTAATGCTTTGTATTGACCTTTATGATAACCTAACACCCACGAATTTTTATACTGGTTAGGTACAACCATCGCAGTTCCTTTTGGATTCATCAAGTTCAATAACCAATGTCGACCTGCATTTGTAGTTGCTGTGAACCAATACACTTCATCGTCTTTAACAACACCAACTAAATCATCGAATCTGTTTGGAACATTAGCGCGTGAACGCACACCAACCAAATGAAATTTCATTGCGAAATCATATTTGTGTTTCGCGAATTCTTCTTGAAGTTGTTTAATTGTTGGCTTGACCATTTTGCAATCGTTTTACTTGTTGTTCTTTTTTCTTTATATACTTCTTCAACTTTTCGAAATACACTTGTTGTTTTTCTAAATCTTTTTTTCTTCCCCTTGACATAATCAATTATTGAAAGTACGAATCTAACCAACCGCGCTTGTATTGCCCTTTCACGTATCTATCACTGCCCATTGAGATTTCAAAATTGTTTGATGGATAAACATCAGTATCACTATACAATTGATTCTGCGTGTTCGTTGAGTATTCGGGGAATAAAGAAGTGTTATCACATAAGTAATCAACCATACGCGCAGTATAGAACATTGCTTTTTGACGCGATTGCTCACGATAATTCTGCAAATCATCTTGCGTAATTGGTTGTGAATCTTCACTTGTGCGAATTACCAATGAACCATTATCTGTTTTCATATATAAGTGTGGTAACATCTCGTACATTGCCCACCAACAAACCATTCTACGCACCCAGTTGTCGAGCAACGTCAAGTAATTACCACTAATTGTATTGTTCGCAACATCACTTTTTATCTTGTTGTATAAATCAGTACCAAGATATTGTTGCAGATGTTCGTCTTGCGCTAAATAGATTGCAGGATACATAAGTAATGGATCAACCGAACCATTCACCCACGTGTATTTTTTTATATAATTTTCGTCTACTAAAAGAACTTCGGGTTGTAGTGCCATATTATTTTTTATTTGTATTTAAGTGAACCACGTGATGGTGTATCAATTGGTCTTATTGCTTCAACACCTTTTGGTTTTAAGCTATCAACGTTGTCTTTTACAACTGAATCATTCGCAAGACCTTTGTTTGGTAAGAATTGACCACCTTTTCTTTTTCTGAAATATATTTTTCTGAACCATTTATGGTGACAAAAGCAACCGCCTTTCCATTGCCATATTGAATAAAATGAAGAACCTTCTGGTGCAAATTGTGCATTCTCACCTTCCATTGCAATGATGTCTTCATAACGATAAACCGCACCATTTTTTGAAAGCGAAACCATCTCGCGACAAAAGTCACGCGTTACCATTTCGCCATTGCGCCACGTTAGATTTTTGGAATAGTAATAACGAATTTTATAAAGACCTTTGTCGGTTTCATCTGAACGTTCATTCGGTTTTGCATATGAACGCAATGACATATACTCTTTGCGATATTGTTCTTCGTTGTGTGGGTCTGTTACTTCTTCATCTGATATGCATTCCCATTCTTCTTCGTCAACGTATTCTGCTTTATCAGCAAGATGTTTTAACCACGAATCAGAATCTTCATCACTAATGTGCGCAGGTACACCATTAATCAGTTTTGGTTCTGATTTATTTTTCTTTACTTTTTTTTTTTGACTGCTCAATTTAGCAATCGCATCACCACCAACAGCGAACATTGATTTCGCAACTTCAACGTCTAATTGTAAGAACTGCACAAGAAATACAATCGCTTGTTCTTGTGTTAAAATTCCTTCTTTTACTTTCGATACAATGTCAATAGCAGATGCTATCTGTGCACCGTTGTATGTGACATCAGAAACTTTTACTTCTGTTGAAACATCAGTTGTTGTTGGTTGTTCAACCGGTGTATCAATAACAATCGATTCAGTTGGCATTGCAGTTTCAACGATTTCAAATGGTGAATTAAGTGCAATTTCAACATCACCAATTATTGGTGTAAACGCATCTATTATCAAACGTTGATATGGCTGAATTACTTGATGATTGAAGATGTCTAAAGCAACAATCATTTCATCTTTGTTCGAACCAAAACCACCATTATCACGAATACCAAAAAGCAATGGTGATGTGATTCTATGACCAATCATAATTTGCTTCGCAGTTTCTTCACTCAAAAACTGATATTGTTTATCAGCATCTGAAATTGGAAATGGTTCTATCTGTGGTGCTCTTGCAGGGTCTTCATTGAACGTCATTAAGAACTTACCTGCGTTACTTGCACCGCTTAATCTTGCTTCCCACTCGCGTCTGATTTGCTCACGTTCTTCTTTTTGTGGAATGCCATTTAAAAAATTAATAATGAACGATGGGAATAAACCATTCAAGATGTTATTCACGTGATACATTCCCATCTGATAACTCAATTCAATGTAATTCAATGAACCATAATAATCGGGTTTTGAATAATACATTGAACCTGCACACATCGAATGCTCATAAATTACTTGACGTGGATAATCTTTCGCGCACGATGGGTCAAACAAAGGAATGAAATATGGTTTTCCTTTTTTACTGCGCGTGTTATTCCAATCGTATGAATACCAAATACCAGTTACTTCTTCGCACTCTTTATCGTAAGCTAATCGGCAATTCTCGAAAGGCAAGTGATTGATTTGCGCAACGCGTGTTCCATCTAATGACCAAATAACTTCTGCAACAAATTGACCTTGCAATTTTAAATCAAATGCAATTCCATTTAACGCATTATCAAGAATCGTATCTGTTCCTTTACCTGCTATCATAAACGAAATCGAATTCACCAACGCATTGTGAATAGGTGAATTTTGATACAGATTAATTAAGTATTGCGGATAAAGATTATTGTTGCCGTAATCAATCCAACCTGCGCGATTCTCTTTTTCAATTGCTTCGGTGGGTTGGTATTTTGCGAAGTTGAATTGTTGTATGTTAGTCATTAAGTACCTGTATATATTACATCAACGGGAATCGTTGGTGTTGAAACGTCATAATAATTCACGCTTTCTGTAAGTTCAAAAATTCCTTTTTCAACTAACCCAACAACAGACGCATCTGTTGGGTCTGTATTGCTTGAAGAATTTTGACCATACACTTCGTATCTATATCTTCCTGCATCAACAAGTGTTGCAGTTGTTAATTGAATTGTGGTGATTCTTTCGTTCTCACTTATTACATCAACAACTTGACCTAATGATTCACCAGTCATTTCGTAGGTCAATACCAACAAATAATGCGTGAATGCAGTTGTATAATAACTACGCCCTTCGTTCAACGTTAGATGCGTTGTTTGGTTTGCAGTATTTGTAAGTAGATAAATCATTTTTCCTTGTAAAGTAAAGTTAACAAATGGTGGTTGTGTGACCACCAAATGTTAACATAAATTCTAATTGTTTATTAATCAAGAATTGAAGCAGGTGCACCGCTCAATTTGTATGCGCGTTTTGGTGCTTCGTGCGTGAATGCTAATGTGAAACCATTCATATCACCCAACGTTGTACCAGTTGTAGCAGTTGATGTTGAAAGGTCTGCACCATTCTCATAACCAACAGCCCACCAATTATCGTTTGCATCTAAAACAAAAACAATTACACGTGCTTTTGCAACGGTTTGTAATTCTAATCTTTTAGCACTTGACAATTTGTGAAGCATCACGTTCACCGTTTGCGTGTAGAACACCGTACCATTATCACGATTGAAGTTAATTGTTTCTTCAAGTGATGCAGTTTGTGTTGGCAATTCATAAGTAAACAAATCACCACTTGCTGGGCCAACAATTGTAGTTACGATTTCATTTGCATCAAGTGTAAATGAACTCACTAATGTTTGGTCAACAAGAATAATTTGCTTAACTCCACCAACACCATCTTTACAATCTAATGTAAAACCAGTTGTTAATTCACAAGCCATATTTTTCTTTGTTATTATTTGCACAAAAGTGATGCACCGTTGTTTGATGCACCACAATTGTACAAGGGTTATTTAATTAATTAGGCAGTGTATTGATAGAATGCGATTTCGTTTCCGAATCCATACTGAACACCTGCGAAAAACTTCGCGCCGAAACGTACGTTGTCAGACAAGTCTTTATCGTACATATCCAACAAAGCAACTTCGTTCCAATCAGAAAGAAGATTTGTACCGAACCACAAGTTAGATGGTTGAGCCATTACCATTGTGTCGTTTGACATACCTGGACATTCAACGATTTCGTACTGACCTAACCAAGTCATTACAACGCTTTCTCCTTGATACAAGTAAGAACCATTTCCTAATCCAAGAATCGCATAACGGAATGATTCAGCAACGTTTGATGAAACGTAGATGCGTGGTTTTTCAGTTGAACGTCTAACTTTCAAAGGACAAGTATCAACTAATCTTTTGATTTCATCGATAACATTTGTTTCGTCAATTGCAACTGGTGAAGAAACATCAAGTACAGAAGCATCAGCCAAGAATAATGTTTCGAATCCATCGTATTCACCAGCGTTTGCGTTAACACCGCTCCATATAAGAACTTCGTTACGAGCCGCAATTCCTGCCATCATATTAGCAATTATTGCATCAGCAAGTGACGCGTGAAGTTGTCCGTTTTGCTCTGATTTAGCTTCCCAATCTGCAAGGAAATCTTTTTTGCAAAGTTGTCTGTGCACTTGGAATTTCTCAAGTGTTAAAACTCTTTCAGTTAATGTAACGGTACCAGTTGGTGTGAAGTCACAAGTCGCATTTGCGAAAGTGATGTTGTCAACTAATTTGCGAACTACTTGCTTGTACTCAACGTTTTCTTTAACGGTGATGTACTGCAAAGTTTCGTTAGACAAGAACGCCGAACGAATGTAACCTGCTGCTTCTTTACCAGCATAGGTTGATGTAAGTGAAGTGGTTGTAGCCATTTTTTATTTTTCTTTTTTTTATTTGTTTTTATTTAGGTTGTAAGCGAAGCGTTCTTCATACGTCATTTGCTTAAATGATTTTGAAGGTGCTTCTTTAACTGCTTTTTTAAATTCAGTTTTTACTGATTCAACTGCTGGTTGTGCAGATAGTTTTGTTACTTGCGCTGACAAGTTTTCTTTTTCTGCTTTTAGTGTTGCGATTTCTTTTTCAAGATTTGCAACAACATTTAGGATTGCTTCGAATTCAGCATTCATTTCAGTTGACTGCTCAACAACTTCTGTTGCTTCTGCTTCAACTTCAACTTCAACTTTTGGTTCTTCTTCCATTGGTTTGATTTCAGCAATCACACCTTCGGCAACAATGATAGATGATCCATCAGCAAGTTTGTATTCGCCATCAACTAAAGGTGCATCGTTTCCTTCTGCATCTTTAATCATAACACGAACTCCAACTGCCCACGCATCGCTATCTGTGTAGATAGAAGAACCATCTTCTAAAATCCCTTCAGTCATTTGCTTTACTTCAACAACTTCTTCTGCAACAGATAAGTTGATGTTGTACTTTGCAAACAACTCTTGTACTTTTTCTTTTAGGTTCATAGTTTGTTTATATATTAATTCAAATAGCAAATAGAAATACACGTACATTTGTTTCATAATTCACATCTTTTGTTGTGTTTTGTTTTTACAAATGTTTTCTTTTGATTGAAGAAAGGTGCTAAACGTAGCACCTTTTTTTATCATCCAAAATTTGCATCAATACGCTTCAAAACATCCAACTCACTTTCTTGTAATCCATATTTTTTGAAAGCAATCTTTGTTTCTTCATCGCAGATTTTATGAATTGCGTTGATGAAGTTGTGTACATCTTCACCATACAATTCTAATCTTATGAATGAGCCACCTTCGATGTTCATTTATTCGGATTGTATGCCCAGTTCATAAGTGATATTGTACGCTTACTTCCACAATCATTACCTTCGCTATCAATAAGTAAATCACCTGCACTATTCTCGCGCATACGATTTACAAATGCGATTGTTTTACCAGCCCATTCAAAGTGTTTTTCTGTCCATTCAGATTTTGGTGTTGATAGTAATTCTAAATTTCTTTCAATTGGTGACCGGTCTAATGATGCTAAACGTGAGCATTCAGATTTTGCCCATTCATTAAGTTCATCATAAGTCATATTTACAACACGTACATAATCTTCATAACGCGCAACGATTTCTTCTTCACTTGCTAACTGCAACATTTGTTCAAGTTCAATGATCCATTGTTCTTGTTGTTCAGACATCTTCATTTCTTTTTTTGGTACGAACATACCTTCGATTGAAAACGCTTTTACTTCACCGCTCTTAACCTTATTCCACACTTCATCGTTTTCTACTTTCATTCCACCGAACCACGTGCCAACTGGTAATGAAAAACCGAACTCTTTTGATTTATCATTTTCACCTTCGATTAACCAACTCTCAACAAGCGTTAAACCACCAAGTGGTGATTCGTGTTCTAACGTAGCGTTGTGATGCAAGTTCTGCTTGAAGTAATTGTGTGCAATCTTTTGAATTGTTTCTTTTGAATACTTAACATAGTATTCACCTTGCGTTTCATCGTAACGATAAATTAATTGGTCGGGTATAAGCAACGCGCCATATAACATCTTGCGTTCTTCTGATGCCAGTGTTACATATCTTTTTTCATCTGATAGTGCAACGAAGTCAACACCAATTGCAGGGTCTTCAACAACGCTGATTGCGTGAACTCCAAACATACCAGTGTCATCGATTCCGTACTCGATAACTTTTATTTTTTTATTCATCATAACTTTGATTGATTATTTATTAATTGTTGTGCTTCTATTGAATTTGAAACTTGACCACTTATAACATACGCTTGAAATGGTGGTTGTTGATTAGGTTGATTTTGCAAAAATGAAAGTGATAATGGTGAAGGTGAACCGCCAACATTTGTACTTCCATTTAAACCACCGCCACCACCACTTGGTGTTGTTTTACTTTCGAATTTCGTTTGTTGAATTTTAATAACGTTTGCAAGACCTGCTGCAAGTGCTACACCTGCTTCAACGAATTGTGCACCCGTTGCAAGTTTTGCAGGGTTACCACCTGCTGTCAATGCGTTGTTAACTGCTGTGTATGTTGCAACAATTGCTTGTGCTAAATTGAATGCTTTCACAACTTCAAATTGTCGTTTCGCATCTTTTTCTGATTTCGTACCAAACGATTCTGCAAGATTTCCCAACGCACCAAATACATCACTTGCCATTTGTAAACGCTTTGCATTTAATTCGCGTTGACGTTGTTCTGCGCGTAACGCTTGTTCTGCATCAAGTGCATCTAATGCATCATTTTCAACTTTCTTGATTTCAATTACTTTGTTTGTTGTTTGTAATGCACCTTCAATTCTTTGCACACCTTGCGTTTCATATAACAAATCTAAATTGCGTTCATTCACACGTTCCGCTTCATACGCTTCTTCCATTGCTTTCTTCAATGCATCTGCTTCTTCTTGTAGAATTTCGTCACGTGTTTTCTTTCTTTTTTGCGCACCGTTTTTTATAATATCATTTTTCTTATCTTCATTATCTTCGTTACCTTTTATCGTCAATTCTGATAATGCTTGTTGGTCATTATAAATATCTTCGCTAATGAAATCAATTTCTTTTTGAATATTCTGCAAATCAGTTACAGTTGTACCAACCATTGATGCACCCATATCTGTAATGCTCTGAATGAAACCACCTTGTAAACCGAGCAAAGAAAGACCTGCTTGATTAGCTTCTGATAATGTAGTTGTGAATCCTTTATTAGCAAGTAATTGAGATTGTTTAGCATAAAGGTCTTCAAGGTATTTTAGTTTACCCCTAACTTTTGCTTCTTGTTGTAACTTTAAAATCAATTGATTTTTTGCATTGATGATATCGTTCGTTGCATTGATATCATTAATTGCTTCAATGCCATTTGCTTTTAACGCTTTATTTACTTCACCTAATGCTTTCTTTCTATCATCTTCGCTTTTCGAATGGTCATTAACCGCACGAACTAATAATTCAATTTGCGCCGTTTGAACTTTAACGGAATCCATTTCTTTCATCACCGCTTCACTGCGCATCATTTTATCAATCGATTCTTCTTGAGTGATATTGAAGTTTTTTACTGCTGTTGTAAGTTCACTCCAATATGCAATCACACCTGCAATTGTACCCGCTATTAAGAAAATTGGATTTGCAAGTAACGCTTTACCCATATCACCAATTCCCTTAATTAAACCACCAAGTTCTTCTTTGATGGTTTTAAAATTCAATTGTCCAAGTGCATTACCAAAACCGCTTAATGCAATACCTGCACCTTTGAAATCTAATGACATAATTCTGTCACCAAATAAACCAACGTTATTTGATACCTGCTCAAATGCATTACCTGCGTTTGCACTTAACTCTTGTGCTAAATCACTTATGTTATCCTTTAATTCAGATGCACGTTGTGATGCTTTCTTAAATTCTTCGCTCGATTGATCCATTTCGAGCATTTGATTTTGTAATGCGCGTAGTTCTGCTTTCGCACTCTTGAAACCTTTTGCACTATCTTCACTCGCTTTTGCAACATCGTTCATATATTGAACGCCATTGCCAGTTATATTGAATTCTTTTGTAGCCATTAAAAAAAGATTAGATAACTAATAAATAGATAAAACGCAACGTTTACACTTATTCGCAAAACTTTTAGTGCGTAATACTTACGCATATCTAACTCATATTTGCCTTGCGCGATTTGTGATACAAATGATTTTCCTTTGATATCATTCTTGATGAATTCCAAACACGTAACAACGTTATCTGCTTTTATCATACTTGTTCGATATTTAAATTAATTACTGATGCAACACTTGCAGTTATGTTAATCAATGAACCTTCTGTGATTGTATTACCTAACGTGTATGCAACTGCATCATCTGTGATTGTAATTGTAGGTGCTCCAACTACGTTATCAATTGTATTAATTGCTAAATCATAAGGTGCGTAAACGTCAATTGTTTGCACATCAATTAACTCAATAGTCCACAAAACATTTGTATCGTTTTCATTGTTGATATACCAGTTGCTTCCATCACTAACTAATGTCACTGCGCTATTCGTTGCGTTCATTGTATAGGTTAACGCATCATCGATTTTCTGCATTCCATAAGGTTGCAAAGTCACACCATAAGTTGAATCGATGTTCTTGAATGTAATTGATTGACCGCGATATTGCGTTGCGTTTGGTACATACAACGTGATATCTGCACTCATATCTTGCGTTAATATGTAGTTGTCATTGCGGGTAACTGCATAATCAGTTGAAACAATTTTAATTGGTCTTTCAATTGGTGTTGTGAACTTCACATTATCACCGAAAAACTTTGGTGCTAATACATTCGTTTTTGATTGCAGTAAGTTCTTTGTTCCGCTTGATGGTAATGAATAACAAAAACTATTTAATGGATTCCAAAAATAACCATACCTGCGACAACAATCTTCAGTTGCTTCAACTGGGTCACCGTTTGAATCTTCCCAATTTAATGTTTTGTCTTTATTCGCACTAACTGGTGTAGCATCACACGAATTATCGATATCCAACACACGAATCAATTTAACTTTTGTTACGTCCATTTCACCCAACACATAACCATCGATATCCAATACGCGCCACCAAGAATCAACAATCCATATTTTATCAGCGAATGAAAATGTAAAAATATCTTCAAGTGTAAGTGCAAAATATGCTTCCATTATTCTTGCTTGACCATCGTAAATTTCACGATAGTAATTGCGCCAAAAACGATTGTACAAATTATTATATGGTGATGCAGTAATTGTGTGTAATGGAACTTCTGGAGCAAAATTTAAATCCAAATCATTCACTCCTGCATTCATTGTTGAATAATTACTTAAACACTTTACACTTGTTGTTTCGACCGCATCAGTTACTTCATTGTACATCTGCACATTGAAGTTTGCAAAGTAGTATAAGATGCGTGGTTTAGGGTTAACGAATTCACCTGCTTCATTCAAAAACTTTGGAACAACAACATCAGTACCATCTACGCCATTACAAGGTGTTGATGCAAATGCAAGTTCAATCTTTTCTTCGCCAGTTGCGAAATCATTGATAACATCGAAATCATTTTCAGTTACTTCATACCTTCCAAAAATTCTTCCGTTATCTTGATAAATCTTGTTGCAAAAATCACCATCAGCAGTATACGTGAACGTGAATTTCTTCTTCTGCAAATCTGTTGTTGGTGAATAAACAATGTCTTTATTCAAATCTAATTTCTTCGTCCAATCTAACGTGTTACCACTTGCGATGTATTCGTTCATTGGTTCGATTCGCAACGTGTTTGGTAATGTCTTATCGGGAACAAAAACCAAGTTGAACATTTGCTGAATGCTTTTGATGAAATCAATTTGTTTCATTTCGGGAGCGTTGAATTTCATAAATACATTCACGTTACCATACAATTCAGATGTCACACTTTGCAGTTCGATACCTGTACCAGTATAATCGTTTGATCCATTACCAATCAAATCTAAATCACACGAAGGTTCTGCACCATTACCAATTACTTCACCATTGTAACCAAATACAATTTTCATTGTATCACCTATATTCATTGGAAATGTTTTAACAACATCACACACAACATCACTTGCAGTTGCAGTTCCTTGTTGTGGTATAATTGATAATTGATTTAAGCTAACATTCAAGTTATCATTAATAAAAAATAACACCGTTAAATTTGTATTGCTTAAATCAGTATTCGTGTTGTTACGCGTAGCACTTCCGTGTAACCAAAATCTAAACGTATATGTACCAGTTGTTGGTGCAGTAAATATTCCACCACTCCAACTATTCGAAGCATCTTCGTATTCAGTTAATTGAGCATATAAATTATATGTGCTTAAAGTTGTGTTTAATGTGATATTGTTGATGTTACTTGCAAGTGCTAAATTCGATGCGATTGCACCAGTTGAATTATCACCATTCAAGTATTGCGAATTAACAAATGGTACATACACATTAGTTAGAATGCTATCTAAATAATCACTCTCGTAACTAATACCTGCATCTAAAAGAATTTGGTCAAACAAATATTTCGCTTTTACTGCTGGTGTTAAATGACCAACGTACAAAGGTGTACCACCATATTGCGAATCATTAGGGTTGAAGTATAATAATTGTCCTTCGGGATTACTTGCAGTGAAATTAAACTTATCGCACAACGTAAGAATCACATCACCATTCATTCCACTTACATTCTCATACAACAACTGATAGTCTAAATCACCATAAGCAATCGTGGTAATATCACGTAACATTTTTTCATTTAGTGCACGTGATAAATTTGGAACTTCACCAAAGAACACAACTTCAAATTCGAATAACTTACCTTGTGACCAATACACACGCTTAACTTGAATGTGACCCGTTGCAACTGGTATTGTGTTACTTGTTAACGTTGCTTCTGTTTTGATTCTGTAATCAAACCAACCATCAAAATTCACGTTGTAAATCGCACCAAAAAAATCAACGTTTGTTTTACTCGCAGGTATACGAAACTCACGCGAGTAATTACCAACCGCACTAAAATCTGTGATGTCTGTGAACTTAAAATTCAGATGTAATTTTTCATTCTCGTACAAATCTAAAGTTGCATAAGTACCATCACCATTGTTAACCGATAAAATAACTTCGTTTATCATAAACCTACTCCTTGACTATATTTTAAATTCAATGTAACGTTGAACAACTTACTATATTTTTCATTCTTAATTGTGAACTGCGAATCAGCAACTAACACTGGTGTTTGAGAACCATTATCATCAACAATGTAAACATCATTTGAACGCAACAACGTCTGCAAGAATTCGAATTCACCAACACTTAACCAGTCACTATTTATAACAAGACCTTTCGTTGTGTTTACATATCTATCAGTAACACCCCTATCGTAAGTGTTAAAACCAAACGTTGTTGAATTGTAATCACCAATAACTTTTTGGTATTGTTTTCTTTCGTAGTTATAACTCAACTCACTTCGTTTTGTGAAGTTGAAATAGTCAACACCACCGCACGTGTTAGTCCACATCAATCGCACGTTGTCAAATAAACAATCGTCATCAACTCGATAGAACACATATTTGCGTGATGCTTGTGCACCGCCCGAATCACGTGCGTATAAACTATACCACTTCCAATTTGTCATTGTTGCCCCATCAGATAACAAATTTGCAGGGTATGCACCAACTGCATTTACTTCATCAGCATTTGTAACAAGTGAATATGAAGTAAATGCAGTTGG
>OCVQ010001336.1_pt1 | contig 19211 bp, 9 predicted proteins | sample 1539061 | NCBI WGS metagenome assembly OCVQ01 (sample SAMEA3355526, study PRJEB22509) | marine metagenome | biome: marine; feature: river plume; material: water | place: USA | collected 2010-08-08 | depth 0.5 m | reverse complement strand
CTGAAACTGCTCCTACGATACCACCTCTATTCAAACCAGCAGGTGCGAACCATTCAGCTGCGATAGCGTCATTTGCTGCGAATACAGCTGGCATCAATACTGATGGTGGAACAGTTACTAATTTGTTAGTGTTCGTATCAACTGTCTTAACCCAAGGGTAATAAGTTGCTGCGTAGTTTGAATCAACTGCGGTTGCTTGTGAGGTTGCTTCAGCGATTGTATCATCGAAATCGTTGAAATCAGCGATGTAGAATGCATCTTGTCTAGCTTCAACAACATCAATTGCTTTTGTAGTTACTGATGGGTGTAAACTTCTTACGATACCTGGAGTTACCAACATATTGATATCCCACTCATCAGGGTTAGAAATTGCGTTCAATGCTTTAGTGTATGCTACTGAACCACTAGCAGTTGCCGAAGAACAATTGAATCCTTGCGTATTTGCTACTCCCCACTCAGAATCACCAGCTTTAGCGATTTTGATTGCTGGAGATTGTCCATCGAATCCACTTTGGAATGCTAATGAGAATTGTCTCTTAACCATATCAGATGAATCAGAACCACTCATTTCGTAAGAAAGTTGAGAATCAAATCCGAAGTCCACATTCGAACCAGTAGATGCGTTGTTAGGAAGTGGTGCTAAGTAGTTAGCGTTATCCAATTTAACACCAGCAGTTTCGAAATCGAAACCAGCATAGTAGATTGGAGAACCAGCAGTATTACCAGAAGATGCTGTTTGATAAACAACAGCTGGTACTAAAGTTTCAGTTCCACCTACATAAATTGGGTTAGTGTATGCTCCATGAGCGAAAGGTGCGGCTGATACAGGGTAAGAACCTTGTGCTGCAACTTCTACTCTTACATATTTTGAGTTATTCACCCAATCACCACTTTCAGTAATCTTACCATTAGAATCGATAGTTAAGAATCTATCACCGATTCTTCTAGCAATAAAGTTTGGAGATGATGGGTCTAAGTTTACATTATTAAATGTTTCCAATACTGATTTTCTCTTATCAGTATCAGCGAATGAACGAATTGTTACAGAGAAAGTTGAGTAGTCAGTACCACCATCTTCACCTGCTGCTTTTACATTGGAGATTGAAACCTTAAATCTAGTGTTCTCATTGTTACCATATCCTAAAGTGTGGAAACGGAACAAATCAAATCTTTCGTTAGAGATAAGTTGTGATTTTACATATGGAGTAGTTGCGTAAGATGCATCACCGAATTCTTGAGTTGCAAGTGCAACAGCTGAAACATCTAATCCCCAACCATTTGTATCATCGTGGTCAGCTACTGATTGAGATGCTACATTCTCAAAGAATGAATAAACATATCCGTGCTTAGAACCAAATGGTGATTCACCAAATACATCAGCTACATCATTATTGTCAGCTGGTTTGATAGATGAAGATACTTCACCAATTCCACTACCACTAACAACAAAAGAACCAGAAGCAGTTCCATCGGTAATGGTGAATGCACCAAAACCAACTTCTGCATCACCAGCTGCGGTTGAATGTAGAGTTGATACTAATTTATAACCAGTAGAACCAGAAACTGCGATACCAATTGGTGTTACTTGAGAGTAACCACCTACATTCATTACTCTAACAACAGTAACAGTACCAGCTTCTCTAAGATAGTTTTGTACTGCATACTCTGTATAGTAAGTTCCATCAGGTGTTCCAAATTTGTCCTCAAATTCAGATTGTGTTCTAATGATTGTTGGAACGAATGCTGGTCCTTTCTTAAAAGGTCCTACGATTGCTGCTCCTATTTCTCCGATTCCCTGAGCCAAGAATGAAAGGTCATTTTCTCTTGTGAATACTCCAGGTGATACAATTCTTTCTGCCATATTATTTTTTCTCCAATAAGTTTTTTTTGACTAAAATATCAAATACACATATAAATATAAAGAAAATCCCCAAAAGATAATTTTAGATTTTTTCTTTTAAGTATTATAAATAAATATCACATTTATTTCATTAACGATTTAATCATCTCTTTCAACTCATCAATTTGTTGTTGTTGAACATCTAATTGAGTTTGTTGTGATTTAATTAATTCATTTTGCTCTTTGATACCTTCAACCAATAATGGAACAATCTTATCGTAATTTACAGTTAAGTAGTTTTCACCAGATTTAGAACCGATTGGTTGTTCATTCTCATCAAACAATGTATCAAATGGTGCAATCGTTACAACTTCAGGAAGTATGCTTTGAACTTCTTGTGCTGATAAACCAACTTGTTGTTTTTCATCCGTATATCCAACTGATTTTGCTAAATCGTTATTAACATAGTAGAATCCATTTAATTTGGAAATTTTATCCAATGCATTCTCAATGTTACCCAACTTAGTTTTTAATCTTTCATCGGAGTAGTATGCGATAACATCTGCTTGTGCGTAAACCCAGTTGTAAGAATAAACATAATCATAGTTTGTTCTATACATTCTAGAAGTGCTGTTACCATCCCAATAGTATCCCGTATTATTACGGTCATACATAATAGTAGCTTGAATAGCGTTTTCAATATATACAGTACCACCACTATACCAGTTTAAGTAAGTGTTGTATCCATTTCTACAATCTAAGTGTAAGTTACCATTAGTTGTCATTACAGATGCCCAACCATCAACTCTACCATTTGTTCCAACTCTAAAATATGCTCCCCAACTTGGGTTAGGTCCATGTAATGTACCACCTCTAATACGAAGTGCATCGTTGGAAGTTGTGTTAGGGTCTAAGTAATATCCAGTATCGTTTTGGTCATAGAAAATTGGTGCTCTTGCATCACCACCTGCTCTAAATGAACTATTTACATAGAATCCATAAGATTGGGTAGATGCCCGTTCACCGGCTGAATAGTATAGATATAATTGGTTTGTAGCTGAATACCAAATCCAACCCTTTGAGTTATCGTGTAAACCAACATCACCACCTCTACCCATGTAACAGAAGCGAGAGTTGATACCCCATCCCGCCCATCCGTTTCTACCGGAATCGTAAGTGGTATAGTTACCATATGAGTTACCACCAGCTTCAGCTGCCCAAATACCTCTACCATACGATTGGTTGTATAAACCAGTCGAACCATAGTTTCTCCACCATCCGTAGTTGTAACCTTCATTTAATAAGATTGTATCCAAACGAGATTGAGATGCAGGGTCTGAATAGTATGCGGTATTGTTTGAATCGTAATAAATGGTTGCGTAGAATGAACCGGTAGATGAGTTGTTACCATACATAGCGATTTTATACCAACCACTAGGTGAGTTCCAAGAATATCTCCACCATAAGTTTTCGTTCACACCACCAATCATCTGCCATCCGTAAGCGTTACTTCCGTTTGACCAGTGGAATGTTTGGATACCTACGTGGTGAGATGTATCACCAGGTCTATTTTGTGCACCAGTTGAACCCCAGCTATCGATGAAACCAGAACCCCAGCCCAACATTTCGTTGAAGGTATAAGAACCCCAACCCATATTACCAGTCCAATAAACTGTACTACCAGTAATCTGAGGTCTCATATATGAGTATCTACCAGATAGACCCATCATAGCACGAGTTCTATCAGAAACACCATTGATATTACTACTATGTTGAGCGTTAGGGTCTACATAGTATCCAGTATCGTTGTAATCATAGAATAAAGTACCCCTAACATCAGAAGATGCTACAATTCTAGATGAAATAGCTGCTCGGAATCCACCATTATTGATAATCAATAAACCGTGGTCATTCAAGTTAGATGCTACACCACCAGCATTAGGGTGTGACCAAGCCATACCATAAAGGTTACCAGTAGATGTACCTGCTTTCGGTAACATATAAGAGCTACCCATTGCGAATACACCTTGCAATCTATATGATGAATAAACACCTACCGTCTGAGAACCATATTGTTGGTCCAAATACAAATCATTAATGATACGAGTATCATTTGATAGAGTATAGTTTGTTCTGTTTGTTGATGCAGGGTCTGAATAATATCCGGTATCATTCCTATCATACATAATGTATGGTCTGATATCCGGCATATATACCACATTACTTTCACCCAAATACATTGTTTGAGTTGAGTAGTTACCATACCAATGTTGTGCTTCAACTACATATGCGGAGAAATCCCAACGAGGTTCGTTGTTAACATTGTTAACTAATTTGATTCTATTTGGAACAACATAGTTCATACGAGATGTACTATTCATGTCCACATAGTAACCGGTGTTATCTATATCGTATGCAAATGGGAATCGGATAGTATCGTAGAAATATGTTGTTGAACCAGTATCAACCAACATTCTAGTAGTACCCCAACCACCATTTCTATATCCATGGTTCCGATTAATACGGAAGTTATCATCAGCGTATCCATACCCAACAGACCAAGTTGTTCCTGTCAATCCAGATGAGAAAAGGATAGAAGGTCTATCTCCACCACCACTAGCTTCAGTTCTAAATTCACCCGTAATACCCCAAGAGTGGTTACCATATTGGTTACGAACAATCATAGTAACATTGTTACCAGGTGCTGAACCATATTTAGTTACCTCTAATACAGGTCCATTTGATGCTCCCAAATTGGTTACACCATTTGGATTCATATAATAACCAGTATTATCTCTATCGTAGTATGTTTGTGCAAACATTGAGTAAATTGCAGTCACACTACCACCGAATGTAGCATCGTTGTTGTTAAGGTTCAACTCCATTGGCCAATAACCATTATAGGTTGACCAAGATGTTGAATTGTTTCCACTACCTCTCAATACATAGAATATGTTTGAGTTATTGTGTAACATCGCAGAACGATGGTTACTATCTCTAAAGTAAATTGTTGGGTCACCATTTTCAATAAAAATCTGACCTGTGGTAGATAAGGTTCTAACTCTTGTATCACCAGCTCCACTACCAAAGTAGTATCCAGTATCTTCTCTATCGTAAACAATATTTGCTCTCCAATCATTTACATATGAAGTAGATGCGAAATCACCATAGTAAGATGTGTTATTTCTATCATAGTACCGGTCAGCGAATAAATTACCCTGAACAGTCAATTGTCCGTTAATGTTTTGTCCACCTTCTACTACAACACCACCAGAAAGTTCACCTAAGTTAGGTTCGTTACCATTGATTTCATATACACCAGGTCCCCACCATTTTAAGTGAGCTGCTGGGTCAGTTGAATAGTATAAGTAAGTTCTATGAGTTTGACCTCTCGTACCAGTGTACCGCATTTTGTAATCAGTAGAACCTGCGATTTTATCACCGGTATCCAATCTCCAAACCCCACCTCTACCAGTTGAACCAGTAGATGAGTGATTGTTTGCGAATACATATCCAATAGCAACACACCAAACTCCTTGTGGAAGTGAACCGATACCAAATGCGTGGAAATATGGGTTACCATTTGCCGAACCACTCATATTAAGGGTTTCACCACCACTACAACCGAAATAGTAGGTACCATTCGTAGATGAAGAATCTCTCTTTACATAAACCACATACATATATGATTTATTACCATCTAAGTTAGATAGACCTTTATTCCAACCACCATCTGCGTTTGATGATGTATCGTTTCCTAATGTTCTCCAAACTAATGAAGGTCTACCCCACGGGTCAAAGTCTTGAATTACTGAGTTACCATCACCATTTTGTCCGAATCCACCACCCAATGCTGCGTTGTTAGAACCAGTACTAACTACCCAATCTTCTGCGGTTGCTAAGTTGGTAAATGAACCAACATGCATATTTCGAGAGTTGATTGCTTTCTCACCACCAACTCTTAGATTGTAAGTAACTTCAACATCCGAAGAACTTCTACCAACTGAGAATAACATCGTACCTAAATCTTCAGAATCATACATTCTGATACCACCATATCCAGATTGTGCACCCATACGGATACCAGTGTGCCATCTTAAATCTAACTTAGTGTAGTTACCACCATAGTTTTCTTTATTTGTACCAATGTAGTAGTTACCATTTGCATCAGAATCACCACCGCCAAAATGTAATCTCGTAGAGTTAACTGAACTATATGCATTGTAATCGAATCTACCACCAATAACAACCCGGTCAATGGTTTCTAATGAACTTATTCTAGAAGTACCTGCGAAATTTCCATAATAACCAGTATTATCCGAATCATAGAAAATTGGTGCTCTTAATGAGTTTCCAGCTTCTAAGTAATTGTTCACATAAATGTATCCAGAAGAATACATTTCCATATTTGTAGAACGAGTACCAGAAGTATTTGTGTTATAGAAATATGTATGCCCCGCAGTAGAGAATCTCATGTAGGCCTGTCCAAAGTTGGTATTTGGTCTACCAAAATAGTAAGTGTTAGTACCACTATTTAATGAGTTATCTACATTGTATCCAAATCCACCCCAATCCCAAGTGTTACCTGGTTCAGATGCCCACATTTGTAATGCTACCATTCCAGTTCCAGCTCCATTGTTAGAAGCGGGCAATTGAACCCTCATAGCAGAGTTTCCGTGGTCACCAATTACATCTAATCTTTTTCCAGGTAAACCATATCCAATACCCAACTGCCATATACGAGAATCTCCATTAGGGTCAACACGATATGTTGTATCGTTTGAATCGTAGAAAATTGGTCCTCTGATAGAATCAATACCCTGAACATATCCAGACCCTATGAATCCAGAATAAGTTCCGGTGTTATTACCACCATCGGTATAGAAATCCAATCCAGTACCAGCAGTTCTAAATCTAGCATTGTATCCATCATCCAATGGAGAAATCCAAACGAAATCACTATTGTTGTTGTTTTGGATTTGTAATGCCGAAGTCCAAGATGCTGGATATGAACCAAAGTTAATTTCACCCTGTCCATCGGATTTAATCGTTAATGCTCTGGTTCCAGATGAAGTACCAGTTGTATTAACTTTTAAGTATCTAATATTTGTAGTACCATTAGGGTCTAAATAATATGAAGTATCACTATCATAGAATATAGGTGCTCTAAATGATGATTGTGCATAACCATCTCTACCAATGATTACATCACCATTATTCTGGTCAATTCTAAATTTCTCATAAGCAGTTCTATTACCACTTTGTCTTGAAGGTACTATAAATGAACGAATTTGCCCAGTCGATGCTTCCGCAGTGAATGAGAAATAGTTATTTGGATTATCATGCCACAATCCCCATCCAGTGTATGGTTCGAAATCTACAAAGATACCAGTCCAACCTTCGGATGTTACTTGCTGAATACCCAATGCTCCACCAGAAGATGAAGTACCAGATGCGTTTACCAATAAACCCGGTTTGTTATATGTTGCTGCATTTAATGAACCAGCTATATTAATAGAAGTTCCAGTACTATCAAAATCCGCATAATAACCAGTGTTTGAATAATTATAGAATACAGGTGCCCTTAATGAAGTTAAAGAGTAAGTATATCCACCACCATTGTTTAATTGGATGTTGTTAGCCGCACTATAACCAATGTGAATCTGTCCACCATCCGGTCTCCAAATCTGGTCATAGTTTATGTTTAAGTTACTTGTACTTGAACCAATATACAATCTATTGTATGCTCTAACATCATACATTAATGATGTAGATGCTGGGTCTACATAGTATCCAGTATTATCTCTATCATAGTACCGAGAGAAATAAGCGTTTCCACCATAAACATCCGCAGTGTTGCTTGATGCGTTGTTTGTTGTTAACACCAATGATGCGGTTCTTGAATCATTCTGTCCACCGGGTATAGTACCAAAGTTAACTACCCAATCTTGTCCCCAATTGGTAGAGAATCCACTATATCCAACTTGAACATCGGTGATATGAACCTGAGGGTAAGTCCAACCAGTACCATTTTCACCAATTGTAATCCATTGTCTACTTCCATCATCACCAAATCTAACAATTAATGCACCCTTACCACTATCAGTTAATTGAGTTGCAAATATATTGTACCATTGACCCGTTCCGTAGTTATATCCACCAATGTTGAATGTATGAGAATTACCAGTGTTGTATTCGTACACTTTAACGGTCATTCTCAACATAGTGTTAGACCTTCTTCTATCCGCTGGTAAGAATATTCTAATTGCCCCAGTTACCGAAGAGGTGGTTGTAGTGTATGTTCCACCCTGTGGATTAGTAAATCTTCTCTCTTCCCAATCGTATGCGTTTCTGAGTCTTGTATAGTTTAATACTGATGTACCATTTCCATCAAAACGATAAGTTGTATCGTTATTATCATATAAGATTGGAGTTCTTAATTCTTGGAAAGCATAAACAATACCATCGGTATCTACTCTAAATCTTTCCGATGATGAACCATTCCATACTCTAAATCTAGCATTATTATAGTAGTTTACATAGATATCATTTCCATTGAATGAATCAATATGGAAATTACCACCTAAAATAATTCTACCATTTCCATTAGCTGCAATTATGTACTCATTAACTTGAACTCGGTACATATTTGATGTAGAGTTAGGGTCTACATAATATCCAGTATTATTTGAATCTCTAAATATTGGAGCTCTAAAATCACCATATGCTTCCACATAGTTAGCGTAGTTTCTTTGCTGCCATTGAGAACCCTGTCTGATTTCAAATCTATCAGAGTAACCCAATATTGAGTTAGATGGAGTTCCACCAGTTCCACTAGCTCTAAATGCAATTACGGATACACCATTTGCAGCAGCGAATAATCTGATGTTTTCATTGTAGTTGTTGTTATTAGCGGTGTTATAACTCCACCAAGCGTTATTACCAATGTAAATACCATCAGATGGTCCATTTACTTGAATCGGAACTAAGCCACTAACTGGGTCATAGAATCCAGTTGAGTATGAATTGTTATTCGGCATCCATATGTAGGAATCCGAACCATTCATTTTTATATCACCACTAACATTTACATCATTGAATGTTACATTGTCAGTTGTTCTAACCGCCTGATTTAAGTAATCCGAAAATTGATAACCATCCCAAAGGTCAGCATCTAATCCAGAACCCGCACCATCGTTACCAGAGTTCCATAAAAGGTAACCAGTACCCCAAGTTGATGAATCAAAGTTTTGTTTTACAATCCAAACGCTTGTATTATCATATTTATTGAATACTAATGCCGAACTCCGTTTTACATCACCACCACTATAAGATGACATCCACAATACATCATTCCAAGAACCACCAAATCCTAAGTTACCACCACTAAGCATTGCAAGTTTTAACTTACCAGCTCCAAATACAGTGTTGTTTGGTTTTTCAGTTCCACCACTTACATAATAACCACCTAAGTAGTTGCTAGAATCAGTATATCTTCTATGGTCGTAGTATGTTCCTTGTTGATTATCTAATAAATCAGCGTTAAGGTTTGATACCAATGTTGTAGATGATACAGTTAAAGGAGCAGTTCCAGTTGCTTGTGATAAAGTTAAACGAACAAATGTTGGAGAATCCGAAGTTCTAACTGCTTGGTTTAAGTAATTTGAGAATTGGTATCCATCCCAAAGGTCAGCATCTAATCCAGAACCCGCACCATCATTTGCCGAATGCCAAACAGTACCACTAATGTGTCCTTGATTTGCGGTAGTCATTACTACCCAACCAACTGAAGACCATGTGGTATTATCAGTTTTGTTTCTAATCTTAAATCCACGAGATGGAGTATTGTATTCAAACTCCATTTGGACAGTTCCAGTAGAACCACCAGCGTTAGTTGACCATAAGATTGAAGAATATCCACTATATCCTAAAGTTCTGAATCCGTTATCAGTATAGGTATCGATACTAGCACCAGTACCACCACTTAATAATCTAAAATAAGTTGATGGGCTAACAGAAATTCCACCAACTGTCAATCCAGCAAATGTTGGAGAATCGGTTGTACGAACATTCTGGTCCATATTCCAAGCATATGTTGCGTTTCCAGAATGTAAGAACGGATATTCGGTAGTAGATACTCCTTGTCTGAATACAACCCCACTTAACGCAGGTGTATTCAATATGAGCATATCATCCGAATCGTTTGATACACCAATTCTTAATTCATTGGCCTCACCACTAGCTGCGGTTCCGTATGCATAATATTGAATGTATCCAAAATCCGATGGGTGGTTAATGTTTACACCATCTTTTTCAGATTCAAAGAAGATACCACTTACACCAGATGCATTACCTTTTAATACGATGTTATCTGCACCAGTTGTATAGTTTGATGTTGAAGTATAGGTTCCTCTATTTAGTGAACCATGTATTGTTAATCCACCAACAATTTCAAAACTATCATCTGCATACCAAGTATCGTTTGCTTCATTCCAATAGAATTGTTTTGTTGCCAAACCTCCTCTTAAAATCTCAATACCAGCATTCTCAGTTGGAGTACCAGTTGTAAAGTTTGAATTAAGAGTAATAATATTATCAGCCAATAGGATAGTTTCCGTATTGACAGTTGTTGTTGTACCAGTTACACTTAGGTTACCATTTACCGTTAAAGTTGTTCCATCAAAAAGAAGGTTACTTTCAACGGTTGCGTTTGGTGCTGACCCATTTAATGTAATTACACCATTATTAGTTGTACCGGTTAAGGATAGTAATCCACTTGTACCAGCTGAACCCGATGTTCCAGAAGAACCCCCACTACCAGATGTTCCACCACTACCGCTTGTACCAGATGAACCCGATGTGCCAGAAGTTCCGCTTGTACCAGATGAACCACCACTACCAGCTGTCCCAGCGGTTCCAGATGAACCACCACTTCCGCTTGTACCAGATGAACCCGATGTTCCAGATGAACCACCACTACCAGCTGTTCCAGAAGAACCGCTTGTACCTGATGTTCCAGGTGAACCAGAAGTACCCTGAGAACCTTGAATTCCATCCACACCAGAAGTTCCCGATGTACCACTTGTGCCGGAAGTACCAGAAGTTCCGGAAGTACCAGCTGAACCTGTTGTTCCACTACTTCCAGAAGTTCCACTTGTCCCAGAAGTACCAGCGGTACCACCACTACCTGCGGTTGCCGATGTACCCGATGTACCCCCACTACCAGATGTTGCCGATGTACCAGATGTACCAGAAGTACCAGAAGAACCCGATGTACCACCCGTACCAGCAGTTGAGTTTGTACCGGAAGTACCACCACTACCACTTGTTCCACTTGTTCCAGAACTACCAGATGTACCCGGTGAACCCGATGTTCCTTTCTCACCACTTGTTCCAGATGTTCCAGATGTACCAGCCGAACCTGTTGTACCCGAAGAACCACCATCACCTACTGCACCATCTCTACCAGATGTACCACTTGTTCCAGATGTACCAGAGGTACCACCACTACCAGCCGTTCCTCTCGTACCACTTGTCCCAGATGAACCAGATGTACCAAACGAACCAGTTGTACCCGATGAACCAGAAGTACCACCACTACCAGCGGTTGATGATGAACCCGATGTTCCCGATGTACCAGAAGTTCCTGAGGTACCAGAAGTACCACCAGTACCAGATGTTCCACCACTTCCGCTTGTACCCGAAGTACCAGATGAACCTACACCAGAAGAACCTGATGTACCACCACTACCACTTGTTCCAGAAGTTCCAGATGTTCCACTTGTACCTGAGGTACCAGATGTTCCTCTTTCACCACTTGTTCCAGAAGTACCAGATGTTCCAGCGGTTCCAGATGTTCCCCCACTTCCACTTGTTCCAGAAGAACCAGAAGTACCACCACTACCTGTTGTTCCAGATGTACCAGCGGTTCCAGACGAACCCGAAGTACCAGCTGAACCAGTTGTTCCAGAAGTTCCAGAAGTACCTGAGGTTCCGCTTGTTCCAGAAGTTCCACTCACACCACTCGTACCAGATGTACCCGAAGAACCACCTGTTCCAGAAGTTCCCGATGTACCAGAAGTACCAGCGGTACCAGCAGCTTGTAACCATTGGGTACCAGTGTAACGATATATGTTTGTATCTACAGTGTTGTAGTAGATATCACCAGTTTCTCCGCCAGCAGGATTTGATGCGTATGCTGGGATTCTTAACTCATCTTTGATGTAAACCGAACCAGTGAACTGATGTGAATCAGAAGCTTGGTCACCAAATTTGTTTGAACCAGATGAGAATATTACTGATGATGAAATGTATGTTGTGTGGAGTTCGGTTGATGTAATCTTACCAGCTACATTCAAATCACCACCAACAGATGCGTTTGAACCAATTACCGCTGAACCACTAACTCCTAAATATTTTTCGATTACAACTCCGGTATTAACCTCTAAACCTCTATTGGGTGAGATAACCGCTTGAGCTGAACCTGATTTTAATTTATCAATATCACCAATTGAAGTTGCTGATATGTTTGTAATTTGAGAACCATCTCCTGCTAAGAAAGATGCCGATACTGTCCCAGTTGCTAAAATTGAACCAGTTACATCGGTATTTACATTGATTGAAAGTTTATCGTTTGAAATACGAGCAGTCCCAGCTCCACTTTCGATTTTAGATTGAGCATCTGGAGTTAATCCCTCAAAAGGAATATTGATTAACTCAGAACCATCACCAATGAATGAACCGCTAAAAGCAGAACCGGTATAGGTATTAGCGGATACCCCATCAGCAACAGATAGATTCGTATTGATATCTACTGATGTTAACGATACCTGTGCTTGTTCAACCCCATTTACATCAATCGATAGTAAACTTTGGCTAATCTGATTTATACCATTCGGATTCTTACCTTTATATTCCATTAATCTCTATCTTTATGTAATTTCTAATACCGATACCACAATATCTACCGATGCGTTCACCGATGATTTTACAGTAATAGAATCGTTTGCTTCCAATACCACTTTTTGGTCACCACCAACTAAAATCGTTGATGAACCTTGAGGAAGGGTTGCACCCTTCACTAAATATTTTGTTACCGAAGCAGAATTATCAGTAATCTGAACATCTACTTGGATATTTTGTGCTACAATATTTGCTACATTTACACCAATCACCGTTGCTGAAGTTGCGGCAGGACAGGTATAAGCCACTAAACCAGCTGTTCCAGCTGGTCCTTTTATACTATTTTTGAATGTATTTGCCATATCTTATCTTTTTATCCTAATGCAATTGCAAATGCGATTGCTGAATCTAACACATTTACTCCATCTACATTATATCCACCACCTTGTAAATCAACGGAACCACTAATAGAAATAGAACCACTAGCAACAATTACATATTCGGTATTTACATCTTTCTCATAACCAATTGCAAGAGAATCTCTTACACTTAGGTTAGTAAACTCTGCTGTATCTACCGAAATATCACCCTTAAATGACCCAGTAAAACTCCCCGTAAACGAACCACTTAAGTCCGCATATGCCGAAGGAGCTTGTGTAATTGAGCCGGAAAAACTGGGTTGGTCTATTCTCATTGTAATCTATTCCATTCTTTATAGGTATAAATATAAACAAATTTTGTTTACTACATTGGTTTGGAAGGCCAAACTAAATCGAATGGATTTGATTGAGATGTTATATCTCTTAATGATTGTCTATATGTTTGCCATTCAGTTAAAGTGGAACCACTAATTGGTGAATCTTGGAATTGAGTCCAATCGGATTGAGATAATAAAGAATCTCTCATATCTCTAACTTCCAACCACTTTTCTGCAATTTTAATATTAATTTCTTCTTCAGTTGCATCGGTTATATTCCAAGTTTGAATATATACCGAACCAGATAGTGTTGGAGTTCCTTCCACTATATTTTTTGTGTAATCATCAGTTACTTCAACCGATTCTACTGGATAAACACCAAAGTTTTCCAAAACTTCATTAGTGATAGCTTGAGGAAAACTTACATTTGGATTTTCTGATTTTAACTCCCCAATCGTATAGGGGTATGTTATAATTCCATCTTTTATTTTTATATACATAACTCTATCTCCTTATTTCCAATTTACAGGTATTACTGCATAGTTCGTAATTCCAGTACAATTATTAAATGCGTTTATTCCCAATGGTTCAGGTTCCCTATCCCATAGTGCCTCAACAGTTCCCCAATTCGATGAACCATTTGTGGTAGAACTCATATTAAATATATTAGCAAAAGTTGTTACTGAAAGATTATACTGAAATGTTGGTATATTAGTTAATGCTCTACAATTTCTAAATGCCGATGAAAAGTTAATAACCTGAGTGTTGTATCTAAACAATTCATTTGGTACACTTACCAGCGATAAACATGCATTAAATGTTGAGTTGAATATTGATACATTAGGTGAATTATCAAACAAATTATTTGGAATTGTTGTAATTCCAGTAAACGAAAAAGTATCTACAAATTGAGTAGCAACTGATGAATATTGGAATAAATCCGATGGAATTGAAGTCAATCCAGTCCCTCTAAAGGTGTTATTGAATACACTTACCCTTCCCAATCCAACTGCTCCACCTGGAATCGATGTTAAGTTAGCACACCCATAAAAGTTGATACTCCTTACACCAACATCTCCCCAGCTATCTACCGAAGTGTATAATAATCGGTAAGAACTATTGTCAACCCTAAATCCTGGCATAAACCCAATAACAGAAACTTGATAAGTTCCACCAGAAGAATAGGTATGATATCTACCAACATCAGTTGAACTTGTGATATAGGTATCACTTGTCCCATCACCCCAATCAACAATGACATTGGGTTCCAATCCCAAATAACTTACCAATGGAAGTTCGTAAACTTGTCCACCAGATAAGCTTAGAGTGAATTTGAAAGGTTCGGTATCACCTCCCCCTGCACTTGATATTAATCTTCTTGCTATACTCATAACTTTATTAACTCATATTTGCTGCTGATAGGAATCCATAATATGATGTTCCTCCATCATAAGTATAGAATACCAAAATATCCGTTCCACTTGCGGTTAACGCAGGTGCAATCCCACTAGCCCACTTAACTGATGCTGGCCATGTGATTGTTTGTGAACCACCATTGATTAGTGCAAATGTGAAACCAAATGCTCTTGGGCCTGATGGTGGGTTAGAGAATGTAAATGTTGTAGTTGTGGTAACCGTATATTGGAAGTTGTTAGCGGTTGTTAAGTTGATTGTTGTAGAACCACCACTACCCAAATTAGAGAACAATTCTCTGAAGTTTGTTGAGTAGATGTAAGAACTAGCTTCAACTGCACCAGTAACATCCAACAATGAACCATCGAATGTAATGTTTGGTTCAACCTGAACTCCACCCGTTGAATTGATGAAGGTTAATACACCATTATCAGTTGTTCCAGTTGGGGTGATGCTTGTTCCAGACGAACCCGAAGTACCAGAAGTACCACTCAATCCATCAATACCAGATGAACCAGAAGTTCCATCTACACCAGACGAACCGGATGAACCAAAGAATGTTCCATCCAAACCAGAAGTACCCGAAGTTCCAAATGAGCCACTAATACCCGAAGTACCAGAAGAACCAGCACCTGATGTACCAGAAGTACCAGAAGAACCAAATAATGTACCATCAACACCAGACGAACCCGAAGTTCCATTTGTCCCAATACCAGATGAACCAGATGTACCAGATGAACCTGCCCCAGAAGTACCCGAAGTACCACTTGAACCAAATAGAGTACCATCAACACCAGATGAACCCGAAGTTCCGTTTGAACCACTTAGACCAGATGAACCAGAAGTTCCAGCCCCTGATGTACCTGATGTACCCGAAGAACCAAATAAAGTTCCATCCACACCAGAAGAACCAGAGGTACCATTAGAACCATCTACTCCAGATGAACCCGATGTTCCACTTGTCCCAGCACCCGAAGTACCCGAAGTACCAGATGAACCGAATAGTGTACCATCCACACCAGAAGAACCAGAAGTACCCGATGTTCCACTAACTCCACTTGTACCAGAAGTTCCAGCACCAGAAGTACCCGAAGTACCAGATGAACCAAAATAAGTTCCATCTAAACCACTACTTCCACTTGTACCAGAAGTACCACTCTCTCCACTAATCCCACTTGTTCCAGAAGTTCCAGCACCTGAAGTACCAGAAGTACCAGAAGAACCGAAGAATGTACCATCTAAACCAGAAGAACCTGAGGTTCCGCTTGTTCCACTTACACCAGATGAACCAGAAGTTCCAGCACCTGAAGTACCAGAAGTACCAGAAGAACCAAAGAAAGTTCCATCTAAACCGGAAGAACCAGAGGTTCCAGATGTACCAGAGGAACCATTAGAACCCGAAGTTCCAGAAGTCCCAGCTCCAGAAGTACCCGAAGTACCTGAACTTCCGAAGAAAGTACCATCTAAACCAGATGAACCGCTTGTACCAGATGTGCCAGATGAACCAGATGTACCCGATGAACCCGCTCCAGATGTACCACTTGTACCAGAGGAACCGAAGAAAGTTCCATCTAAACCAGAAGAACCAGAGGTTCCGTGCGAACCATTGGTACCACTACTACCACTTGTACCAGAAGTTCCAGCACCGGAAGTACCCGAAGTACCACTACTTCCGAAGAATGTTCCATCAATACCAGAAGAACCAGATGTCCCAGAGGTACCATCAAATCCCGAAGAACCAGATGTACCAGAAGAACCAGCCCCAGAAGTACCGCTTGTACCAGAAGAACCAAAGAATGTCCCATCAATACCAGAAGAACCGCTTGTTCCAGAAGTACCAGCCGAACCAGAGGTTCCACTCACCCCACTTGTTCCAGAAGTACCAGATGAACCACTACTTCCAAAGAAAGTACCATCTACACCAGATGAACCAGAGGTTCCGCTTGTTCCGCTTGAACCCGAAGTACCAGTCGAACCGCTTGTTCCGCTTGAACCCGAAGTACCAGAAGAACCACTTGTCCCAGAAGTACCCGATGAACCAAAATAAGTTCCATCTATACCAGATGAACCAGAGGTACCGCTTGTTCCGCTTGAGCCAGAAGTACCACTTTGACCCGATGAACCAGATGTACCAGTTGAACCTGAAGTTCCGCTTGTACCATGTGTTCCGAAGAAAGTACCATCTACACCAGATGAACCGCTTGTACCAGATGAACCAGAGGTTCCAGACGAACCGGAGGTACCTGAAGTTCCACTACTTCCAAATAAAGTACCATCTAAACCAGATGAGCCCGAAGTTCCAGATGTTCCACTTGTGCCAGAAGAACCGCTTGTACCAGAAGAACCACTACTTCCAGAAGTACCAGATGAACCACTACTTCCGCTTGTTCCACTTGTACCAGATGAGCCAGATGAACCACTTGTTCCAGATGAACCCGATGTTCCATCTGAACCAGATGTTCCAGAAGTTCCACTACTTCCACTTGTACCAGCAGTTCCCGTTGAACCTGAAGTTCCGCTTGTACCAGAAGTACCCGAAGTTCCATCTCTACCACTACTTCCGCTTGTTCCGCTTGTTCCAGAAGTACCAGCGGTTCCAGTTGAACCTGAAGTTCCACTTGTACCAGAAGTACCCGATGTTCCATCGGAACCAGAAGTTCCGCTTGTTCCACTTGTTCCAGAAGTTCCAGATGTACCAGCGGTTCCAGTTGAACCAGATGTACCTGATGTTCCGCTGGTTCCTGAAGTTCCATCGGTACCAGAAGTACCCGATGTGCCAGATGTACCACTTGTACCAGAGGTTCCGGAAGTTCCGCTTGTTCCAGAGGTACCCGAAGTACCACTACTACCAGCTTCACCAGATGTTCCACTCGTACCACTAGTTCCAGAAGTTCCAGAAGTTCCAGCTGAACCTGTTGAACCTGAAGTTCCAGAAGTACCAGAAGTTCCAGATGTTCCGCTGGTTCCATCTATACCCGAAGTTCCACTTGTCCCAGAGGTTCCAGAAGTTCCCGAAGAACCACTTTCACCACTTGTACCAGAAGAACCAGAGGTACCTGAGGTTCCGCTTATACCAGATGAACCTGATGTACCAGATGAACCCGATGAACCATTCGAACCACTACTTCCAGAAGTTCCGCTTGAACCCGATGAACCAGAGGTACCAGATGAGCCAGAAGAACCACTACTACCAGATGAACCAGATGAGCCAGAAGAACCACTACTACCAGCAGTTCCAGACGAACCAGATGAACCAGAAGAACCCGAAGTTCCACTTGAACCAGAAGAACCAGAAGTTCCAGAGGAACCTGATGTTCCGCTTGTACCACTTGTACCAGAAGTACCAGAGGTTCCACTACTTCCACTTGAACCAGATGTACCTGATGTTCCAGATGAACCACTTGTTCCAGAAGTACCCGAAGTACCATTAGAGCCATCAGAACCAGAAGTTCCGCTTGAACCAGAAGTACCAGATGAACCTGATGAACCTGATGTACCTGAAGTTCCAGATGACCCAGATGTTCCACTACTTCCGCTTGTTCCAGAAGAACCGCTTGAACCCGATGTTCCACTACTTCCACTACTTCCGCTTGTTCCAGACGAACCAGATGAGCCAGATGAACCGGATGTGCCAGATGAACCACTACTTCCGCTTGAACCAGATGAGCCAGATGAACCAGAGGTACCACTACTTCCGCTTGAGCCCGAAGAACCAGAAGTTCCAGAAGAACCACTACTTCCACTTGAACCACTACTACCGCTTGAACCAGATGAACCTGATGTTCCGCTTGTTCCAGAAGTACCACTTGTTCCAGAAGTTCCAGACGAACCCGATGAACCACTACTTCCGCTTGAACCAGACGAACCCGATGTTCCATCTGAACCAGAAGTTCCGCTTGTTCCAGAAGTACCCGATGTTCCAGATGTTCCAGATGTACCGGAAGTTCCACTTGTACCACTTGTACCACTTGTACCTGATGTACCTGATGTGCCCGATGTACCATCGGTTCCACTTATACCAGAAGTACCGCTTGTTCCAGAAGTTCCAGAAGTACCATCTGCTCCTTGAGCGGCTTCAATATCTCTTTTTTCTAATCTACCAGTTGTTTCGTTATAGGTAACTACGAAATTAGATGAACCACTTTCTAAGGTATTGATATATACACTACCAGTTATTCCTAAACTACCAGTTAATAATAAACTACCAGTTAATTCCGCTGAACCGGAGAATGGGAAACCAGTACCACCACCCTCTAAAGCGTTTAATGCGTATTCCGCAATTGAAGCGAATGATGCTGAGTAAACATACATCGATGCGGTTTGGTCTGAAGTTAAATCTCCACCACCTTGTCCAGCGTT
>OCVQ010001332.1_pt1 | contig 19256 bp, 22 predicted proteins | sample 1539061 | NCBI WGS metagenome assembly OCVQ01 (sample SAMEA3355526, study PRJEB22509) | marine metagenome | biome: marine; feature: river plume; material: water | place: USA | collected 2010-08-08 | depth 0.5 m | reverse complement strand
TGACTAAAAAATGGAAATCTAAAAAAAAAAAGTAAAAGTTTATAAATCCCAAGCGCCGATATCCGGTGTTGAAATATTTCGAGGATTTTCACAAAAATCGAAAAAGGACGGAAAAGCCGTGTTCGCTGAATTATTCAAAGGAGATAAATTTTGGAAGGTGTAAACACCATCGGTAATATTATTGAAAAGAGGATTTTCATTCCAAATGTTGTTTACGAAATAACTATCCGTCGGAATAAATTCGGAGAGGATTAAATTCCTTTGAATATTAAAATTCAAAGACACAACACCACCCGGATTTGAGGTGTTAATTACCATTTCGGTCAAAGAATTTCCAGTTATTGCACTATTTGTAATCGTTCCTTGGTTGATGTTTCCAATAATAGTAGGTTGTGAAGGGTCGTTTGGTTCATACACATTTGTTATTCCAACTGCGGCTACTGAGCCTGCGTAACTCAAGATGTTACAATTGTTGAAATTAAAATCACCGCCTCCAAGTACAAACAATCCATGCGACTCGTTTTTGTGTATGATGCAGCTCTCTGCTGCAACTTCCGCGCCATCAAATATGAAAATCCCATAGCGACTGTTGTTGTGAATCTCTGAGTATTTAATGTCCAGAGTTGGTCCGGTAGTATTCGGGTCACGACTAAACAGATGAATTCCCGCGGTTCCATTTTTAATTTCCACATGTCGGAAAGTCGATGGGCGTGCCTCTTGCATGTATACACCATAATATTGACCCCGTTGATCTTGGTAATATTGTTCCAAACGATCGCCTTTAATGACGACTTTATCCGTTTTCGTTCCCATAATATTCAAGGTGCCTTTGTAATTGTAGATTAAAGCATTCTTGTGCATGAAAATTTGAGTGCCGGCCTGAATTGTCAATGTTTGGGCAGAATCTATACCTGCGTATCCATAGACGACATGTGGTTTATCATTCGACCAAAAGCCTGAATTGATGTCGTTGAAATGAAAATGGGCATCCTGTCCCCAAACAGCAAGTACGACAAATTGATCCTTACCATTCGTCCTAAAACGAATTTTATCCTCAATCACCATCGGATTGGCCGCATTGTTCACTTCTAATGTAACTTCCACGAAAATAAAGAGGCTATCATTTTTTTCAATTTCTAAATCAGCAAAACTGGTGCCTTTCAAACCGTCCACATTAATGCGGAAAGGGGAATTAGAGCCACCTAGCAGCTCAATTTCATCGACATTGAGTGTTTTATTCGAATTGTTATAAATTTTCAGTCGTTGAGTTGTTGACCCAATTGTGGTAAAAACCGTATCAAAAACAACCGTGTCTTTCGAAAAATCTAAATTTCCTGTTGAGAATCCTTGAAATTTTTTGCAAGAAGTAGTCGAAAGTCCAGCAAATACGATAATCGCTAGAATTAATACCGAGAAAACGGTGCGCATGTTTATCATTGGTTTCAAAAATAACGTATTTTATAGAAAGTTTATTTTATTTGCAGAAGTTTTGAGGATATTTAAAAATCTTTCTCTAAATTTGCACTCCCTTTTAGGGAAACATTGACTTTAATAGAAATAAGATGAGAAAAGATATACACCCAGAAGATTACAGACCAGTTGTATTCAAAGACATGTCAAACGATTACGCGTTTTTATGTCCTTCATGTGCACCTTCTTCTGAAACAATTAAATGGGAAGACGGAAACGAGTATCCTTTAGTAAAATTGGATATTTCACACAAATCACACCCGTTCTTTACAGGAATCGTTCAATTCGTCGATACTGCAGGTCGTATTGATAAATTTAACAACCGTTTCGGAGCAAGAAAGAAATAATTTTCTTACAAAAATATGTAATCCCGTTCCGATACCTTTTGGAACGGGATTTTTTGTGTTTATAAATTCTTGACTTAAACGTATCAACAACCATTTCCTCCTCTATCTTTGTAACATGAATCAACGTTTTATCTTATTGATTTTCGCTTTTATTTTGTCCAGCAATTTCACGACCGCGGGCAAAATAGAGAAGGGGTTTAAAAGTTTGGAGGTGTATAATTATTTCGATGCAAAGAATAAATTTGAAAATAAGTTTAAGAAATCGACTATATCTCCCGCTGCCTTTGGATTAGCGACTATTTATTTTCGTCAAGATAATCCATTCCATAATATTGACTCTGCTTACAACTTGATTCGGGTTTCAGAAGCGACTTTTTCCAATTTAAAGGAAAAGAAAGCTCTGAAATATTTAGAATATGGTTTTTCGATTGCCTCAATAGCGAACTTGAAAGATCAAATTTCCGCCTACTATTTCGATCAATTGACGAATAAAAACACCATCAACGAATGGAATAGATTTATCTCAAGAAATCCTGAATACGGTAATATTAAAACGGCGAAGTACATCCGTGATTCATTGGCTTTTGGAAAGGCGAAATCTGTAAATACAACTCGCGCTTTGACTGAGTTCCTCGAAACATATCCTAATTCTGAATTGAAGGAGAACGCTTTGGAAGCTTTTTATATGGCTGAATACCGAGAGCAAACCATGTCTGGAAAAGTACTTTCCTATGAAAAGTTTATCGAAAATTTCTCAAGCAATCCGCATGTTTCACAAGCACAGGATCAAATTTATAATCTAACGACGAAAGACAACACAGTAGAGGCCTTGAATACTTTTATAAAGAAATATCCTGATAATCGAAATAAGGAAGACGCATGGAGAAGACTGTATCAAGTATACATGTATGAGTATTCTGATGAACGTATCGAACAATTTGAAACAGAATTCCCAAATTATCCATTCAATCAGGAGTTAAAAACGGATTTGCAATTCTCTCGTTTGAATTTATTCCCTTTTCGGGTATTCAATAAGTTTGGCGCTATGGATGTGGATGGTGAAATTAAAATTCCACCTACTTATGAATCCATGGGACTTTTTAGCGAAGGTTTGGCTATGGTCGGAAGAGACGGGAAATTGGGGTTCATCAACAAACAAAATGAGTTAATCATTCCTTGTATGTACAATTCGGCATATGATTTTGAACAGGGAAGAGCAATTGTTGAATTAGAGGATAAATACGGTTTAATTGATCGAACGGGTAAGATCGTTTTACCAATTGAATTTGATGATATTGGTTCGTTTTCTGAGGGATTGATTTATGCTCAGCAAAATGAAAAATACGGGTATTACGACAAGTTTGGACAGGAGCAGATCAAAGCGAATTTTTCAGAAGCCTTTGGTTTTTCAAACGGTATAGCAAGAGTTCAAGTAGGAGAAAAGCAATCGTTTATCAATAAATTGGGCGATTTCCTTTTTCCGCCAGCATATGAAGAGCTTAATTTTTTCACAGGAAATTCCGTTGTTTATTTGGAAGATGAATACTACGGTTTAAAGAGTTTGGACGGAAAAGAAATTTTGCCAGCAAACTATGACTATATCGGTCCACTTGCCGACGATGTTGCCATGATTATTGAAGATGGAGTCATTGGTTACATCGATTCGTTGGGGAAAGTCATCATTACGCCGAGGTTTGATGAGTTTGCCAATAGTTCTTTTCTTGGTCGTTTCGAAAATGGGGTGGCTATTGTACGATTCAAAGGTAAAATGGGAGTTATCGACAAATCTGGAAAATTTGTAGTGAAGAATATTTACTCCGAAATGGGAGAAAATTCAAATCTCATTGCCTTCAATAAAGGGAAACTTTGGGGCTATATAGATAGAACAGGCAAGATATTGATTCAGCCAAAATACAGTTGGTCAGAGAGTTTTGTGAAAGGTTTGGCTATCGTTATGTTAGATGGCAAACAAGGCTTGATTTCCTCCTCAGGAAAAGAATTGATTGAAATAGAATACGATGGAATAGCAAGGATAGAAAGCGACTTTTTTATCCTTGAAAAAGGAACAAAACGAGGATTGGTGAACCAAGCAGGCAAGTTAATTGTACCGGTTGAATACCAGGAGATTAGACAATTAAATACATCAACCTTCGTTTTAGTGAAAGAGAATCAATTGGAATATTTGTATCTTCCTGACAACAGAATCGTACAACAGAAGTAATGAACCGTTTTTTTGAATTAATAGACAAATACAAGTTTGGACTTATCGCAGTCGTAGCAGGGTATGTGTTCATTTTTTCTTATTTACAAATGGAGTCGTACACCAAATATACACCCATCTCTCCTTTTCAAGACGGTCCTGAAATTATTCCCGAGGAAGAAATTATTCTTGATCCCGAACAAATAGAGGTTCCACCCAATTTTAGTGGTGATGTAAAAAACATGGTGCGCGACCGGAACGACAAGCGAGAAAAAAGCTGGGAGGATTACTCTCAGAACAAATCCAGCAAATCTATTGAGCAGCATGTAAAAGATTATGAAGCGAAACTTTTCGAAGAATCAGGAGGTAAGGCCGATCGTGAGAAAATGATCCAAGAGTACAAACAAAAATTGCAGCGTGACGCAGATCAAAAGAAAAAAGATGCCGCTAAGAATAAGGGGGATACCAATTCAAATGGTGGCGCAAAACAATTTGCAGGAAGTGTCATGGTGGATTGGGAATTGTCGAATAGGAATGCACATCAAAATAACAACTGGAATGTTCGTAATCCAGGCTATACATGCGGAAAAGGTTCGGGCTTGGTAGTCATTATTATTTCCGTTAACCAAGGTGGTAACGTTGTATCTCAAAAATACGATGCGAGTTCGAGCACAGGGGCAACCGAATGTATGATTACACAAGCATTAAAATACGCAGGGATGTCTCGTTTCGATTATAGTGGAACAGCTCCTAGAACCCAAAATGGTAAAATCTATTACACGTTTGTTTCGCAGTAATTCTATGTCATTTAAAGATACGCTTCGGTTACTTACCCCACAATTTCTCCTCGAACGATTTCGTGCGAACAAGAAAAAACAAACCCGAAAGAAAATTGAAACCGAGCTCAAGTCTGGCAAACAAATTTCGGAAGTAGATCTCATTAATCAAATTAAGAATCTTGGTATTGAACCTGGTGATGACGTTCTCGTTCATTGTGCTTTTTCGAAACTGGGTGCAGTTGAAGGAGGGCCACAAACTTTGGTTACTGCCTTGCAGAATGTCATAGGAGAAATGGGTAATTTGTTGATGCCATCTTCCCCAAATGCTTCCTTTCAGTTAGAGTACGTGCAAAACATAGATATTTTTGATGTACAGAACACGCCTTCTAGAATGGGCGCTTTGAGTGAGGTTTTTCGCACCAGTCCAAATGTGGAACGTTCAGCTCATCCCACCGAACCTATTTGTGCTTGGGGTAAAGATGCTACTTGGTATGTTGGAAATCACGAAACGGATGGCACAGCATATGGTAAAAACAGTCCCTTCTTTAAATTGACAAAGAAGAAAGGGAAGATTCTATACATTGGCGTTACCCTAGACAATGCAGGAACCAGTTTGCATGCCTCTGAAGACGCTATTCCCAATTTCAAATATCCCGTTTATGTGGATAAAGTTTTCACTGTAAAAGTGAAGAATGGTGATAAAACAATTGATGTTGAGACCAAAGTGCACAATCCAGGACAAAGTAAGATGCGCCAGTGTGATGGCTTATTGCCTATGTTTGAGAAAGCTGGAGTTGCCAAACAATTGAAACTAGGAGCTGCAAAGACTTGGGTTTTTGATGCAGAAGGAATGTTGTCTAATTTGGTTGTGGAATATGAGAATGGGGTGACTATATATTCGCCTCTTGGATAACAAATCTTCCTGAAAAACTGCTTCTTTTGTTTTTGGTTTTTCTTGCTCCATGCTTTTCTGTTTTTCAAACAATTTAGCTTCGAGTACCATTTCAAATTCATCAAGATCAACTCCCATTCCTTCTGCTTTTTTAAAAAGGATTTGCTTTTCTTTTTCTGTTAACTCTCCATCCATGAGAGCCATTTCAATGAGTTTTTCTAATTGTTCGTTGTACATATTATAAATATTTATTTTTTTTTGCCACGATTAAGGTTGTGACACCTATACCTAATAATTACCAAAATTAAACTATGTAATCCGTATGACTTATTTAATTAATGCATGTGATTGTTAGGATTTAAGTTCAATAGCATCATCAATAAATTGCTTTGAATTAAGATAATTATAAATTTCTTTTACAAATTTTCTTTTCTTAAAATAAAAATAAATCCACGGTAAAATAAGACCACCAATAAGAAGTCTAACTAGAAAATTAGCATAATAATCCTCTATGTACAACTCAAAACTATTATCTACCCAATTCCCACCAAATCCAACTCTCGCTCGTACAAATGCATTTTTTTTCACCTTAAAGTGCACACCTATTAGATCTTTTGTAATCTTGTAGCCCTTAGGTTCGAAATAAGATTTTGATAACGTAATAACATCATCTTTTTTAATTTTAACTGATAAGTTTTTAATATTTACTGTTCTCTCCATTTTCTTTTATTTTTATTATAGTTAACATAGTGAAATAATCGATAGTTCTTACTGCGATTATTATTTAATCTTTTATTACTTGGTAGGATATAATTTACAACAAAATACTACGCATCAAAAAAATGTGGTGTCATCTACATCCATGACCAACCAAAGAGCTTTATGCAAAATCAACTCCCTTTGTTCGTCTGAACCGACCCATTTTTGACAGTAGATTATTTAATGTTTTAACTTAACGGAAAATATGATATATAAAAACAACTACAGTGTTACCACCAACTATAAACTAATGTTGTGTTAATGTTAATAAAATCAATGTTAAGGTTGTATTTTTCATATGTTTTATATTTTTTTGTTAAACGCTAACAAGTTTAGTTAGTTTCTAATTGTTTTTTAGCCCATATTCTGCCCATTAAGGAAATAGTTGCTGTTTGAATTGTTGATACATCATCGAATTTATTGTTTTTCCTATCCGTAAGTATATTTGCTACAGGAGTTTATGCCGTTCGTGCTTTGTATTTTGGAGTCATGAAACAAGGGCAAATCCCTTTGGCCTTAGCTGGTGCGGCAATCGGCATTATATCTTTAATAGGTTATACACCTGACATTTTTGTTGGGTCAGCCATGGGTTATTTTTTAGATGAATCGCCAGGTAGTGAAGGACATCAAAATGTGTTCTGGATGTTATCTGGATTCTCTTTGATAGGTGGAATTGCTGCGTATCGATATTTCGTTCGCTAAGGAAGAACGAAATAGCGTTCAAATCACTAAATTTGTATCAAAACAGTCAACAAATGTCCGAAAGAAACTGGCAAACCATTAAAAAATACGAAGAAATCACATTCAAAACCTGTAATGGTGTAGCTAGAATCGCTTTCAATAGACCGGAAGTACGAAATGCGTTTACACCCAAAACAGTGGATGAATTGTGGGAAGCTTTGATCTTGTGTCATGAAAGTCAGGAAATTGGAGTCGTGTTACTCACGGGCGAAGGACCTTCAACGAAAGATGGCGGATGGGCCTTTTGTTCAGGTGGAGACCAAAGAGTTCGCTCTACAACAGGATACAAAGGAGTCAATGGTATAAATCGTTTCAATATTTTAGATGTACAACGTCAAATTCGTTTCATGAACAAGGTAGTGATTGCCGTAGTTCCAGGATGGGCTGTTGGCGGTGGACACAGTTTGCACGTCGTTTGCGATTTGACTTTGGCTAGTAAAGAGCACGCTATTTTTAAACAAACCGATGCCGATGTTGCCAGTTTTGATGGAGGTTTCGGTTCCGCATATTTGGCCCGTCAAGTAGGACAAAAAAGAGCTAGAGAGATCTTTTTCCTAGGTGCTGATTATACAGCTCAAGAAGCTTTTGAAATGGGGATGGTCAACAAGGTTGTTCCTCACGCAGAATTAGAAGACGTCGCTTACGATTGGGCACAAGAAATTATGTCTAAAAGTCCGACGGCTATAAAAATGTTGAAATTTGGTTTCAACTTAATCGACGACGGTTTGGTGGGGCAGCAAGTTTATGCGGGTGAGGCAACCCGTTTGGCTTATGGAACGGAAGAAGCTGTTGAAGGAAGAAACGCTTTCTTGGAGAAAAGACCTCGTGATTTTTCGAAATTTCCTAAATTCCCTTAACTTAGAAAAGTGAAGACAGTTGTAATTGTAGCTTTAACACTGGCCGGCTTAATTCCCGCAGGAGGAATGTTGTTTTTTGGTAAACAAAGTTCGTCCCAAGCTGTGGCGCCACCAATGGAATTTATTGCAGAGAACGTTGTGATTTTAGTCATTGACGGTCCGCGCTATACAGAAACATTTGGTGCCGAAAACATGAAGTATATTCCGAATTTCCGGGATAGCCTTTTACCACAAGCAACTTTCTTTGAAGATTTCTCAAACAACGGTTCAACATTCACCAACGCTGGACACGCTTCAATAACCACAGGACGTTATCAAAAGGTAGAAAACAGTGGTTTGGAAGCGCCAAAATATCCGAGTATTTTCCAGTATTACATGCGTCAAAAGAAACGTAATTACAACGACGCTTGGATTATAACCTCGAAAGGTAAATTGGATATTCTTGCCAATTCTACATACAAAGGATGGGAGGACAAAGATATGGCGCGTACTTGGTGTGGACCAGAAGGAGAAGGTTATGGTTATGGAAACGATCCGTATACAATGGAAATTGCAGATAGCGTTATTAAGAATTTTCACCCAAGATTGATGCTCGTTAATCTTCTGGATGTCGATGTCAATGGGCACGGTAAGAATTGGGAGGGCTATATTAAAGGTATTCAAAGTACCGACCGGCAAGCTTTGCAATTGTGGAATATGATTCAAAATGATTCCATTTACAAAGACAAAACCGCTCTCTTTATTACGAATGATCATGGACGTCATTGCGATGGTCACAAGGACGGATTTGTTTCACATGGTGGTGGTTGTAAATGTTGTCGTAAAATTAGCTTGGTAGCAATTGGACCTGATTTTAAAAAAGGCAAAGTAGTATCTGAACCCTCTGAATTGATAGATATTGCAGCTACAGCGGCTGAAATATTAAGGATTTATATGCCTTTGAGCAAAGGTCGCTTTATGACCGATTTGGTTTTCGACAAGGAGTAAATAAACCAATTTTTCTCATAAAACACCTTATTTTTTTGGATTATTTCATGGTTGGTTTTATTATTCTGTCTGGAACAATTATCTTTTCAAGATACTCAACGAATAAAGGGAACAAACATTTGGAAGTAGAATATAAGGCAAAACTTGTCGACCTTTTTGGTAAGTCGAATATGGTATCAGTAATTCTATCGCTCTCTGCAGTTTTTGGGTATTATTTCTTGACGAGTAAAAACCTAATAGGCCTCAAAATATTGACCATCTGCTTCTTTGGATTTCTGTTTGTATTCATGTTTGTTCAGACAAGAATTGCCTTCAAGAAATTAAAACAAAATGATTTTCCTGAGGAATACATTAAATTATATATTGGTTCCACAGCCGTTCGAACTTTCGGTATGGTGGCCTTCTTATTCGTGCTGTATGCATAAAAAAAGCGTCTCCATTATCGGAAGAGGCTTGTAATATCAAGTTTTCTTTTGAATGTTACTTCTTAAAATTATCAGCAATAACCAAGTCCTTCGTTCCGTGTCCCCAAGAATAAAAACCTTCTCCAGATTTAATTCCTTTTTTGCCCGCCATTACCATATTTACCAATAATGGACAAGGTGCATATTTTGGATTTCCGAATCCATCGTGAAGTACATGAAGGATTGCCAAACAAACGTCTAATCCAATAAAATCAGCCAATTGCAACGGTCCCATCGGGTGTGCCATTCCTAATTTCATTACTTGGTCTATTTCATCAACACCAGCAACACCTTCATACAAAGTATAAATCGCTTCGTTGATCATTGGCATTAAAATACGGTTGGCAACAAATCCTGGATAATCGTTCACCTCAACAGGGTTTTTCGATAATTTCTTCGACAAGTCCATAATGGAATTCGTTACATCATCTGAAGTGGAATAACCGCGAATGATTTCGACTAATTTCATCACAGGAACGGGATTCATAAAGTGCATCCCAATTACTTTATCCGGACGATCCGTCACCGCTGCGATTTTCGTAATGGAAATAGAAGAAGTATTTGTGGCTAAAATCACTGATGTTGGTGTTACCTCACAAAGATTTTTAAAAATTTGCAATTTCAGATCCACATTTTCTGTTGCTGCTTCAACAACAAGATCAACTCCTTTAACACCAGCCTCCATGTCCGTGTAAGTGCTGATATTCGCTAAAGTTTCCGTTTTTTGCGCTTCTGTAATTTTCTCTTTTGCTACTTGACGATCCAGGTTCTTTTCGATAGTCGCCAATCCTTTTTCCAAAGATGCGAACTGAACATCAATCAAACTTACGTTATATCCAAATTGTGCGAAAGTATGTGCAATACCATTTCCCATAGTTCCCGCTCCGATTACAGCTACGTTTTTCATTATTTATTTTTTTTGCAAATATAATGATTTACTTCTATCCTTTTCTCGCAGAGTGGGACAGATGATAAGTAGTTTGGAAATGAAGGAGGATGAGTTTGGGTTTAAAAAATAATTCATCATTCAAAATTTGTTTCCCCATTTTTAGGGCGATTAAGGGGCAGGATTTACGTATCTTTACACCGTGAAAAAAACACCAAATAAAATAGTTTTCTACGACGGTGATTGTGGGCTTTGCAACCGTTCCGTTCAGCTCATTTTAAAATACGAAAGAGATCACAGTATTCATTTTTCGGCACTGCAATCTGATTTCACGAAGAATTATTTTGAAGCAAACAATTGGGCTTTACCTAAGATGGATACTTTCAATTTCGCCCAGGATGGTAAGTTACTTTCGAAATCTGAAGCGGCTTTTCAAGTGGCGAAACATTTGAAATTCCCATTAAGTTGGTTGCGGATTTTTTCCATTCTTCCACAGTGGGGTACAGATCAAGTTTATAATTTAGTCGCTAAATACCGACAAAAGTTGGTGAAATCTTATTGTCATTTACCGACATCTTCTCAAAGGAAACGCTTTTTTTAAGATCAATAAAACTATTTTTTCACCTCACTTAATCCGTCCCTGTCTGCCAACGAGGCAGGCTCGAGGAGGGTAACTAAAGCCGCAAAGTTTTATTGAGTCATATTATGAGTAACGCTGGCTCAACGAACTTTGCGCAATAGCTTTGCGCGCTATTATCCACCCCAATACAACTAGTTATGAAAGGTCTGAAAAATCGAAATCAACCGTTCAGGCGGTAACATTTTATTCGGATACTCATGCATGACCTCTAAAACTTCTGCCACTGCCAAGGGGTGTAAGCCCAATTTCATCCCTAAGTTTTTTATATTATAGAGTTCTTTTTCATCTATTTCAAGGTCTACATTCATCAAAAGGACCAAACGCTGCAATTGAACTATTCGATCGAATTCAAAAGCAGGTGGCTCAAAATCGATGTATTTATCAAAAATCCCTTTGACTTCTTTGGACGAAACACCTAATTGTTTAGCAATGCTATATAGAAAGATAAACTCACTTTCTTTGACTTCTCCGTCTACTCTTGCTAGTTTAACCAATTCAGATAGTAAACTAAGCTTTTCCTGGTGTTCGTTTTCTTGTGGCATGATTAATAAAATATCTTTATTTTAGAAGGATGAAAATAACAGTTTTAACCCTACTATCACTTTTTTGCTTCTTTTTCTTTTCGTGTAGTTCAGAGAATGAACAGGAGGTTAATCGTGTAAACTCTCAGGTAGAGAATACCGAGTCAGGCGATTTAGAGTTAGCTAAAGAAGAGAAACCAGCAAAATTGGATTTAACTTCTGTAGAAGGAGCTTTTGAAGCTTATTTGCGACTACAAAGCGAATTCAAAAAGAAACTTCAAGCTTGCACACCTCAATATGCCAATCAACTTTATCTTGAATACAGAAAAAAACTCAAATCTATTACTGAAAAATTAACCAGTTTAGAATCTGAAATGTTGGATGATTATGAAGGGCTTTACGACAATGATGGTTGGTTGAAATTATCCGGAAATTATGGAAAGAAAATTAAAAATTATCACTTCAACTTTGTCGTTTTGTAATTTCCATTACCCAAATCGTAAGCAAGAGAATTACATAGAGTTTGGGCATCTGCCTTTCTCTTATTTTCAATGGCAACACTGGTAATTACGGGATTCCATGTTTCCCAATTATGTACTTCCGTGCACTCACATTGATAGGTTTTTTTGCAAGAAAAAAGAAAAGTGCTAATGAACACTAGGACAATGATTGATTTCATAAATTGTATTTTACTGTTTAAACGACTTTATACGAAATACAAATTCCATTTTTCAATATCGCTGTGGGCTAAAATAATTCAAAAATCTTAAATTTACCTATGGTTATTTGTTTTACTATGAATTTTTTGTCTCATGTGATCCGATATACACGCGTCAAGAGTCAAAATGTGTTAAGTAGAAAATTGCTGTAGGTTGAATGATTGTCATAAAAAAAGCCGCGAAAGAATTGTTCTCTATTTATCAAAGGGGGTATTTGATTGGACTCGATAACACCCCTGTTGCTGAATATTCGGACGGAATGATTTACAGCGAAAACAAAGAGAACTTCAAACGTTACTTGGATTATTATCCAAACAGTCCGACGTCTAAATTGATCAAATTATTGTTTGAATTAGAAGGCGATTATGAGGTGATGGGCGAAGAAATGGATAAGGCGCAAAGAAAGAGTTTACAAAAATTGTGAGGCTCAAATGAACGTAACCAAGTTTCAAATGTACATTTATACAACTAGTTGTTATAAAACCTCTTTTATGCGAATCCTAATTTCTGTCCTGTTATTTGGCTCAGCCTTAATTTCTTGCAACGCAATTTCGGCTGATCAACCATTGAGCACTGTAAATCAAGTACTTAAAACCAAAGATGAAATAGTAAAACCAAGTCTAGATTTTGAAAAAACGAAACTGAAAGCAGTTGAAGCGCTCGAATTCTGTAAAACAAAAAATTACAACACCGATTTCTGTATCCTAATCGATATGAGTTTACATTCAGGTGTAAATCGCTTTGTGATTTGGGACTTTAAAAAAGATACGATTGATCATGTTTGTTTGGTTGGACATGGCAGTGGCGACCAACCTTGGAACCATGATTACTCAAAAGAAAGTCCACAATTCAGCAATGTACCCGAAAGTCATTGTTCTTCTCTTGGCAAATACAGAATAGGAGAGAGAGCACCCAGCGATTGGGGCGTTCGCATAAAATATGTCATTCACGGATTAGAAAGAACGAATAGCAACGCGGCCAAACGATTCGTTGTTTTTCATTCGTGGGAAGCCGTGCCCGACAAAGAATTGTTTCCTTTGGGAACACCTGAAGGTTGGGGTTGTCCTATCCTTTCTTTGAATAATTTCCGGTTGGTGGATGAGAAATTAAAAGGAAATCCAAAATCAAGTTTAATGTGGATTTATACCGATTAATAAAAACCTGATTACATTTCCTTTATAAACGGTTCGAAATTTGTCACTCTGGTAGTCCAATGAAATTCAAAATAGCCTTTCTTATCTTCATTTTGTTTTCCTTCAAAAAGGCCGCGCCACATTATTTGAAAGAGATAAAATCGGTGCAAGATTTCAAAATCCTTAGTTCAGAACCTTTGACGAACAAATACAGTGATGTTACTTCAGTTAAAGTCATTTACGACCTAGAAACGAAGGAGTTGTATTTCGCCAATTCAATGTATTACAAGTTTCATTACGAATTTTGCGAAGCCAATATTGAACCCGATCTTTATCTTGGACGTTTTAATGTGGATAATTACGCTGCAGATTCTCCAGACAGACGCTATTTGTTGTGCAACATCAACTATTTCAAGCACTTGAATGAATACGGTGTAGAGCTTTCTCCATCCGATTATATGCCTCAGAATCAAATCGAATTGATGATGGCAGAAATTAAAAAGGTCGTCTTTTTCGGAGAGAATTTGAGATTAATGTTGAGCACAGAGCGTCTACAAAGTTTATCGTTGAAATTTTCAAAAACCTTCAAATTGCTGACGCCTGAAGAGATATACAAGAGCATGAAAGTTCAGTCTGTATCCGAAGGAAAAGCAATCGGCAATCTTCGTTTCGTTGATGATTTGACAAACGAAGTGAATACATTGAAAAGAACGGATATCATTGTTATTAGAGAAACACCACTCGTTTTACCGCATGTCGCCGGAATTATTGTAGCTGAATTTCAAACACCTTTGAGTCACCTAACCATTTTGGGACGCAACCGAAAAGTTCCCGTTTTAGCTTTGAAGAATGTATTTGAAAATGAAGAATTAAAAGCTTTGGAAGGCAAAAATGTGCTTTTGAATGTCTTTCCGACTTTTTACAAACTCTATGAAACAACCGAATCTTCAGATAACGAATACAAGAATAAACCTAAGATTAAGCTGACCTGTGATTTAGAGATAAAAGATTTGGTCAGTGTTTCGTATTACAAACGAGATTTGAGTGATTACATTGGCAACAAAGCATCGAATTTTAGTTTGCTCCATGCCCTCAGTAAAAACGGAAAATTTAAGGTTCCTGAAGCGTCATTCGCTATTCCATTTAGTCATTATAATTTACACGCACACCAATCAGGTGCTCAAAAATTGATTGATGCACTTTTATTGAAGGAAGGTCAATTTGACCACCAAGATTCTTTGAAAGTAAAATTAAAGGCGATCAGAAAAGCGATAAAAAGTACGGAGATTGATCCAAGTTTACTGTCACTCGTCGAAGACAGAATTAAGTCCAACGGAGGTTTTACAAAAATGCGTTTCCGTTCCTCCACCAATGCAGAAGATGCAAAAGGATTTTCTGGAGCTGGCCTATACGCTTCAAAAACAGGCATTATTGGCGATGAAAAGAAATCTGTTTCGGAGGCAATCCTGAAAGTCTGGGCGAGTCTATGGTCGTACGAAGCCTTTATGGAACGAGAATATTTCAACATCGACCAATCCTATGTTCAGATGGGTATTTTAGTACATCGCGCATTTCCAGAGGAAGAAGTAAACGGAGTTATTATCACAAAAAATCTGTATCGCCCAGGTTATTTAGGCTTTATAGTAAATGCCCAATTGGGAAATGAAAGTGTGGTTCAACCTAGAAAAGGTGTTACTTGCGACCAATTCATCTGCTATCCAGAAACTAATGTGAATATTCAACCTTTGGAAACGGTGATTGATGTGATTACTCTATCAAGTTTGAATAAAGGTAAACTGACCATGTCGGCGGAAGAAATTCAACATTTAGCCGATGAGGTGTATGAGTTGAAAATGAGTCTGTACCGCAGATTCGGCCGACGATTCGTCTTTGAAGATTATGCTTTGGATATTGAATTCAAACTCGAAAAAGGGACGCGCGATTTATACATCAAACAGGTGCGCCTGTACAACGATTAGTTTCGCTCCAAAAAGAATTTAGCGGTAAGCTGACAAACCGATTTCAATTCATCTGGCAAGGCATCTTTCTCCCATGGATGCGAGCTCCCAAAGGTATGCGCAGCTCCTTCAATAATGTGTAATTCCTTTCCCGACCATTCGGCCAATTCTTTTCCTTCTCGAATATCGACTGAAGTGTCCGCCTCACCATGAATGAGTAATAGTGGCTTTGTATTTTCAGTCGTAGCTTTTCGAATATCCAGGTTGTTTCTGTTGACTAGAAAATCAATGTATTGGGAATAATTATGTCGCATTTTTTGATTCGTGCGCCCATTCAAACGCGAATAATATCCTTTTTCTTTCCATTCCGTCAATGCTTCACCTTTCGGAAAACGAGACTCAATATCAGAAATTGCCGCCCAAGTCGTTACTTTTTTAATTCTTTCATCTTTCGCCTGAAGAAGCGCAATACCACCACCACGTGAATGACCAATGACATAAATCTCAGGAAAAGGCTTGTGGTGTTCGCCGATATAAGAAAGTATAGCTTGAAAATCTTCGCATTCTTTTGTGTAGTTGTCTTCAGCGAAAGCTTCTAAGTCGACAAAATTCAGCGAGTCTTTTGTTGAACAACCGTTATGCGAAACATTGTATTTACAAAAGCCAAATCCAAGCTCAGTGAAATAGTCTTCCACTAAATTCCAGCATCCCCAATCTTTGAATCCCATGTATCCATGGACGAAAACTATGAGTTTACCCGAGCAATTACTGGGAATATTCAAATCTAAGAGACTTGCTTTTTCCTTGGCACCGATGAAAGTTTGATTTTTCATATGACCAATTTACTTTTAAATTTTAAATGTGAAGACAGGATCAAAATTCGATGTTTTTAGTCCTTATTTATAACAAACTCAAAAAAAATTAACATTTTGCTCAAAACTCCATTTCAAATTTATTCAAAACCACTCTATTCTTTCGTGCCAAATCGACTTTCATTTGACTATGATTTGTATCTTTGAGCCAATGACGAAAATAGTATTCTATTCGTGTTTCAGCTTTCTTTTATTCCTTTTTGTTTCCTGCGGAAATGATTACGGAAACAAATTAGAATCGGATGAATTGGATGTCTTTTACACCAAAATTGAAAATGAAGAATTCGCCAGAAATATCGCTATTTACTGGAAAGAACATGATTTGTTGGCAAGTAAGAAACAATCCATTCAACTCGACGAAAAGGATGGAGTCCTGATCTTAAAAGTCATTCCAACTGAAAAATTTGACGCAAGCACTTTTTCATTTGACGAAAGGGCTTTATTAAAACAATTACAAGATAGTCTACAATCGCATGTCCAACCTAAACGTTTGGAGGTTGTGATTTCCAAAAATAATTTTGAAACGATATTCAACATCAATTAATCTATGAAGATTTCAGGTTCCATTTATTCCGACAAAGTTCGACCACTCAAAGAAACTATCGATGATTTGGTGCAGCACAAAGTGGATTTACTTCATGTGGATTGCAACGATGACCTGAAAGTTTTCGACGATATCAAAGAAATCCGAAATTGGACGGACACACCAATCGACCTGCATATTATTACCGATACACCCGAAAAATATTTTGAATTGCTTCGACAAGTGCCTGTAGAATATGTGACTTTTCAATACGAGAACCTTTCGGAAGGGTTCAAATTACCAAATGACATTCAAGGAAAGAAAGGACTTGCCGTTATAACACCAACTTCAGTAGAAGTTTTCGATAAATTTTCCAATTGGGATTTCATTCTCATCATGGCAACAATTCCCGGACAAAGTGGAGGCGTTTTTGATGCTTTGAATTTTGCTAAAATCAGACATTTCAGAAAGAAATTCCCGAACAAATCCATTCATGTTGATGGCGGAGTGAACGGTGAAGTAAGCTTTGTTCTCCGTAACATGGGCGTTTCTTCGTCTGTTTCTGGTTCGTATTTGTTCAACGCGCCGAGCATTGGTCATGCATTAATGGATTTGACCAAACGCGATATGGAATCCAGTATTCTCATCAAAGATTTCATGATTCCTTTGTCTGAATCGCCAGTGCTTCAATTTTCAGAAATGAATTTGGAGAAAGTTTTAAAGACTATCGAAGAAGGAAATTTAGGTTTTTGTCTTATTGTCGACGAAGGAGATACCTTATTAGGAATGATTTCCAACGCCGATATTCGAAAAGGAATGTTGCGAAACATGAGCGATTTGAACGAAATGAAAGCTGAATCCTTGATGAATACAAGTCCGTTTTCTTTGAAAGAGAATAGAACAGTGGGTGAATTGATGAAAGCAATCCGCAATTGTACTTTCCCAATTAGTTATTTGCCAATTATCGACAATGAAAATCGAGCGAAAGGAATTGTTACTTTTGTAAACCTTATCAAAGGAGAATTATGATCATACATCTTGCTAATACAGTCGACGACCAAAAAGCGAAAGCTATCGCGGCAGACTGCAAAGCCATTTATTATAAAAAAGCGGACAAACACGTTGTGATTACGGCTTCGTCAGTGAAAGAACTACCTAACGGAATTGAAGAATTTGTTACCGAATTTTTCCCGATGAAAAACGATATGCAGCTCGCTTCGAGAGAATATAGAAAAGAAACGCGTGAAGTTCGCATTGGAAATGCGGTAATCGGAGGGAAAACTGGAAACACCGTTCTAATTGGCGGACCTTGTTCAGTGGAATCAGAAGAACAAATCGAATCTTCGTCTGAATTGTTGAAAGAATTAAATTTGGGTACGCTTCGAGGTGGATGTTATAAGCCTAGAACAAGTCCTTACAGTTTCCAAGGAATGGGATTGGAAGGTTTGAAGTTACTTGCGAAAATGCGCGAAAAACATGGATTGAATGTGATTACTGAAGTTCGTGATGCATCCCATATTCAAGAAGTAATCGAATATTCAGACGTGATTCAAGTAGGGGCAAAAGCAATGTACGACCAAGGAATACTTCGCGCTTGTGCAAAAACGCAAAAACCTGTTCTTATAAAACGTGGATTTGGTTCCACTTTACAAGAATTTGCCCAAGCTGCTGAATTTGTACTAAGTGGCGGAAATGAGAATGTCATCCTGTGCGAAAGAGGAATCAGAACCTTTGAAACGGGAACTCGATTCACCTTGGATTTATGTGGAGTAGCTTGGTTGAAAGAGCATTGTAATTTGCCCATCGTTTTGGACCCTAGTCATGCTATGGGATACGCTTATGGTATCGCGGATTTGTCAAGAGCTTGCACGGCAATGGGCGTAGATGGATTGATTATTGAAGTTCATCCTAACCCAAAAATTGCTAAATCTGATGCGGCACAACAGCTCAATCATGACGAATTCCGTAGTTTGGTAAAAACCCTAAACCCAATCGCACAGGCCATTGGAATGAAAATAGTTTAAAGAATGCTGTTAGAATCAAATCTCAGAGGACTTTGCGACCATTACGGTTTGGATTACCAAGCTTTTTTGTCGGACATGAATGTCGAAGAACCGCATGAATTGACGATTTACGACCTCACTGCAATTACCGAAGAGTACGAAATTGATTTGTACAGTTTGCTTTTTAAAACCTTGTATCGTCCGCACATCTGGAAAACGAAGTTGGAGAAAATTAAATTGCTGATTCTAGATGTGGACGGAGTTTTAACCGACGGAGGAATGTATGCGAGTGAAAAAGGCGATCAATTTAAAAAGTACAATACCAAAGACGGAATGGCTATTCTTCACTTAACGAAGAAATTAAATTTTCAAGTCGGTATTATCTCTTCTGGATTCAAAGGCGAAGCAGTAAAAGCAAGGGCGGAACTGCTAGGTGTACAAAATTTCTATTTGGGCAGTGACGAGAAAATGGGCGTTCTCAAAGAGTTTTGTGAAAGACTGGAAA
>OCVQ010001318.1_pt1 | contig 19327 bp, 18 predicted proteins | sample 1539061 | NCBI WGS metagenome assembly OCVQ01 (sample SAMEA3355526, study PRJEB22509) | marine metagenome | biome: marine; feature: river plume; material: water | place: USA | collected 2010-08-08 | depth 0.5 m | reverse complement strand
CAGTTGCATCAGAAGTCGCTGTATTTTCGGGTCCGAGGTATTTGTGAACATATACGTCGGTTCCTCCTACAGTAAACATCTCAAGGATCTGTTTGTCTAAAAACGTGTAGTCCTTGCCCTTTTCTGGTTTGTATAATGATAGTCTTGGCATACACATATTTATCGTTACGATAAATACTAGTGGAGATTATTTAATATGGCAAACACAACAACAAAGAAACAAGAAGTATTTGACTATGTTCATGCTATGTTAGGCGGTGGAATGGTTGATGTAGAGTTAGATCCTATACATTACGAAACTGCATTAACAAAAGCATTAACAAGATACCGTCAAAGGAGTGATCATTCAGCAGAAGAGTCATATTTGTTTTTAAAAACAGTTGTAGATCAAAATAGTTACATTCTTCCAAACGAAGTTATGGAAGTTAGAAAGATATTCCGTAGGACTGTTGGATCAAGATCAGGCAGTGGAGACGGCGGAAGTATATTTGAACCGTTTAACTTAGCCTATACTAATACCTACTTGTTGTCTAGTACTAATATTGGTGGACTTGCAACATATGATATGTTTAGTCAATATCAAGAATTAGTAGGACGTATGTTTGGTAGCTTTATTGAGTTTAAATGGAATAGTGTATCAAAAGAACTTACTTTATTACAACGACCTAGAGGCGAAGAAACTTTGATGTTATACGCATACAACTACAGACCCGACGAGTCTTTACTGTCAGATTACTTAGCAATTGATTGGCTTAAAAGTTATACTCTTGCTACATGTAAGTTTATGTTAGGCGAAGCAAGGTCAAAATTTGCAACTATTGCTGGACCACAAGGTGGATCACAACTAAACGGTGATACATTAAAAGCTGAAGCACAAGCTGAGATGGAAAAATTAGAAAACGAAGTGTCACTAGCTGTTGCCGGCGGCACAGGTTACGGATTTACTATAGGTTAAGCCAAAAAACTACTTGACAATACATTAAAACAGTTATATAATGTAAGTATGCAGTATATAACAACACCAATGTGGTCAGTTCCACTATTTAAAACAAACATAGGTAAGCCTGATCCTATTACTATGGCTTGGGTTAAAAATTTAGAGTATCCACACGAAGCTTCTGGACACGATCATACTGATGACAAGTATATATTAGATCAACCAAAGTTTAAAAAGTTAAAAACAAAATTAAAAGAAGTTTGTGACTTTTTTGTACACACTGAATTAGGCATCAAAGACGATGTTAATTTTGAAATACAAAATAGTTGGATTAATAGACATCGTGCAGGCGAACATAATACATTACATTGGCATTCAAATGCTATGCTAAGTGCAGTGTATTATATCCAAAATGAACCAGGAGCAGGCGCAATACAATTTCAGCGTTCGCATCTATATTATAATTTATTTCACGATACAGTTAGAGTTGATTATAAAGACGATGTATTAAATCAATATAATTTAGATTTGTTTTCGATCGAACCAGTTAGTGGCGACCTTGTTATATTTCCGTCGCATGTTGAACACATGGTAACACAAAATCAAACACCATCAGAACGTTATAGCCTAGCATTTAATCTATTTGCTAGAGGACACGTTGGCGCAGGGACGTCACAAATAAAACTATGAAACACCAAGTAATTCCATTATTTTCTATTCCATTATTTCAAACTAATATAGGTCAGCTTGATGTTATTACTATGGCCTGGATTAAAAATTTAATTTATCCAAGCCAAGCAGTAGGACATGACGGTAGCGAAGATCATTTGCCAAAACATAAGCAGGGTATGCATATACTACATAATAAAAAACTTAGAAAACTTAAAGATCAAATACAAAATTGTATTGACTACTTTGCTCATGAAGTGCTTGATATAGAAGATCACATTAACTTTGAAATACAAGCAAGTTGGATTAATAAAATACAGTCTGGCGATGCTGATATTGTAAAACACGGACATGCAGGATCAATGATAAGCGGAGTTTATTATATAGATACTGATGATACTACAGCACCTATAACTTTTGAAAAAGCATATATGTATCCAAACTTATTTCATAATAGTGTACCTTTAACATTTAAAAAGAAAAATTACAATCAATATAATATACAAGAATTTACATTAAATCCTCTTCCAGGAGATATATTATTATTTCCATCTCATTTAGAACATACAGTACATCGTGTTAACACTAAAAAAGATAGATACGGAATAGCATTTAACTGTTTTGCTAAAGGCGAAATAGGATATGGATCAGAACAAATAACTTTATAGGAAAAAATATGATTATTGGAGTATGTGGTCTTATCGGCGGTGGAAAAGGTACTGTTGGTGACATTTTAGTAGAACATCACAACTTTGAAAAACTTTCTTTTGCAGATAAACTTAAAGATGCTGTAGCACGTATGTTTGACTGGGACAGAGAGCTACTTGAAGGCATTACCAAAGAAAGTAGGACATGGCGAGAACAAAAGGATACGTTTTGGTCTAACGAAACTGGTAGAAATATTACTCCTAGACTAGTGCTACAAGAGTTTGGTACTGACTGTATGCGTAAAGGATTCTACGATGGAGTTTGGGTTAGTATGATTAAGAATACACTAATACAAAACCCACACAAAAATTATGTGATTCCAGATGTAAGATTTCCAAACGAAGGCAACATGATAGCTGGATTAGGTGGACAAGTCTGGAGAGTTAGACGTGGTACCGATCCTATGTGGTTACGTATATACGAAGATATTGGTCAAGTACCAACCGATGTACACGAATCAGAATACAAATGGTGCAGTATTAATCATGATACTGTTATTAATAATGACCAAAGTATAGACTATCTTAAAAATCTGGTAGCAAGTCACCTTGCTTCCATTTTACCCCAGTCTTCTGTATAATACGCTGACAGTTTGCACATACTGTTTTTAAGTTAGTAAACGAAGAATTGTTTAAGTCACCGTCTATATGAAACACATTAAACTGTTCAGGGTGTGAACTAGTATAATTACATTTCTCACAGTTATCTTTCTTCACATAACCAGCTTGCTTCCATTTAGGAATACCGTGCTTAACACCATGACGCAAACACACTTCGCATAGCCGTCTATAGTACGTTCTTCCGTCTTTTTTATAATTTATTGCCGCAGGTCTTTGCCTACATACGCATAATGGTCTCATATTGTATTTACCTCACCTTTTCCGCCCCTTTTTTTAGTGGTATCTAAAGGTAATATTTTCAATTTCATATAAATAATAGTGAACACTTTACTAAGACTTATTAGGAGAAAAATAAAATGGCGTTATCATCCCCAGGTGTTGAGGTTAAGGTAATAGACGAATCGTTCTATACCCCAGCTGAACCAGGCACCGTACCAATGATTTTTGTAGCCTCCGCCCAAGATAAAACGAATGGCGCAGGAACAGGTACCGCACCAGGTACCTTGCTTGCTAACGCAGGCAAACCTTACTTAATTACATCACAGCGTGATTTAGTAGAAACTTTTGGTGAACCAAGTTTTAAAACAGATACAAATAATAATCCAATACACGCAGGTGAACTTAACGAATATGGTTTACAAGCGGCGTATAGTTTATTAGGCGTAAGTAACAGAGCTTACGTAACTAGAGCGGCAATTGACCTAGATGCATTAACTGCAACGGCAACTGCTCCTACAGCAAATCCAGCGGCGGGCACATATTGGTTTGATACAGCAACATCAATATTTGGTATCTTTGCATGGAACTCTGCGTCGGCAGATAAGACAGGCGGCCAGAGCTTTACTAATAAAGTTCCAACAGTAATTACTGATGCAACTAAAGTAACAGGCGGAGCACCTAAAGGATCAGTAGGCGCAATAGGTGATTATGCAATAGTTGCAACAACTACACTTAACAAACTGTACTACAAGAACTATTTAGGTACTTGGGTACAAGCTGGTACAACAGCTTGGAAAGCAAGCCACGGTACAGTAGCAGGTAGTTCAAATCCAACTATTACCCAAAGTAACACATTAGTTATTAACTCGACTACTGTAACATCATCCAGTACTACATCAGCTTCTTTAGTTGGTGATATTAATACTGCGGCAATTAGTGGTATTACAGCGGCGGCAATCGACGGTGTAGTAACAATCTTTAGCACAGGAGCAAACGTTGTACTTGCAGAAGGCACAGGCGCATTAGCCGAAGCTGGACTAACAGCAGGAACTTATTATGCACCAGTACTAACTACAGCACCACATACAAGTGTTCCAGAATATAAAAGCGGTGATACTAATCCACGTCCATCAGGTAGTCTTTGGATTAAAACAACACAGCCTAATAAGGGTGCAAATTGGAAAGTTAAAGTTTGGAATGACGCAACTAAGTTATGGGATACTAGCGCCGCGCCAATATACAACACTCCACAAGAAGCACTTTACAACTTAGATAAGACATTAGGTGGTTCAGGACTAGCAATGAGTCAGCTTTATATTAAAGCTAACGACGGTGAAGCAACTGTAACAGCAGGCGATTTTAAAATTTATAAAAGAGCGGCAACAGGGGCAACTACTATTACTAGTGGCATAATTACAACAGGCATGGCAAGTGAAAGTTATGTAATTAAAATTTCAGAATCAATAGTTGGTAATGCGGCTATGTCAGCACAAGTTTCATGTAGTGGAACAACAACAGGTGCGGCAACAGATGCTGAAGTAGTTGCAAACTCAATTAATGCGGCAGGACTAACAAATGTTAGTGCGACTGTTGATGCACAAAATAGAGTTGTTATTTCACACTCTAAAGGCGGTGATTTTAGAATCGAAGATGCAACAGGAACAGCATTTGCCGGAATGGGCTTTAGTGCATATGTAAATGCAAACAGTGGCACAACTAACTTGTACACTGCACCAGCTGGTGATACAACAAATGACTTTGTTGCTTCAAACTGGAAAGTATTAACATACACAGCATCAACTACAGCACCAACAGCATTAGCGGCTGATAATACATTATGGTACAATTCAATTACTGATGAGTGCGATATTATGGTACACAATGGTACTACTTGGGTTGGATACTTAGATTCAACTAGCCCATACTATAGTGCTAGTGCAACTGCACAAACAAGTCCAGCAGGACCTATTGTAAGTGCAACAGCACCATTAGCGGCAACAGGACAGTCAGACGGAACTGCACTAGTAAATGGCGACATTTGGGTGTCAACAGCTTCATTAGATGACTATCCAACAATTTACAAATGGAGTTCAGCATTAGTTAAATGGGTATTAGTTGACAGTTCAGATCAAACTACTGAAGATGGTATACTTTATGCAGATGCACGTTGGGGATTAGCAGGTGCTACTAGTGATGTAGCAGGAACTATTATTGAGTTATTAACAAATAACTACTTAGATCCAGATGCACCAGATCCAGCACTTTATCCAAAAGGTATGATGTTGTTTAACCTACGTAGAAGCGGATTTAATGTTAAGAAATTTGTACGCAATTATATTGATACAAATGCAGTTAACAAAAGATTTAACTCAGACGAAGCAATGACAAGTTATTATACACATCGTTGGGTTACAGAATCAGCAAACCAAGCAGACGGCAAAGGAAGCTTCGGACAAGGCGCACAGCGTAAAGTTGTTATCCAAAGTCTACAAGCAATGCTTAATAGTAACGATGCAATTAGAGATGATGAATCAAGAATCTTTAATGTAATTGCTACTCCGGGCTATCCAGAGCTAATTGGTGAAATGGTTACACTGAATACTGATAGAGGATTAACAGCGTTTGTATTGGGTGATAGTCCACCAAAACTAACACCAGATGCTACTTCACTTAATGAGTGGGGAACTAACGTAAATCTAGCAGTAGAAGATAATGCTAACGGACTTGTAACAAGTGATGAATACTTAGGTGTTTATTATCCATGGGGCTTTAGTAGTGATAATGCTGGTAATAACGTTGTTATTCCACCAAGTCATATGATGCTAAGAACTATTGCACTTAGTGACCAAGTTAGTTATCCATGGTTTGCACCAGCAGGTACAAGACGAGGAGGCATTACTAACGCAACAGCAACAGGTTATATTGATAACGAAGGCGAATTTAATTCAATTGCACTAAACGAAGGACAACGTGATACACTACAAGGTATTAAAGTTAATCCAATTACGTTTATGACAGGTGCTGGATTAGTTGCATTTGGACAGAAAACTAGAGCTAAAAATGCTAGTTCTTTAGATAGAATTAACGTTGCAAGACTAGTTGTGTATATGCGTAGTCAACTTAACAAACTTGCTAAACCTTATATCTTTGAACCAAATGATAAGATAACAAGAGATGAGATTAAACAAGCCGCAGAGAGCTTGTGCTTAGAACTTGTTGGATCAAGAGCGTTATATGACTATCTAGTTGTATGTGATGAATCAAACAACACACCAAGTAGAATAGATAAAAACGAACTATACTTAGATATAGCAATTGAACCAGTTAAGGCTGTGGAATTCATATACATTCCACTTAGACTTAAGAATACAGGAGAAATTGCAGGTCTTTAAATTCTTAAAAATGGGGGCTAGAAATAGCCTCCATTAAAAGATAAATACTAGCAACAGGAGTTATAATATGGCAATCTCAACACTCTCAAAAATTACAGTACCTCTAGCAAGTGATACTTCATCGTCAACACAAGGTTTGTTGATGCCGAAGTTACAATATCGCTTTAGAGTAACACTTGAGAACTTTGGTGTATCAACACCAACAACAGAACTAACAAAACAGGTAATTGATGTAACAAGACCAGTTGTAAACTTTGAGGAAATTGAAATCCCAGTTTACAATAGTAGAGCATACCTAGCAGGTAAGCATGCATGGGATCCGGTTACACTTAACTTGCGTGAAGATGTAAACAACAATGTACAAAAACTTGTTGGCGAACAGTTACAGAAACAGTTTGACTTCTTTGAGCAGTCAGGTGCGGCATCAGGTATTGACTACAAGTTTGTAACTAGAATTGAAATACTCGACGGCGGTAACGGAGCAAATACTCCGAACGTATTAGATACATTTGAATTATATGGTTGCTTTGTACAAAATGCAAACTACAATACGTTAGCATACAGTGCTAACGAGCCAGTTACAATAGCATTAAGCATACGTTATGATAACGCAATTCAGTCACAAGGTGGCGGCATTGGAACATCAGTAGGTAGAACTCTTAATAGTCTAGTTACTGGCGGTGGCGGCATAGGCTAAAAACTAAGTTTGTCATATTAATATTATTAAAGGGAGCTTCGGCTCCTTTTTTTATGGTCTACTTAAATGACATTTATAAATATACTACATGAGTGATTTAGATGAAATTAACAAAGGATATTACGATAGTGGTCCTATATCCAACGGACAATTAGATCCGATTTATTTGTCACCTTATAATATTAATACTCTTGAGGAATTAAAAGAGTATGGACACTTTCATAAATCTCTTGCAGACAATTTAAAAAGAAAATTTAATATTCCTGAAGATACGTTAAATTGGGAGTATCCGTATATACGTGAAGAAGAAGAAAAAAACTTTAATAGCGATCCTTGGACATACACTACTAATCAATACGGATTTAGAGACATTTGGCGTTGTAAAGCTAAACGTTCAAATTTAGGATTTTACGGATGTAGCTATACTTACGGAGAAGGTGTAGAATCTAAAAAACATTGGGCTACTCTAGTTTCTAATAGATTTAAATTTAATAAATTTAATCTTGGTATAGGCGGATCAAGTGCATTAAGAGTTGCTAGAACTTTTGTAGCAACTAATAGAGTTTTAAATTTAAATCATGCCATTATATTATTACCATCTATGAATAGAGTAGATTATAGTTTGATATATGATAAGCAAAATAGTCATTGGACTAGGTCGGCAGGGTTTATGCCTCACCTAAATCCAGAGTATGGACGAAGAAAAGGCGAAGAAGGCTTGCCTAAAAAACATAAAGAAATTTATACAGCATATGATAATAACCTTTTTATTATGAACCTAATATATGCTGTATCTATGATTACTGAATGTGCAAAAGCATATAATGTAAATATAGTATTTTCTACATGGTGTGCTGAAACATTATATACACTAGACAAAATAAATGCTCCAAATTTATATCCTAATATAGGATGTCGCATGAAAGATTACGGAAGAGATGGCTCACACCCAGGGCCAAATTCAAATCAATATTTTGCTGACAATATTACAGAATGGATATCTAGTACTCAAAAAAGGAATGGCTGGCCAGCTATTTAATCTACGCACTTTATATTATAGATAAATATTAGTAAGGAGATCTATATGGCTAATATTTTAAATGGCTTCTTTGATAATTTAGTAAGCGGAGTATCTAACCCAAAAGGTGATATGGCCGACTTTCAGCATGCGGCACGTTTATATACTGACGATTCATTTAGACTAGCTCCTAAAACTAAATTTCTTTATCATGTTGTATTTGAATTAAGTTCTAACGCAACTAAAAATTTACCTCAATTAGATCAACGCCATAAAAACGAAATTAATCTTTTAGTTAAGTCGGCAGATTTACCTAAAGTAAGTATAAACACTGTAACTAAAAATGCATATAATCGTAAAAAGAATCTGCAAACACACTTAGAATACGATCCTGTTAACATTACATTCCATGATGATAACTTAGGTATTACTACTATGCTAATGGAAGCATATTATAGATACTATTATCAAGACGGAAACCATTATGCAGACGGACAGTCTGCACCGTTTCAATCAAGAATTACATATGCCGGAAGCGACAATCACAAATATCGTTACGGATTAGACAATGATAGCTTAGTTCCATTCTTTAATAAAATTACAATATATCAAATGTCTCGACACCAATATACTGGATTTACTTTAGTTAATCCTTTAGTAACTGGATTTCAACACGATAGCGTTGATCAAGCAGACGGTACAGGCACAATGCAAAATCAGATGACTGTTGCATACGAATCTATATTCTATAGTAGAGGTGCAACTGGTCAAGGCTCACCTAGAGGCTTTGCACAAGAACATTATGATAATTCGCCTAGTCCGCTAGGTATATTAGGCGGTGGCACATCAAGTCTGTTTGGACAAGGCGGAGTAACTAACGGAATAAGTAGTGTATTAGGAGACCTTGCAGGTGGACAATTTAATTTAGGAACTGCACTTACTGCGTTTAATACATTTAAAAATGCTAAGACATTAACTAAAGAAGGTTTAAGACAAGAAGGGTTTAGTATCTTAAAAAATGCAATACAAGATGTAGGAAAACAAAATACTAGCGGAGTAAGAACTACTAATTTTCCAAAAACAACAACAAGTAATAATTCTAAAGTTGTTACAAGCGGTGGTAGTTATGATACAGCTGATGCTATGTATGCAAGTAAAATAGCATCTGCACAAAGTAACAATAGGGACGGATTACCGTAATGGCCGAAATAAATTTAGTACCAAAAGATAGCAGTAACAAAGTTAAAGAATTCTTTAACAATTATTTTACTGAGGCAATTAGTTTCCCAGCAAATCAAGTTGATGCTGTTGTAGGTTTTTTTGAAGCTAGAGGATTCGATACTGCTAGTGCTTCAGGTACAGCAACAGTTCTGTTACAACAAGCTAAAATTGATGACGTTAATGTTTTTACGTTACTTGATACTCTTAAAGGATTAGAAGATATACAAATAAGTCAAATTGTTGCTGAAATATTAAATTATAATAGACAAAAAAGTAGCACACTTGGTTATAAAATCACTACAACTACTAAGGCAGAAAATAGAAACATAGTGGTATAGTTATGGCCCGTTTTGCCCAAGGAAAATATTCACTTAAAAATCCAGACAAATTTGTAGGTAATAAAGCACCAACATACCGTAGCAGTTGGGAATTTACCTTCATGAGATTCTGTGATGAAAATCCTAGCATAAAACAATGGGCCAGTGAAAGTATAAAAATTCCTTATAGAAATCCGCTAACTGGTAAACATACAATATATGTACCAGATTTTTTTATTGCATATGCAGACAAAAGCGGAAAAAATAAAGTAGAACTTATTGAGATTAAACCTGCAAATCAAACACACGAAAGTAAGCTAGGTAAGAGTATGCATAATAGAGCACATTGGGTTGTTAATCAAGCTAAATGGGAAGCCGCATTTGCATGGTGTAAACAAAAAGGCATAACGTTTCGTATACTAAACGAAACAGACATATATCATAATGGAAAGAGATCGAGATGAATCTAAAACAATATGAAGCACAAATGACAGATATAGCAATGCAACATGGTAAATTTGTAAGAGGTGCCAAGTATGTTAGACAATGGGATCGACACTTTTCTGAAAAAGAATACATAGTTAAAAAAGCTGAAGAGTTTGGTATGTTAAATAACGTTAAAACAGCAATTGACGTAGGTACAGGTGTAGGAATGTTACCATATGTGCTTATGCAAAAAGGCATACATGTTGAAGGTACCGATATTGAAGAAGAAATTACAGGACCAATGTTTAAACATTGTTGTGATTTAATTAATTTGAAAAGACATCACTTGTACATTTATAATAAAAAGCCTATGGATTTTCCAGGCAAGTATGACTTGTTTATTGCTAGTAGAACAGAGTTTGACAGAGAATTTTTAGAACCAGGTGAAAAGTTTGATTACAAATTTTTCTTTGATGATGTGTTTCAATATGTTAATAAGGTGTTTATAAAAACAAACAATGCAGGATCAGGCAAAGGATATCCTGATTGGTTAAGGCCGTACTTGTATAACCCGGGTAGTGAAGGATTAGGCAAGCCATATAGAGCTTGGTATATATACATAACAAAAGAACAATGGCTAAATAATAGCAGTTAACGGAGTTAATATGACACAAAAACTTGAAGAGCTTTTAAATTTACCTGAATCTAAAGAGATTATTAATAAAGAAAAAGCCGAAAAAGCAGAAACAGCAATACTTGATCAAAAAGAAACTAAGCGTGACATAGCAGAGTTTGATAAAATTGCAAGTGCATTACCAGCAGTAAAGGGCTTAGGTGAAAAAGCAGATGCAGAACTTAATGATATCGCAGAACGTGCTTTACAGAGTTATGAAGACCTAATGGATTTAGGCATGAATGTGGAGAGTAGATATAGTGGTAGAGTTTTTGAAGTGGCTGGAGGAATGCTTAAAACATCTCTTGATGCCAAAGTCGCAAAGATGGACAAAAAATTAAAAATGATTGAACTACAACTTAAAAAAGAAAAGCAAACTCAGTCAGATACTAGTGATAATGGTAATATTGTTAATGGTCAAGGGTATGTTGTTACTGACAGGAACAGTCTATTAGAAAAGCTAAAAGGTATGACATAAGATAAATACATTATAAGGAAATGCATATGAAATCGTTTACAGATATATTATTAGAGTCTAAAAAGACTTATGAATTTAAAATAGGATATTGTGGTGCTTTGCCCGAAGGCTTAGCAGATAGAATAGAAACCTGTTTAAAAAAGTTTGATTTAACTAGCATGTCGGCAGGTAAGAAAACACCAATACAAGAACGTCCATTGGACTTTCCACAAAGACAAAATTGTGAAGTTACTTATTGGGAATGTGAAATGAATTACCCAACTACTTCGCACGTATTGCAAGAATACATTGCAGACTGTTGCGGCTGTGATCAAGCAGATTTTATAATTCGAAATGCAAACGACCCTAGAGAAGAATATCAAGAACCAAAAAGTGATGCACCTTATGAATCAATATTAGACACTGAAGAAATGGAACAAGCTGATCCAGATGCACAAGATAAAGTGGGCGGAAACAGAATAATGGACCTTCTTAAAGAACTAGAAACTGTACGTGCAGAGCGTAACATTGACGCAATCAACGGAACACCAAAAGGTGAAAGTGCAGATATCGGCGCAACAGAAAATACAAAAAGCCCAATAGGAGGTACACAATGAAGGACTTATTAGATAAGTTATACGCAATAGAAAAAGACTTAACAGTCATTAATGAGTCAACAGACCCTCTTAATGAAGTTTCGTCAATGAACATATCAATGACAGGCGACAACGCAGACGAAGTTGCTCAACTTTTAAACATAATGAGAGCTGGCGGCGATGTAATGCCTAGGCCAGAAATGCCTAAAGCTCCGTCACAAGATATGGACATGCACAAAGCATTAAGTATTATGGGACCTCCAGGAGGCCCAGACATGGACGGCGGAGATATGGAACTAAAAGGTGCTGATGAAAAAGCTACTGAATGGGCCAACTCACCAGATGAACAATATATGGATCATAACTATATGACTCAAGACTTAGCAGGCGGTATTAATCGATCTAAGTCACAACACAAACCGGCAGCCGACGGAGACAATCCAATGGCAGTCGAAGGTGGATTTAAAGATAAAGAGATTGAAATACAAGACGCTCTACATGGTTTTGCAGAAGAATTACAAAAAGGAATGCACAGCTACGATAATGTTGTTGATGAACTTAACGATATGTTTGACGATGTTAAAGCCAGCAATGATAAAATATCAATGAATGCATTTAAAGTACTTAGAAGCCTTGAGCCTGAAGATTTTGGTGACGGTGAAGGCGGCGGTCCAAACCGTGCTTCTTCAATTGCACAAGATGCTATGGATATCATTGATGGCGGCGATGATGACGAATACGATCACCTTCCTAAAATGGGTGAAGGTGGCGGTCATGATATGGATTGTGATGCATGCGACGGCAAAGGAAACAGTGCAGGCGAAGAATGTGACAAATGTCACGGTAGTGGCGAAGCTGGCCCAGGCGAAGATGATTATGGTAATGAGTCGGTGGATGCACAAATTGAAGCAATTAAAAATGAGCTGTATGCGGCACTTAAACAAAAGCAAGGTGGCGGTCTTGAAGAAGACGACATTGAAGAAGGTAGCATTAAACTTATGCATAAGTTACATGGCGAAGGTAAAAGTCATGAACAAATTGCAAAACAGTTAAACATGGAGCCAAGTGAAGTAAAAGCGGCAATGGCTAAAACTGAAATGTCTGAAGCAGACGGCGAAGAATATGAATGTGAATATGAGTATTACGGCGACGATGGCGAATCACAAATGGGCGAACTACATTATAAAGTTGTAGGCGGCAAAGTAGATCCTAACTCACTTAGAGGAACAGCAGATCCGTATAGCTCACACAATGGTATGAATGCTAAAGTAGATGACGATATGGCAGATGAAGAAGTGGCTGTAGGAGGCCAGGGTCATGAAGAAGCAGTTATGTATGCTCAATCCGATTATGATGACGAACACGCTGGCAAGGAAGGTACTTCATATAGTATTAGAGGTAAGACTCCTGAAGCTGATGCAGAACTAGCAAGAATAGCTAAAAATGCAGGCGTAAATATGAGTGAAGCCAAAGACGATGACGGTATGGACGAAGCAGGCTGTAAAAGTAAAATGAAAAAACTTAATGCAAGCGGTTGTTCAAAAAACGAAATGTATAAAAAAATTAATGCAGAATACGGTTGTGGTAAACAAAAGTTTGAAAAACTATACGCAAGTAGTTGCGGATCACATTAATACCCCTCAAATATAAAACTCAATAGCGTCTTCGGACGCTATTTTTTTGAGTAAATAGTATTATGAGCATGTGGGAAGTAGAATGAGTAAAAGTTTAGACGGTGTCTTAATTAAAAAGGCAAATAAACAAGAAACATTTAGCGAAGAACAAGTACAAGATCTTATGAAGTGTATGGATCAAAAAGACGGGTATGATTATTTTGCACGTAATTTTGCAACTATCCAGCACCCTGTAAGAGGAAAGTTATTGTTTGATCCATATGAGTATCAAACAAGATTACTTCAAAGTTATCACAACCATCGCTTTAATATTAACATGCTACCAAGGCAAACAGGAAAGACAACCTGTGCGGCAATTTACTTATTATGGTATGCTATGTTTGTACCAGATCAAACTATTCTTATTGCGGCGCACAAATATACAGGCGCACAAGAAATTATGCAACGTATTCGTTATGGATATGAAATGTGTCCAGATCATGTACGTGCAGGAGTAACAAACTATAACAAAGGATCAATAGAATTTGAAAACGGTTCACGTATTGTTAGTGCTACAACAACAGGCAATACAGGACGTGGTATGAGTATATCATTATTATACTGTGACGAGTTTGCATTTGTACAACCTAATGTTGCTACAGACTTTTGGACATCAATATCACCTACACTAGCAACAGGTGGTCGTGCTATTATTACAAGCACACCTAACAGTGATGAAGATACGTTTGCTGTTATTTGGAAACAATCACAAGACAGATATGACACACACGGTAATGAACAACAAGTAGGTGTAAACGGATTTCACGGTTTTACATGTAGTTGGGACGAACATCCTGACAGAGATGAAGAATGGAAAGTTGATGAAATTGGTCGTATTGGCGAAGAAAAGTTTAGACGTGAGTACGGTTGTGAATTCTTAGTATATGATGAAACATTAATTAACAGTATTCATTTATCAACTATGGAGTCAATGAATCCTCTAATGAATATGGGGCAAACACGTTGGTATGCTAAACCAAATCCAGATCAAAATTATGCAGTAGCACTTGATCCAGCAATGGGTACTGGAGGCGACTATGCCGCAATTCAAGTATATGAACTTCCAAGTTATAAACAAGTAGCAGAATGGCGTCATAATGAAACTCCTATACCTGCACAAATTAGAATACTAAGAGATATTTGCACACACATACAAGATAGTTGTAAAGGAACTGGTAATAACATTTATTGGAGCGTTGAAAACAATAGTATTGGAGAAGCCGCACTTATTGTTATTAACGATTTTGGCGAAGAAAATATACCCGGACTATTTGTAAGTGAACCTATGCGTAAAGGACATGTACGTAAATTCCGTAAAGGATTTAATACTACTCACGGTACTAAGATTACAGCATGTAGTAGACTAAAAACTATGATCGAAAATGATAAAATGAAAATACATAGTAAACCTTTTATATCTGAATTAAAAAACTATGTTGCAACAGGATCTAGTTATCAAGCAAAGCTAGGACAAACAGACGATTTAATTAGTGCAACATTATTAGCATTAAGAATGATGGCAGTACTTAAAGACTGGGATCCTAGAATATACAATACGTTTACACAGGCAGAACAAATTGAAGATTATGATCCGCCAATGCCTATCTTCGTTAGTAGTAGTTATTGATAAATACTTACATGTTAGATTTAGACAATATTGGCGAAGAGCTTTTTAATAAAATACGTGGTAGATTTAAAGAGGTGACTATTGGTGATGCCGAAGGCACTGTAACTAATGTTCCTACGGATGCTAGGTATTTTGATTTTAAATACGATAGCAACAGCAATATAAGTGTTAGTCTAAGTGAAAAAGACGGCGTTGTTGTGATGTACAATAGCGAATTGTTTACTAAAGAACAAAGTATACAACGAAGTAATTGGTATAACTTCTTAAAAGAACTTAGAAGTTTTGCTAGAAAAAGACTTTTAAACTTTGATACTAGAGACATTACAAAGTCTAATTTAAATAAAAGAGATTATAAATATCTAGCAAAAAATTCCGGAGATGACAACATGACAGAATCAAAATTATACGGAACTGGTAGGATCAGTTACCAAAACGTAGATAACGCAAGAATAGTAGTTAAACATACTGAAAGCATAAACCAAGAACGAGCCGGCGGACGCACACAGAAAATTGGAACTATTCATATTGAAAGTGTAGAAGGCGAGCGTTTCAAATATCCATACAAGCATCTTAATGGTGCAAGAGCAATGGCTAGACATGTAGCTGAAGGCGGAAATGCATATGATGATTTTGGTAAGCATATTATTAGTATGTCAGAAGAGCTTAGTAAGCTAAAGAAATTTAAATCACATATGTCAAGAAACGGTGTCATGGCCGAAGGTCTTGCAGAATATAATGATGCAGTAAATGATCGTATTGATACAGTTAAGCGTACAATAGAAACACTACAGCGTAAGAATGTATATGCAGAAGCAGTTGCAAATTTTGAATCAACAATACTTGAAGATGTTCCGGAAGATGTTTCAAGTAATTGGATTGATCAACTTACTATTAGACAATTTAATGAAGAGTTATCAGATGTATTTCCATATATCTATAAACTAGTAAACGAATATACAAAAGCAAAAGAGCTTAGTCCAGAAGATTTATTAGGTGAGAAAAAATCATCACCTGCAGGCGGCCCAGCATGTTGGAAGGGCAAGAAAATTGGTAGTCCTAAAACCAAAATGAAAGGCGGCAAGCGTGTAAATAATTGTGTGCCAGAAGGTACTGTAGAAGAGCTAGAGCAGGGCTTTGAAGAAATGATGGGTCAGTTTGCTGAAACTAAAGATGAAGTAGCAGTACAAGAAGCATATATCAACACAAGCAAAGACGCTATTGAAGTACTAGGTGCATTACGTGGCAAAGGTAAAAAGATTGAACGTGGACAAGATGACGATCAAGGCAACTTAGCAAATCAATACGTAGGCGATACATGGGATGTGTATTCATTTATTGAAGCAAGAACAAGCGGATTTAGTGGACTAGAAAAAAATGCTAAACAAGCAATTGATGCAATGATGAAACTGCGTGGAGAAGCTAAGAAACTAGAAACTGAGACAGGGTCAGGCAAAAATGCTCGCTTTGGCAATCAAATTGTAAACACACTATATCCTGTAATGGAATATCTATATACAACAGACTTTGATAGAACAAAAGAAGATGACACTATGGATGTCAAAATTGACAAAGAAAAAGGCACAATGAGTAAAGATGATGGCACTGAGCCAAAAGAGCAAAAGACTCCACTAGGCGAATTTATTTTAAGTTACTTTGACAAAGAAACAGGCGAATTTCCAAAAGGCGAAACAGCAATACTTACTATGGTCGAGAAAGATTACGGAGAAAAGTTTATTACTCCTGCAAAAGCATTTATTGAAAAGATACAATCAACTGTAGAAGAATACAACATGCGTACACAACCACAGCAAATGGAAGCACCAGATACAGGCGAATACGATAGAATGAGAGAATTAGCTGGTTTGAGATAACCACTGATATTGTTAAATCTTTTTAAAAAAAAGACTTGACAATTATTGTAGCGATGTTATAATAATAACTGTGCTACAAACAAAAGGCACTAAGGTAACATTTTGTTACCTGCACATAGGCAACATATAGGAGGCAAAAACTATGGCATCATTAGCAGAAATCCGAGCGAAGCTCAAGGAACAAGAAGCCAACACTGGCGGTAATAGGTCAAGTGGAGGCGATAACGCAATATTTCCATTCTGGAATATGCAAGAAGGACAAAGTGCAACTGTACGATTCCTTCCAGACAGAGACGAATCCAATACATTTTTCTGGACAGAGAGGCTTATGATTAAGCTACCTTTTTCCGGCATCAAAGGAGAACCTAACAGTAAGCCTGTTCAGATTCAAGTTCCTTGTATGGAAATGTATGGCGAATCATGTAACATTCTAAGTGAAGTGCGTGGTTGGTTTAAAGACGCAAGTCTTGAGGATATGGGTCGTAAGTATTGGAAGAAACGTTCTTATGTATTCCAAGGATTTATTACAGATAATCCACTTTCCGAAGATACTACTCCGGAAAATCCAATTCGTAGATTGATTATCGGTCCGCAAATCTTTCAAATTATTAAACAGGCTCTTATGGATCCTGACATGGAAGAATTGCCAACAGATTATACAGGTGGTGTAGACTTCCGTCTTAATAAAACTAGTAAAGGTGGATATGCAGACTATTCAACATCTAACTGGGCTCGTAGAGAGCGTCCGTTAGCCGATGCTGAAATGAATGCAATTAATACACACGGATTGTATAACTTGTCAGATTTCCTTCCAAAGAAACCTGATGAAATTGCAGTTAAGGTAATGCAAGAGATGTTTGAAGCATCTGTTGACAACCAACCATACGATGCAGAACGTTGGAGTCAATACTTCCGTCCTGCAGGAATGCAAGCAAGGACTGGTGATCCAAATGTTGCAAGTGTTAACGGCACAGCAACTTCAAGAACTGCTGATGCTCCAACTACTCCTGTAGTAGATGCGGCTCCTGCGGCTCCTGTAGCACCAACTCCAACAGCACCAGTTGCTGAAGCAACAGCGGCAGCACCGTCAGGTGATGCACAAGATATTCTTTCAATGATTCGATCAAGACAATCTAACTAAAGAATAAAATAAGTGCTCCTAGTACTTAAACCAGAACAGAGATTCATTGCCATTGGCTGTCAACGTTCTAAACGGTACTAGGAGTATAGCTTTAACAAGGAGTAATTATGGCTAAATCATTTGACGTAAGTAAGTTCCGTAAGGACTTAACAAAAAGCATCTCAGGCATGAGTTCCGGCTTTAACGATCCAACAGATTGGATCTCAACAGGATCATATGCACTTAACTATCTTATTAGCGGAGACTTTCACAGAGGTGTTCCACTAGGTAAGGTAACAGTGTTTGCAGGTGAATCCGGCGCAGGTAAAAGTTATTTCTGTGCAGGTAACATTGTAAAACACGCACAAGATCAAGGTATCTTTGTAGTATTAATTGACTCAGAGAATGCACTTGATGAAAGTTGGTTACAAGCATTAGATGTTGACACTGGAGAAGATAAACTTCTTAAACTTAATATGTCAATGATCGATGATGTAGCAAAAACTATTAGTACATTTATGATAGACTATAAAGCAATGAACGAAGAAGATCGTCCTAAAGTATTGTTTGTAGTTGACTCATTAGGTATGTTACTAACACCAACAGATGTTGATCAGTTTAACAAGGGTGATATGAAAGGTGATATGGGTCGTAAGCCTAAAGCACTAACATCACTTGTACGTAACACTGTTAATATGATTGGTAGTTACAACGTAGGACTAGTATGTACTAACCACACATACGCATCACAAGATATGTTTGATCCAGATGACAAGATCAGTGGTGGACAAGGTTTTATCTATGCATCAAGTATTGTTGTTGCAATGAAAAAGATGAAACTAAAAGAAGATGAAGCTGGTAATAAGATCTCAGAAGTACGTGGTATTAGAGCAGGTTGTAAAGTAATGAAAACTCGTTATGCAAAACCTTTCGAAGGCGTACAAGTAAAGATTCCATACGAAACAGGTATGAATCCTTATAGTGGTCTTATTGAACTGTTTGAAAAGAAAGACTTGTTAGTAAAACAAGGAAACAGACTCAAGTATATCGATCTAAACGGTGAAGAACATCTTGATTATCGTAAGG
>OCVQ010001310.1_pt1 | contig 19389 bp, 17 predicted proteins | sample 1539061 | NCBI WGS metagenome assembly OCVQ01 (sample SAMEA3355526, study PRJEB22509) | marine metagenome | biome: marine; feature: river plume; material: water | place: USA | collected 2010-08-08 | depth 0.5 m | reverse complement strand
CCCATTGGTCCTGTTGCACCATCTAATCCATCGATTCCGTCAATTCCATCAGCTCCATTCAACCCTGCTGGTCCTTGAGGTCCCATTGGTCCTGTTGCACCATCTAATCCATCGATTCCGTCAATTCCATCAGCTCCATTCAAACCTGCTGGTCCTTGTGGTCCCATTGGTCCTGTTGCACCATCTAACCCATCGATTCCGTCAATTCCATCAGCTCCATTCAAACCTGCGGGTCCTTGTGGTCCCGTTGGCCCTGTTGCACCATCTAATCCATCGATTCCGTCTACACCTGCTGGTCCTTGTGGCCCAGGTGTTGAACTTCCTGAAGTTTTTGCATACAATGCATAAGGCACGCTCATCAATTGTGAGACTCCAGTCACTGTATATGATGTTCCTCCAGTTGGATCTGACTCTGTTTTAATATAATAAGGACCCGCCGACCAATCAATAGCACTAAAATCACCGGAGACAATTGACCCAGTTCCAATTTCAAGGCTTACCAAACCGTTAATATTTGAGGTAGGCGATTGCGTTTCTACATATAGTGGCGTACCGCTAACGGATCCTTGTATTATTGTAATTTGCATTCCAACCGGTTGATTGGTCAATAAAGTATTCGTTGCGTTACGAATTACTGCCTGATAACTCATTTTTTCAGGTGACTGTGCAATAGCAGCTGCAGACAATAATACAGCGCTCACTAACATGTAAATCTTTTTCATCTTTTGTATTTTTTATAGTTTTTATTAGTTTTTAATAATTTTGAAGGTTTTAACTTCGAAGCCTCCATTTACAACGCTTAGAAAATAATTTCCTGCGGGATAGTCAATCATGGAAATTTGTTTTTCTGATTGGGTCATTTCTTCACCTTGTAAAAGCTTTCCATTCAAATCGAATAGCAAATAACTTAGTTCAGCATTCTCTGAATTCTCAGCTTTCAGTGTCATCATGTCGAATGTTGGATTCGGATAAACTGAGAAAGAGAGATGAATTCCATATGCTTCATCAATTCCAGATAAATCTAAAATTTCATAAGGTTGTTGAACTCCTTGTGAAATAGAATAGGAAGGATCCGAATTTGTAGTGTACGTGATTTGACCAATTGTATAACTTAATGATCCACCACTTCCCGTGGCATCTGATCCAGCCGCTGAAGCTGTTTCCTGCCCGTATACGGAAGGAAGACAAAAGCAGGTCAGAAATAAACCACTGATAATTTTTCTTTTTTGTTTCATACTTTATGAATTAATGGTTAGTAATTTTACTGTCAAACCTAATTAAGCTTTGCATCATAAAGTCATGCCCCTTTCCTAAAGTGGTTAATTGATTTCCCAAAGGTTCATTTTTGTATTTTTTAAATAATTCATTGCACGTTTTAAGCTGAAAAAAGCTTGCTCTTCAATGACTTTTGTTCACCGTCACGTGAGCATCCATTACCCACCAATGAGATATACTAACGATTAGGTGAGATTGAAACGTGCAATGAATTATTTAAAGATGAGTTGTTTGTGACAGAAATGTACCGACATAGTTAAAACATAAACCAACCTAATCCTTTTTGTCTATTTTTGACAAATATCAACCTTAATTAAGGAATTAAATATTACGTCAACAATGGACGCAGCAAACAAATACGTAAAAAAACCAACTGAACCAGCGCAAGAAATTCAGGATGAAACGAAGCCTGGTAAAAAAGTAAGAAGACAACCTACCCAAGCAGAACTCGATCATCCTTTACATGGTGTTAAGCTTGCAGAAATTTTAGAAAGGCTGGTCGAACATTACGGTTGGGAATACTTAGCGCATGAAGTGAATATTATGTGCTTCAAGGTCAACCCAACAATGAAACACAGCTTGAAGTTTTTACGGAAATTTAAGTGGGCGCGAGAACATGTGGAGGATATCTATATTCGCATGGTGGATGCTGGAATAGATCCAAAAGCACGAGCAATTCTGAAAGCATAGAACTATACTTTAATACAATAAAGCGAGTTGCGTTTTTCGCAAATATAAAATTTTCACTTGCTCAATTCAGTATCAGAAAACACTATTCATAAGGTAATTTTGGGTCAACTAAAAAATTATCAAAATGAAAAAATCATTACTACTATTAGTCGTTTCCATCGTATTGTTAACGGCATGTAGCATCCAGAAAAGACATTACCTACCTGGCTATTCTGTGCACTTAAATAAAAAATACAAATCAGCTGCTTCAAACCAGAACGAAAAGGGCGGGAATTCTGAAAAATTAGCAGCAGAAAATCTGCACAATCTAAAAATCGCCTCTGCAAAACCACTGGAAAAAGAGGTTGAATTGGCTAGTACTTTCTTACAAAAAAAATCCAATGTTGTCACTATTCATTCAAATGAGGAAAAAGCCATAGCCGTTCCACCAACCAGCGAAAAAAGAACAATTACCGACGAAAAAGCACAGTTTAAAACTAAACCCATTCAGGCAAAATCAATTTCTACTCCATTGTCAACATACAAGAACGAACAAGAGAAAAGTGATCAAACTGCACTTTACGCTATTGCTTTACTAATGGGATTAACAACTGCAGGTGCTGTTATTAGAATGCGCAAAACAATTACTAAAATAACGCGTTGGGCAAAACAAAATCCGAAGAAAGCACAAGTATTAATTGCTGGAATTCAAGTTCCTCTTATCGCTGGAAGTATTGTTTCGGGCTACAACTTAAGAATGCTTGGTTTTGAGTTTTCAGATGTATCCATGTACATCTTTGGAGGACTTTCTGCATTAAGTTTTGCATCGTTGCCATTTCTTCCAAAAAGTGAAAATGTTGTTTTACAGAAAACAGTTAACAAAAAAAGAATGGCAGTAATGGGTGCGAGTTTATCAACGATAATGTTACTCGCAGGTTTTGGAAATCGAGTTAACGAAACACATCCAGCATCTTTTGTTGGACAAACAATAGAAAGTGTTGATCAATCTCTATTTTCAGATAATAATCTAGATCAAACACTGGCGAAAAACAACAACTCTCAATCAGATAATGAGGAGAATAAACGAAAAGGAGCAATCGGCGGATTTGTTGTCTTAGGAGTGTTTTTAACCATTCTTTTGGCTGCTGCAGTATGCGGAGGAATATGTCTAGCAGCATCTGGTGGTGGCGCTGGATTGGTATTTTTAGGTGTAATAATAGCAGCTTTGGCCATAATTGCAATAATCTTTATGTGGAAATCAGTTAAACGAAAAATAAGGGAACTAAAAACGGAATAATTCTGCGAATTTTTCTTACTAAATAGATTTAATTATACCCGCAATGAAGCTGAAGTATTAATTAAAAACTACTCCAACAATCCTTCTAATACCTTAAGTGATTGCTGATTCTCTTTACTAAAAAACGCCTTCTGCACTTTTTCACGTTCTTGTCGTGTTAAATGCCACGACAACGAAATGCGATCTAATTTCTTTTCCAGTAGATTAAAACTCACTTTATCTAAAGGAAAATCAAAGGCATCCTTGCTAAGTTTCAATAGTTCGTCTTGGTTAAAATCTTGCACTCGAGGAAAGTTCTTGTACATATTTCCAAACGGCAAAGTAAACTTATCCATGAATGAAATTTGCTTATATACTTCATCGTCTCGTACCTTTTTTACATCACGGATTTGTACAATGATAACTCCAGAAGTATTTTCTTTGATCCAATCCTTCATAGTGTATAAAAATTCCATTGTTGTTTTTCCTCCATAATTGTCGCGAATCCCAGCATCCATTATTTGTACCGAAGGATTTGTAGGAAGCGAAATCATGGGCATCACAAACGGAAAACTAGCGCTTGCTCTCATTACTGATGTAAATCTTACTTTATTGCTATTTTGTTTAGAAAGTAAATCATGGAAATCGATATTTTCGCACGAGTTAAATTCTGAAGTTGAATTGTTTGTCAGGAAGCGAAGAGATTGTGAACTAATTAATAAGCGCCTTCCATCGTTCACAATTGTTGGACTGAAAATCATTGTAGGAATAATTCCATTCTGCTCATACGATTTATAATAACCTAAAGAATGGTCCAAAACTGAATTAGTGTTTTCATTTAACTGTTCTTCAAATCCATATCCACGATCGATCACATAATTTTGTCCTGCATAATTGAATTTTCGGTAACGAATAAAAATATCGTTAGTTGAAGCCATAAATGCAAGTTTGTTCAACATGTCTTTTCCCATGTCTTTCACGAAATCTACATTTTCCTTTGACTTAAATTCGCCCTTATGTTTTCTCAATAATATTTCACGGTAATAAGATGCACCAACCATTCCACCAGAAGCTCCGGTTATCATTTGTGTATGTTTGGACAACTTATTATCCATAACTCTATCGACGTTGTCCATTATTGTCATTGCCCACATGGCGCTTCTAGAACCACCTCCCGATACATTGATCACAACTAACTTCGGTTTTTTCTCTCCAGTGTTTTTCTTCCAGTTTTCTAGCGTTTTGATATAATCATTGTATGATTCATCACCTTTGACTTCTGAAAGTTTCAAAATGCGATCAATGGAATAATCATCCTTTTTTGAGTAATCCAACCCAAATGCAAAACTGCTAAATTTGAACATGTTAGTTTGCACACTTAAATAATTCATTCCTGTCAAAACTACAAGTACAAGCGGATAAATCCACACTTTTAACCATGAATAGAGTGCGCTAAAAATCATTAAACAAATCGTAATTAATAAGATAATACTGGCGGCTGCAGGCACCTCGAAAAAGCTGTAATTACTCAATAAGCCCAGAACGAAGAAAATAGTGATTGTCAATATTTCATAAAGTGATGAACTCACACGATTTTTGGCATAAACACGTTCAACTAATTCTTGATCAAAATGTTTGGTACTTCTGCTGACTGCGAAACGCATTCTCTTACCAATGTATATGTAAGTTCGGTCCCTTTGTGTTTTGAAAATGTCGTACCACTTTTCGTTTTTATGAATTCGAGAACTTATTGGCTCGTCAATTTGTTCTGCCATTAATTTATTTCTTCTTAGAATTGGAAAAAGGTAAAAAATAGAAAAAACCAAAAACAGACTAATACCTCCTAAAAACGACAGAGAATAAATGACAACATCTCCAAATCCTCGATACTCCTCAAACATTTGAAACGAGCCCATTTTTACTAAATAGAATACAATAAATGCAATTGGAATTACAGCATTATTAATACAAAACTTTACAAAGGGCTTTGAAATTGTAGTGAAAAAGGGATAATAAGCGCCTATTTTCAAATAGCTAAATGTATTGAATCCCATAATAAATCCTCCCAATGCGAAACCCGAAAAAAGAAAGGAAATACCTGAAACTTCACCTAGATATTCTGGTGAAAGGAAAAGGTAACTTAATCCAAATGCAGAACCCAAACCGTCACTGACTATCAAAAAAAGGATCAACCAGAAGAAAAGTGAAATGAGATTATGCTTCACATGTGTAATGAGTAATCGAAGTGGGAAAAACCCTCTGATTACATCAAAAACACTCCAATCTTCATTATTAATCTTCATAGCCACTTAAATCTACTAATTATAACGTCAATCTGAGTTCAAATGTTGGAAATAGTTTAATTTTATCTGTAACAATAAATAATGATCTGCTGAAAATGAATACAATTATCCAAACGGCAACTCCAGACATCTTAAAGAGTAAGGCCTTTTACACCGTGATGGGATTTACTCAAATCGGTGATTCAAATGCGTTTACAGATGGTAAATCAATTATTGAAATCAACGAAGATCGGTTTGCACGACCTGGTATTAAATTGATTGCAGAATCGTGGTCGAGTGAGGTTGAAGTATTAAGCTCACTTACAAAAGTGATAAAAACAGATGCAGGTTATTTATTAGGCGATAGCACTGGAACTTGGATCTATTTAATTGAATCACCTGAAACAGTCATAATTCCTGAAAATTGCTCTCCTTCACTCTTTGGAAACAATCAAGGATTAACAATTGAAAGTATAGACATTGAAAAAGCAGCGGATATTTGGAATGCGATTGGATTTAAAACAGTTGCTGGAAAAATTGAGCAAGGCTGGATTTCATTGGTGAACAATGATGGCTTTGTCCTTAATATTATGACACCAAATTGCTGTCCTCATCTCTTTCTAAATCCATCTATCTCCTATTTTAACGGAACAAATAATCCTGCCATTATTGATAAAATTCGTTCGACGGGAATTGAAATCAAAGAAGAAATCACGCATTTCAATAAAGAAAATACAGTTGACAATATCATCATGTCCGATCCAGGTAATATTGGATTTTTTATCTTCAATGACTAGTTTGTAGATATTAATTCGAACTTTGCGTTATGCAAACAATCAACAAAAAAGGATATTGTGCCATTGGTGTCTACCGTGGTAAAACAGAACACAACATTGGAACTTTATGGCGTTCAGCATTTATTTTAGGAGCAGCCTACATTTTTACAGTTGAAAATAAATACAAAAAACAATCTTCAGATGTTGTGCGCGCTTGGTCTCGTATTCCTTTATTTCATCACAAAACCTTTGATGATTTGTTGAATAATATTCCGCACGATTGTAGATTAGTTGGCGTTGAAATTGACGACAAGGCACAATGGCTGCATGAATTTGAGCATCCAAAAAGGGCTATTTACTTGCTCGGCGCTGAAGACACTGGACTTCCTGAAGAAGTGAAGGAAAAGTGTCACTTTCTCATTAAATTACCTGGAAACACATCCTTGAATGTCGGTGTAACAGGTAGTATCGTTTTGCATGACCGCGCAACGAAAGTCCCGACTGACTTGCCACCTTACCACAAAGAATAATTTCAAAATTGTCGCTTTAGATGATTGTACTACCTTTGCAACCTTAATTCAAAGGAACAACAATAGATGAGGCAATTTTTCAATTTATTCGATTTAAAGCAAAAAGTAAATTACAAAAATGAAATCCTTTCGGGATTAACCGTTGCACTTGCTTTGGTACCTGAAGCAATTGCCTTTGCACTTATTGCTGGTTTGTCTCCACTTACAGGATTGTATGCTGCATTCAGTATTGGATTAATCACTTCCATTTTTGGAGGACGCCCGGGTATGATATCTGGAGCAACTGGAGCGATAGCGGTTGTTTATGTTGGAATGATAACAATCCTAAAGAAAATGAACCCTGAAATTTCAGTTGATGAAATCACGCAATACATTTTTGCGACGGTTATTTTAGCTGGTTTGCTACAAATTCTAGCAGGAGTTCTGCGCTTGGGGAAATTTATTCGTTTGGTTCCACATCCTGTAATGTTTGGATTTGTAAACGGCCTAGCGATTGTAATCTTTATGGCACAATTTGATTCCTTCAAAGTGGTAGAAAAAGATTATTTTGGAAATGAAAAAATTGAAACCATTTCAACTGAAAAAGTCTTTAACATTCACAACAATTACGTCACCAACGATGCTACCAATCTTCTGACTTATCAGATAGAAAAAGATCAACTTAGAAATATAGAAACAAACGAAATCGAATATCAGATTGCAGGTAATCAAGTATTTGATTTATCAGATAGTACAGTCAAATACAACTATTCAAAAAACGCCTTTTTTGAAGTTGAAAAAACTGGATTAAGTAAAAAATGGATTTCTGGAGTAGACTTGTATGTAATGCTAGGATTAGTGCTTCTGACGATGCTAATTATCTGGGGACTTCCAAAAATCACCAAGGCAGTTCCATCTTCGCTTATGGCAATAATTGTTGTTTCGTGCATTGTTATTTTCGCAGGAATCGACACCAAAATTGTGGCCGATACACTAGGAGATGGAAAGAGTATGGCTGGAGGTTTTCCTCCGTTTAACATTCCTCACATTCCTTTCACATGGGAAACATTTATGATTGTATTTCCATATGCGTTAATTGTAGCTGGAGTTGGATTAATCGAAAGTTTATTGACTTTGAACTTGATTGATGAAATTACGCAAACACGAGGTAATAGTAACAAAGAATGTATCGCACAGGGAACAGCAAACATTTTTACTGGATTCTTTTCTGGAATGGGAGGTTGCGCAATGATTGGTCAAAGTCTTATTAATATTTCATCAGGTGCGCGTGCACGACTATCTGGAATAGTGGCATCGGTTGGATTGCTTTCGTTTATAATGTGGGGAGCACCTGTGATTGAAAAACTACCGATGGCTGCCTTAACTGGTGTAATGTTTATGGTGGCAATTGGAACTTTTGAATGGGCAAGTCTTAAGGTCTTTGGAAAAATGCCAATTACCGATGTTATTGTGATGATTGTAGTTACACTAATTACCGTATTTCTGCACAACTTAGCCCTAGCCGTATTAATTGGAGTTATCATTTCAGCCTTAGCTTTTGCGTGGGAGAATGCAAAGCGAATTAGAGCTCGTAAATACATCGATGAAAATGGATCAAAGCACTATGAAATTTTTGGACCTTTATTCTTCGGTTCGATTGCAGTATTCAATGAGAAATTTGATATTCAAAATGACCCTGAAGATGTTATTATTGATTTTTCAGAAAGTAAGATAGTTGACATGTCTGCAATTGAGGCATTGAACAGTTTGACAGAGCGCTACATGAAAGCAGGAAAGAAAATTCACTTGCGTCATTTGAGTCCAGACTGCCAGAAGTTATTAAAAAACGCCAATAAAATTATTGAAGTGAATGTTTTGGAAGATCCAACCTATAAAGTTGCGGTCGATGCAGTCGAATAAATCAATTTACCGTTTAATTATATTCTTATCCAATTAACATAAAATTCATAGGCTTTTTTCTTTAATGGGTTATTTTTGTTGAACCAAATATTATAGTAACATGAAATTCTATTATGCATTTTTATTCTCGCTGATTTCATACCTTTCAGTGGGTCAAAGCTTCACAATAAGCGGATCCATAAAAGATGCTACCAATGGTGAAGATATCTACGGAGCCGTTGTTATGGTAAAGGAGCAAACTAACGTTGGTACGTCAACTAATTCTTACGGTTTTTATTCACTAACACTCGACCAAGGTGAATACACAATTGTTTTTCGTTCTACCGGCTTTGAGACCCAAGAAATAAAAGTTGTTTTAAATCAAGATATTACGCAAAATCTTGAATTAAAAATACCAGCGGATGTGCTCGAAATTCAAGAAGTTAGTGTCAACGCCGTGAAAGAAAACGATAATATTACATCTTCAGAAATGAACGTCACGCGCTTTGATCCTAAGAGTATCGAAACGATACCGGTATTGTTTGGTGAAAAAGACATCATGAAAACCTTGCAATTGACTCCAGGTATTAAATCTGCTGGAGAAGGAAATTCTGGATTTTATGTACGTGGTGGTGGAGCAGATCAAAACTTGATATTGTTGGATGAAGCGCCTGTATATAATGCGTCTCATTTGTTAGGATTTTTCTCTGTTTTTAATTCAGATGCGATTAAAGATGTGGCACTTTATAAATCTGGAATCCCTGCCGAATTTGGAAGCAGAGCCTCATCAGTTGTAGATGTGAAGATGCGCGAAGGAAACAATAAAAAATTCAACGCATCAGGTGGACTAGGATTAATTTCATCTCGCTTAACTCTAGAAGCACCAATTGTAAAGGACAAAGGTTCATTTATTATTTCTGGAAGAAGAAGCTATGCTGATTTATTTCTGGGCTTATCTAAACAAGATGTACCAGATAAGACGAAATTGTTTTTTTACGACTTAAATGCAAAAGCAAACTACCGAATTTCAGAAAAGGATCGTTTGTATCTTTCAGGATATTTTGGACGCGATAAATTTAATTTAGGAAAGGAATTTGGAATCAATTGGGGAAATGCTACTGGAACGTTGCGTTGGAACAGAATTATCAACCAAAAATTATTTTCAAACACAACCCTCGTATTTAGCAATTTCGACTATGAATTTACGATTGGTGAAGGTGGAGATGGATTTGGTATCAGCTCTTCCATACAAGATTGGAATGTAAAACAAGATTTTACCTATTACATCAATAGTAACAACACCATGAAAATGGGCGTCAATGCGATTCACCATACGTTCAAGCCTGGCGCGTTAACCGGCGAAAATGAGTCATTTAACGAAATTAGATTAGACTCCCGTTATGCCGTTGAACTAGGTGTTTTTATACAAAATGAAACAAAATTCGGAAGCAGATGGAATTTGATGTACGGTCTTCGCTACTCTGGGTTTGACTATTTGGGTGGACCAAAAAAGTATGAGTTTGATGAGAATGGAAAAACAATCTCTTCTGAGAACACTGATCGTTGGAAAACAGTAAAGTATTACCACGGACTTGAGCCAAGACTTTCTGCAAGTTTTATTATATCAGAAAACAACTCAATTAAATTGGGATACAACCGAATTTTTCAATACCTACATCAATTATCTAATTCAACAACTAGCAGTCCAACAGACAACTGGGTGCCTAGTTCAAATAACGTAAAACCTCAAATTGCTGATCAAATCGCCTTAGGTTACTATCAAAACTTAAACAAAAACATGTATAAAATTTCAACAGAAGTTTATTACAAATACCTGCAAAATCAAATCGACTATAGAAACGGAGCAGACCTTTTTCTAAACAATGAAGTCGAAGGTGGATTAGTTTATGGTAAAGGACAAGCCTATGGAGTTGAGGTTCAAGTGGAGAAAGTGAAAGGTAAATTTACAGGCTGGGTTAGCTATACTCTATCGCGTTCTTTGAGAACGTTTGATAAAATTAACGAAGGGAATCAATTTCCAGCACGACAAGATAGAATTCATGATGTTTCTGTCGTTTTAATGTATCGCTTCAATAAAGCTTTAGCGGCATCTGCTAGTTTCATATATTACACAGGAAGTGCTGTAACATTTCCTTCTGGTAAGTATCAAGTAGCTGGTGAATTTGTTCCTTATTATACAGAGCGAAATGGATACAGAATGCCCGATTATCATCGTTTAGATGTAGGATTAACGTGGTACATGAAAGAACGTAAACGATTTGACCATAACTTAAACATATCTGTTTATAACGTATATGCACGTGAAAACGCGTATGCAATTACGTTCCAAGAAGATCCAGATGATCCTTCTAAAACACAGGCGGTTCAAACGACGCTATTTAAACTAATTCCTTCGATTACTTATAACTTTAAATTCAAATAAGATGAGAAATTTAATCTATTGCTTTTCAATCTTAATCGCACTTTCATCCTGTACGAAGGTCATAGATGTCGATTTGAATGACGCTGATCCAAAATTTGTAATTGAGGCGAATTATACTGCCGAAGACAGTACAGTTCGAGTGCAATTATCACTTACCACAAGCTATTTTGACAATGAACCACCAACTACACTTAATAATTTAGTGGTTGTTATAACGGATCACCTAGGAAATCCGCAAACTGTTCCATTTATTGGTAATGGTTATTACGAATTAACCAACTATGTCCCAATTTTTAGTACAGATTATACAATGACTGTTCAATACGATGGGACAACATACACAGCTGCTTCAACGATGAATCCGCCCGTTGCACTTGATACAGTTGGATATGAATTTTTTGAAGGATTTTTTGGACTTGGACCAGGCTATTTTGCGAAATTAAGATTTTATGACCCTCCTGGAATTGGAAATCGCTACATCGTTGCTTTATCAATGAACCATGTAGAAGCAACAAACTTAACCGATTTATTTCTTCAAGACGATGATTACTCTGATGGGAACCTGGTTGAACGTCCATTATTTAGTGACTCACTCTTCCAAATTGGTGACACAATAGGGCTTGAAATGCGGTCTGTAGATAAGGCAGTCTATGATTACTTTTCCGAAATTTTGAGTATCGCTGGAGGTCAAAGTTCTGCGGCTCCAGCAAATCCAAAAACCAATTGGAACAATAAAGCGTTGGGGTATTTCTCTGCTTATAGCAATAGTAGGGCTGAAGTTGTAATTCAGTAATAGCTAGACCAAAAATTGTAATTCAGCCTAAGCAAACCAAACGTCGTTAATCAACTCGCAACCTGCAGTTTCGTTCACGCGTTGAATGATAATTTGCTTTCCATGAGCTAATTCATCTCGTAAAACAGACGAATCCATTTTTAAGTAAAGTGTTTTGTTTTTTATCTTGATTTCTTTGGTTCTGTGAGCAACTGCAGTACCCATCATTTCTGGCCAAGCTTCAATAACATCCAACTCTTTCATTTTCCCATCTAAGCGATATGCCTTTAACCATCGGTCAATCACTTCCTTTAACGGTGCCTCATTTGATGTTCGTTTTAAATCACTCATATTGCTTCGCTCTCAATTAATTGTTTCACTTTTCCATCTTCCACACTAAAAATCGTCGCCTTTAAATCGCTTTCTCCAAATATGGTTTGCACGCGATGTGCATCTGTGTCTGTCACCAACACCTGTCCAAAGTAATTATTTGCAACCAATTTCATTAAACGCTCAACTCTTGTATGATCTAATTTATCGAAAATATCGTCCAACAACAAAATGGGTAATACTCCCAAATGTTCTTTTAACCATTCATATTGTGCCAAACGCAATGCTATTAAAAACGATTTTTGTTGTCCCTGTGAACCGAACTTCTTAACTGGATGACCTTTAATTTCAAAAATTAAATCGTCTTTGTGAATTCCAGCATTTGAATACCTTGTAAATACATCTTTTCGCTCGTATTCAACGAGTAGTCTTTCCATTGGAGCGTCATTCAATTGTGATTTATACACTAAATGAACCTGCTCATTTTCACTACCAATCGAATCGTAATGCTTTTGAAAAACAGGAATAAACTCATCTAGAAAAGTTGTTCTCTTTTTATGAATCTCTTTAGCTAACAAAATCATTTGCTCATTCCACACCTCAATTGAATCTCGATCAAACAAGCGGTGTTCAGCCATATTCTTTAAAAGTGCATTTCGCTGAACCAGTACTTTTGCATATTTCTGAATTAAATCCAAATAATGCCTGTCAAACTGAGAAATAATCCCATCCATCCATTTTCTGCGCAATTCACTTCCTTCAGAGATCAAATCACGATCATAAGGTGAAATCATTACAGCAGGAAATTGACCTATGTGATCCGCTAATTTTTCATATTCCTTTTTATTTCTGCGGAAAACTTTTTTTGCCCCCACTTTAACGGCACAATGAATATTGATTGAAAGATTTTCCTTTTCCCAATCTCCCTGGATAACAAAAAATGGTTGTTCAAATCGAATATTCTGACGATCCACAACATTCATGTAAGACCGGCACATACTCAAATAATGAACTGCATCGAGAATGTTCGTCTTCCCTACCCCGTTCTTTCCAACAAAGCAATTTATCTGAGAAGAAAGGTTAATTTCCGTCTCTTCATAATTCTTAAAATTGACAAGATGAAGGGTTTTTAAATGCATCTAAACAAATTTAGTTGAAAATGTGTGAACTTCTCGTATTCTTTACGCTTCTTTTATCGAAAAAAAAACTATTTTTGCTACGCTATTAAAAAGACAACAATGTTAGAAGATATTTCAGGAGAAAAAATTAAAGAACAGTTTAAATCAAATAATAAGTTGAGACTAATCACAATAGTGGTTGGAGGTGTTATTGTAATTGTTTTGGGCTACTTTGCGTACATCCAGTTCATGTGGAATCCAGACAATGACAAATCAAAAGATAGTTATTGGGCAGGATTAAATTATGCTACTGCTGATTCTACAGATATGGCAATAGATGAGTTAGAAGCTCAAGTGAAAAAATTCGACGGAAAAGTTGGAGGTGAAGTTGCTCAGTTTGTTTTAGCTCGTCAGTATATGGCTAAGGGTGAATTCAAAGATGCTTTGAAAGAATTAGAAAATGTTGATTTATCTGATGTCTATGTTTCTGTCATGGCAAAAGGACTTAGAGCTGACTGTCATTCTGAATTAAAAGATTACGAAAAAGCGGCAAATCTATATTTAGAGGCTGCTGAAGCAAGTGATAATGATTTTACTGCGCCAATGTACCTAATGAAAGCAGGTTTATGTGCTGAAGAGTTAAAAGACTTTACAATGGCGACAGAATGCTACGAAAAAATTAGAGATAACTATACTTCTTTTGCATCACAAAAAGCAATCGACAAATACGTTGCTAGAGCGAAGAATAAAACTACAAAATAATGGCTACTGCGAATCGCAACTTGTCAGAATATAACAAGGAATTAATTCCTAATGGTGCCGATTTCAAAATCGGCATTGTTGTTTCTGAGTGGAATGATAAAATTACATTGAACCTTTTAGCTGGTGCAAAAAAAGCTTTATTGGACAATGGAGTTAAAGAAAATAATATAATCGTTCGATTTGTTCCTGGAACATTTGAGCTTCCTCTGGGTTGTCAATTTATGTGCGAAAACACGGACATCGATGGAATTGTAGCAATTGGAGTTGTTATTCAAGGAGAAACAAAACATTTCGACTTTGTATGTGATGGAGCGACAAAAGGAATAATGGATGTGAATTTAAAATACAACACGCCTGTTTCATTTTGTGTATTAACCGATAACAACGAACAACAATCAATTGATCGTTCTGGAGGAAAGCACGGAAACAAAGGAATAGAATGCGCCATTGCTTGTCTTAAAATGGTTCACCTTAAAAATATTATCTAAATGACTTTAATCAAATCAATCTCAGGAATTCGAGGGACAATTGGAGGAAAAGTAAATGACGGTTTAACACCGCTTGACGCAGTTAAATTTGCAGCCGCATACGGAACTTGGCTCATCAATAGAAATTCTTCCACTCGTAATTTAAAGGTTGTCATTGGCCGCGACGCACGAATTTCTGGACAAATGATTTCTGATTTGGTTTCATCTACATTAGTTGGACTTGGAATTGACGTAATTGATTTAGGCTTATCCACTACGCCAACTGTCGAAATTGCCGTTCCTTTGGAAAATGCTCAAGGTGGTATTATTTTAACCGCTAGTCACAACCCAAAAGAATGGAACGCTTTAAAATTGTTGAACGAAGAAGGTGAATTTATTTCTGGAGATGACGGAAACGAAGTGTTAACAATTGCAGAAAACGAAAGTTTCAATTTTGCAGAAGTTGATGATTTGGGAACTGTAACAAAAGATAATTCGTATTTAGAAAAACACATTCAAGCGATTTTAGATTTGCCTTTGGTGAATAAAAACGCTATTCAAGCAGCAAACTTTTCAGTTGTTGTTGACGCTGTAAATTCTACAGGTGGATTTTTTGTACCTGCCATGTTAGAAGCACTTGGAGTAAAGAATATTACAAAATTGTATTGTGATCCAACGGGACATTTTCCGCACAATCCAGAACCACTTCCTGAGCATTTGACGGATTTATCAGATAAGATAAAAGAAGTTGGAGCTGATGTTGGAATTACGGTTGATCCAGATGTCGATCGTTTAGCGTTAGTGTGTGAAGACGGGACCATGTTCGGTGAAGAATACACGCTAGTCGCTGTTGGCGATTACGTGATCTCCAAAACGCCAGGAACTTCCGTTTCTAATTTATCTTCTACACGTGCCTTAAGAGATGTCACGGAAGCACACGGACAAACGTATTTTGCTTCTGCAGTTGGGGAAGTAAATGTAGTTACAAAAATGAAAGCTGAAAATGCGGTAATCGGTGGTGAAGGAAACGGTGGAATTATCTATCCTGAATTACACTACGGACGTGATTCACTGGTTGGAATTGCGTTGTTCTTATCTCTTTTAGCGGAAAAGAAAATGACCGTTTCTCAATTGAGAGACAGCTATCCGAAATACACGATTTCAAAAAATAAAATTCAATTGACACCAGAAATTGATGTAGATAAAGTTCTGTTGAAAATGGCTGCTAAATATGCGCACATGGAAGTTGATACGAAGGACGGTGTTAAAATCTATATCGAAAAAGAATGGGTTCACTTGCGAAAAAGTAATACTGAACCTATTATTCGTGTCTACTCTGAAAGTGAAAACGAGCTGAAAGCAAATGAACTAGCCGAAAGAATTATTGAGGAGATAAAGGAGATTATCTAAGAGTATTTATTGTCTTAACGTTTTGCAGCTACAAATTTGAGCCGCTTCTCGAATATAACACTTTTAAGGCTTGATTTGTAGGTGCTGTTATTGCCAGACTATTTTCCAAGCTTGAGAATTCTGAGTGCCCCGCGAATAACTAGAATGAAAACTACCATTCCAATTATTAAATCTGGATAACTGGAGTTTAAATAAAAGACCAATGATCCAGCGATAATCACACCTAGATTAATAATTACATCATTAGAAGTGAAAATCATGCTTGCTTTCATATGAGCTTCATTACTCTTGGATTTTTGTAACAGAACCAAACAAATGGTATTTGCAATTAGGGCCAAGAAAGAAACGATTATCATAGTGCGAAAATCGGGCATTTGTTCCATTCCGAAAGACCTTCTCACAACTTCGCTAAATCCAATTATAGCGAGGATAATTTGAAAATATCCTGCCAACTTGGCTACTTTCTTTTTTCTAATTAGAGTGCTCCCAACGGCAAATAGGCTTAGAGCGTAAACGGAAGAATCGGCAAGCATATCTAGGCTATCAGCGATAAGTCCCATTGATTTTGACACAAGTCCTGTTACCATTTCAATGATGAAGAAACCGAAATTGATAATAAGCACTGTCCATAATAGTGAACGTTGCTTGTTAGCATCTTCTGTATCAACCGTTTCCTCTGTTTCGCACGTGGACATTTTTTTGGAGCCTAAATCAAGTTCTTCTAAAGCTTTCGATATCATGTCTATTTCCTGTACATGATAGACAGTTAGCTGCCGTTTTTCTAGGTCAAATTCAAGCTTAATAATGCTAAAATTACTGAGCTTCATCCGAATCAGATTTTCCTCTGAGGGACAATCCATTTTCATGATGTTAAACTCGGATTTATACATAGCGTGGTGTAATTGTCTTATTGGCTATAACGGCCCTGGGCTAAAAGCTGGTGGGCATTTAAAAGTACTTTCCTGTCCGCCACCACAAAAGTAATTATAAAGCAAAGACGTTTCGTTTAGCACTTTCTGCCCACTTGATTTTAGCCCATGTTAGCGTTTCGTTGGTTCTTTTTCACTGGTTTTACTTTCATTTCAAATTTACATATTCCGCCCGATAAATAGACATAATTCCACCACCAGCCACTTAGGTTTTTAAAAATAATTTCTTTACGAAGTCTGTATGTTTTGTAATGCTTCATTATACCCAAATACGAGTTCATGCTGCTCTGAAAGGCTTGTTGTTCTGCTTTCGTTGGCTTGTGGTCTCGGGCTATTTGGTTTTGTTTTTCAATGACGTTGTAAAAATTTCCTTTTGTACGATTAGCAATGTAAATCCTATTGGGAAGTATTACAGTTCCTAAAAACTTTACGCCCTTACTGTAATGTTGAAGATATACTTTCTTTGGATGAATAGTAACTTGTAATTCTGATTGCAGAAACTCAGCTAGTTTGGGAATAAGTGTTTTCAGATATTCCTTGTCTTCATGCACTATTATAAAATCGTCAACGTATCTGCCGTAATACTGAATTTTTAAATCGTGTTTTACAAAATGGTCGAATGTATCCATATAGAAATTGGCAAATACCTGACTTGTTAAATTTCCGATTGGTAAACCACAATTTGGTTTGCTATGAAAAAGACTTTTTGTTTCGGGCAAATTATTCCAATCGTTTTTATTGCCTTTGATGATACAGCTTTTAGTTGGGTCGTTGTAAATAATTTGCTTGCACTGTTTTATTATCAAATCTTTGTCGGAGTGCTTGTACTTTTCGTTTATAAACTGTTCGAGTTTTGCAAAGAGTATGCTTTTGTTGATGCTCATAAAAAAGCCTTGCAAATCAAGTTTTAGTATGTAGCAGTCGCTTGAGTAATTTTTGGAACATTGCCTTATAAATTTATCAACTCGCTGTATGCCAAAGTGTGTTCCTTTACCAACACGACAAGAGTAGCTATCGAAAATAAATTGCTTTTCAAATAGTTGGTTGAGTTTGCCAATTACAAGATGATGCACCACTCTGTCTCTGAAATCGGCTGCAAATATTTCACGTTTTACGGGTTTATCAACTATGAAAGTAATGGAACGACCTATTTGATAAGTTCCGTTATTTATTTCTTTGCATAGTTGCACCAAATTATGTTCATAATCTACTTCAAAAGCAATGGCATTGGCTGTGTTTCGTTTATTGCTGCGGCAATTGTAGTATGCTGTGAATACTTCTTCGAGCGTTATTTCTGCTCTAATTGTATCAAATAAACCCAATTGCATATTTCGGTTGTTTTAATAAAATGCCCAAAGCTTTATGCCTTGGGCATTTTTGATTTGTTGAAGAATCCCGAACGGCACGCACACTATATGTATTTGTCTTATTGTTGTTGTTTGCGTTGCCATTGTTGAAGTTGAAGTTGAATGCGTTTGTTGCATTGTTCTCCGTACTACTCCAATAGTTGGCATTTGCAACCCAGTTTTGATGCTTTTGCCGATTGACATCGCATACTATTTTGCTCCGCTAACAGCGGAGCCAGGTTGCCCTTTTTCAACAAAACCATGCTCACCCTTTACCACCATAGCAGCAAAAGTTCCGGCTATGCAGGGTTGGCGTTACGCCAACCTACAATTTGTTTTCCGATACTATCCATTAATTGGCTTAATACTGCCTGTTTTTTTATGGATAATATCTTCATATCTACACATAGGCGTATCTCAAATTTCAGCAACTCAAAGTCGTCTAAAAATGCTTCGAGATACACCCTTTTCTCTTTTGCTTTATTAGCTCTGTAAATACTCCTTACCAGTTGAATGCTATCTCTTTTCATATCCTGCCCCAAAGTATGCTTATACTCCCGTGGAAAATCTTTGGTGTAGTCAAAAATCTTCAATACGAGTTTATACACCTCCTTAAAAACCGGTAAATCGTAATACAGAGCCATAAATTTCAAAAAAACGACCGCTTCGCGGTATTAAATTGATAAATAGTTAAATGGTTAAAAAGCCCGAACAGCGCGAACATAGTAGGTGTTGAACTTACCTTTGATGTTTGAGTAGCCATAGTAGAAGTAGAAGCAGAATGCGTCTGATGCAATGTTCTCCGTACTACTCCAATAGTAGGCAGTTTTTGACAATAATGTAAAACTACCATCATTCAATGCTTTATTGGCAAGAAAGCGGTTGTGCCATAAAATGCTTAACTCGTCAATTGAGGGTAAATACCAGTCAGTAAAGCCACCGTCTGTTAGTCCATTTACATACGTTGCTGCAGGGCTCCCTGTCATTAAACCTGTATTGAAAACTCCATCCCAACTACGTGTTGCATTAGTTGTTGTACCACTTGATTGCCATAGTTCCGCACTTTGGTTTTTATTTACAATAAGCCCTTGTTGGTTACCATCGCTACCAATATAAATGTAAAAAA
>OCVQ010001304.1_pt1 | contig 19471 bp, 17 predicted proteins | sample 1539061 | NCBI WGS metagenome assembly OCVQ01 (sample SAMEA3355526, study PRJEB22509) | marine metagenome | biome: marine; feature: river plume; material: water | place: USA | collected 2010-08-08 | depth 0.5 m | reverse complement strand
TAGCAAATTCTTTGATGTTTTCGGGAACGTAAGCTTCAGTTAAAGTTTCTTCATCAACAGATTCTTTTTCACCAACTAACATATCGTAATCGTCCATCTGGAGGAGACCTTGTTGTTTAGTGGCAGCAATTGCTTTTTCAGCTAAATCGTGTAAATCCATATCCGCTTGAGCATCTTCTCTAGCGTATTCTAAAATACGGATGAACAATGGAACATCCATTGTAATTGTATCAATGGCATCTTCTTCTTTTGAAGCTTCATTCATTGATGTTTTTACAACACCTTTAAGATTGTATCTGAATATAATATCATTAAATTTATCATAAAAGTCATCATCTTTATTTACTGGTTTGTAAATTACTTTGAATGGTTGGACTTTATTTTTAGGATCCATTTCATATTTAACACCTAATTGGTCTAGTTGGATTTGGATTCCTTTAATATGTTTGTTAGGATTTGCTACTGGTTTATCTTCTTCTAAACCAAACATAGCATTTGTTTTTGAGGTATAATCAGCGTAAGGATCTGAAATCATTGATGCTCGTCTTTCGATTTCATCTTTAGACATATACTCATTTCCTTTTTTACCAACTGCTGTATCGTAGTCCATTTCTTTTCTACCTTCTAATTTAGCAATAGCAGCATCAATTTTATTAAGCATGTCACCATATCTGTCTGCGATTGGGCCACCTTCTGGTTCGGCTTCTTGTTCCATATCGCTCATGATTTCGGCACGTTTTTGTTTTAGGGCTTCTAATTTTTTTACGTTTGCTCTAGCTTTTCTAAAGATATGGTCGTTACCATCATCACCAGCATTAGCAGCTCTCATTTTAGCGAGTTTATCTTTTTCAGCTCTCATTTTCATAAGAACTGGGTCATTGATGTCCATTTCACCTAACATATTTGGGTTCATATTAATGAAATCATCTGATACAGCAAATATTCTTACTTTACCATTTTTTAAATCTTGTATATCAATGTCTTCTAAATTATATTCTGCTTCTAAATCTTTAGCTACATCACTAGCTAATCGCATAGCTTCGGCAGCACTTTCTCTTCGAATTTGACCTGTCATTGTTTCTTTACCTAATGCAATAGGTGAACCACCTGGTCCTAAATCGTAATCAATATACACATTTAGAAAGTTTGGGTTGTTTTTATCTTTTACAAACCTAGGCATAGATACTCTTGCTCTAGAAGCTTCATTTACTGATTCTTCCCAGTAATCTTTATGACCACCATTTACTCTACGAATATCACTATATTCTCTTCTTGATAAATTTGATGAGTCACCTGCTATAATAATATCGTTACGACCATATCCTAAACTATCAACTGCATTAGAAAGATCACGAAGCATATCATCTGGGGCGTTCATACCAGTGAGGACTTCAATTTCATTAAATTTGGGGGTAAGTAGTACAGTTACAGGGTGACCAGTTTGTGTTACTGCTTGTACTACTTTAGCAAAGTCTTCAATATCTAATTGTTTACCTTCTTTTAAAGGTTTAGAGAAGAATTCTTGTATTTTTTTAATATCTTCCATTTTATTTATTTTCGTTTAGACCTAATTCGGCGTGTAATACTTCCATAAACGGAGCAAAATTATGAGAGCCATACTCGTCTTTGAGGATGGCAGCTACAGCAAGGGCAAAATCTTTATATGATAAATTTTCGTCTACTGTTTCGATAGCATCGTTCATTGCTTTAGCAGCAGCTTGAGCATTTTCTTCTATAATTTCTGGGAAGTAATCGTTAAGCTTCATCGTTTGTTTTTTTAGTTCGTGGGCGTTTTGATGAGGTTATCTCATTTTGAATATCTTGTAATGAAGGTTCACCACTCATTTTAACTTCAATTTGTGGTTCTTCTTTAATTTCTTCTTGTTTTGGAGGGTCAACTTGTTTTACTACAGCATCTCTAATAACTGTTTGACGGCTAGTAGATGTATAAAAAGTTCTTTTATTTTCAAATTTTCCTAACTCCATTATTTTTTAGCATTTAAATATCCATCAAGCAAAGTGCCAATGACACCCGCTTTCTGTCGTATAAATATCCATTCTTCCTTAGATAATTTATGTTTTGTGTTATAAGCTATAGCTAGAACGCCAATAAAGCGATCATGTAAATCATCTAACGCAATCATATAAAATGATTCAGTATTATAAGGTTTAGAAACAGATGTTAAATCATAGTCTTCTAATGAATAATCGTAGATAGAAAGTTCACCTTCTTTATAGAGTTCAGACATTGCCTTTGGAAACAATGATACAGGAACGTTTTGAAATACCTGTTGAATTGATTGTGCGTTAGGAGCACATTTTTCATAGAATAAAGAAAACTTTTGGATTGATTTACCTGTGGGGTAGAAATGTCCACCATTATGGAATTGGGCTACCCATACTCGATCACATCCTAATTCATCTAACACTACATCAAGTTGTTCATCAACTAAAGCATTCATTAAAATTGCTTCGTCTACGGGGTTGGTAGTGGATTTGGTTTCAAATTGTCGTTTAGCCCAAGCCATTGCTATTGGTCCAAAAACAGCCGTTATAAGGGCAACGATAATTGTAGTCAACATTGTTAGTAGTTCCATTTTTTAATTTAACTTTTATCTTTTCAGTGATTGTAAAAATTTAATTGTTTCTTCTTTATTTTCAAGCATTTTTTGCTTGGCGGAACCTACCCAGCGCTCTACATCACCGGCTTCTGTAATGAAATCTTCATTTGATTGGTTTAAATATTCTTCAAACCAAACTTCAAATTCTTTTGTTAAATTATCAATATTATCATTGATAAACATTTTATCATATTCTTCCCATAACCCTTGACGTTTTAGGTCTGCTTCAAAATCGATTTGACAATCTAAACAACGCTTAAATTGAATATAAAAACGTTTATCTAATTGTTTTTTCATTAGGTTATTACATGAAGGACAGAATAAAGGCAGTGTGACTGATTTTTTAGCATCATCCAATTTAGTTATATTTTGTTTAATGCCGTCTTTAATTGTCCATTTACGCCCATCTGCTTCCCAGATATCGCCTTCAGCGTGAAATTCTTCTTTTTTAGTATAACCAATACCAGAAACAGAACGTTCTCCATATTTACCTTGAACAAGGTTACGGAGACGTTGGACGTCTTTTTCTTGGAATTCTTTTTTTAAAACCGAGTCTTTACTCATAATCCTAGTTCTTGTAATTCTTTTATAGTTTGTTCTGTTGAAATAAATAAAATACCTATACCTCCTTTTGAACGCCATTGTTCAATATTCGAAGGTCTATCATCTATAAGTATTTGATTAGTTCCTGAATAATTTTGTTTGTTTTGAGCAGATGCTAAGATAATTTTAGGTTTTGGATTAAGATTGTTTCTAACCCATAAACGCTTACCTAAACGTGATTCATTTTGCATTGATGGAGCTGAAAGGATTAATGGGTTGTATTTTGAAATATAATCCCATAATTTTTTTCCATTAGGCATCCAAGGCATTCCTACCCAAAACCCTACACCTGCTTCATCTATAAGTGTCCAAAAAGCATTTTTACCATTTGTTTCCTCATATTGTCTCGGGGGTACACCTCCAGATAATTTTTCGAATTGTACATCGAAATCAGTCAATACTCCATCCATATCACAATAGATAGTGTATTTCTGTTCAGTTTCTTCTTCTTTCAAAACGTTTTTTAATTTATACTTTGCCTCAAATAGAGGTAAAGATAAGGCCTTTAATCTGCCTCTCCAACGAGTTTTGATTTCTTCTTTTTCTTCAGGTTCTAAACCTACTTTATCAAGATAACTATCTAATACGTCTCCGAATGGAGTTCTTGATTTTTTAGCTTTATAATACATGCCCTGAAGCATAGCATCTACTTCTTTATCTAACATGAAGTAGTTTTTAGGAGCTAATGTTTTATATTTTTGGATTAGATCACGAATAAATTGATCATCAGCCATTTCTTTATTTTGACGAACATTGTATCCACCTTGAGTTAAATGCTCAAGTTCATGGCGTAAAACGTCTCTAACATCCATAGCAATAGTAGACCACATTCGAGGTAATTCTCTAGGATCTACTTGGAATGTTAAAGCTATAAATCCTTCATCTTCATCACTACCTTCATTAGCACCACCATCAACTTTATATGTTCTGTCTTTGGTTTTCTTAAAATCAAGTTTAGCAATAAAGTCAAAATTCATTGGACGACCTTTAGCGTCTTCTTCTTCGTAATTTTTATCTACTAAAGCAAATAAACGTTTTGGATCTTTTTTAAATTGAGCAACCCAAGTATTAATTACTTCTCTAGATAATCGAGTTACTAATGAGTCATATACACCCTCGTTTAATTCTTCATATCCAGAACCAAATGGATCTTTTTTCTCTTGCAAGCTATCGGTCCAATTTCTAAATGACATTGTACCTTTTAAATTAGCTTCAGCTTCAATATTGTTTAAATGATCGTCTTCTGTTGTATTAGTTGTTGTAATATCACCTAAACGACCCTCTAAATTTTGCATATGGTGAATCATCTCGTGAGCAAACGAGCGAACAATATCTTTGGGGTGACGACCGGCTGTATAGACTACAATTTTCTTTTCGTTCGGGTCGTAATATGCTGTTTTGCCTAAAAAGTCTTCAGCATTTTCAACATCATCATCTATAAACTCTATAGTTGGAAATGGTTTAATGTTGTATCCTTTTTCAACCATATGATTGCTCAATTGAGCACATTTTTCAACTATGTCAATTGTAGGGATAGTATTTTCAGTAACCGCTAATTTAGGTGCAGATGCATTTGTTTTGAATTCTGGTTCCGATGAGGATTTGCGTTTGTATGCTGTTTTAAGGATTAAATCCTTTAGATAATCATCACCGTAAGTTCCAACCACAGCAGCAATGTCAACTAATTTTCTAAGATGAGTAAATACTCTATTTTCATCTCTTGGTAAATCAGCTACTTCATCTCCGTATCTGTCGTGGATTTTAGACATTAAATCAATAATGTCTTCTTCTGTTAAACCTCTTTCGATTACTCTTTCTTTAAAATGTTTAGTAAAGTTAATGTCGATGTCTAAATCATCGAACATATCATCTAATACTTTTTCTAAAGAAACAAAATCAACATTTTCGGTGAAAGGTTTACCACCAATTACTTTAAATTCACCAGGAGCGGGTTTTTTCTCTGTTGGAACTTCAATCTTATGAGCAATCATATCTGCTAACTTATCAAGTGAAGTTAAATCTCCTGTTGAACGAGCCATTTGGATAATTTTCTTTATCAATGCTCTTTTTTTCTCAAATGTAAGATCCTCATTTATACCAGCAGGTCTTAAAATATTATAAATTTCAGATTTAACACTTGTTGGTAATTCCTGAGGTAGGAATTTATAGAATTCTTCTGGGGATTTAGTAAGTGCTTTTCTTGCATTTGTACCACTCATTCCATCCCCAGGAGTTTGGATAACTTTTACTTTTAGATTTGAGTATTTGTCTTCTACTCCAGTTGTTCGAGCAGCAATATCTGCCATATCTCCTTCATTATTTTCGCGAGCACCGATAACAAAGTAAACAATCTCTTCAGGATTGTTCTTTGCATATCTTAAAATATCTCCAATTGGAGCTTTTGAAGGTTGAATTTCAACTTTAGGTGGTAGAAGTTTTTTGTAAATATTCCAAACCAATAATGATTCTTCTTGATCAATTTCGTCACGAACTCCACCCCCTACATAGATAATAAATTTATCAATTTCAGGAAAATCTTCAAGTGCTTTTTTAACAACAAGAAGGTGACCCGCTGTAGGTGGTTTAAAACCTCCACCATATACAGCCGTTACGATCTTATCATTGATAAGCTCTTTTACAAGTTCGTTAACTAAAGACATTATTGCTTAAGCTTTTCGATTTTTTCTTTAGCAATTTTTTTCTTTTCCTCGATGTCTTTTTTAGCACCGCGGAAAGCTTCCATAGCATCTTCCATCTCTTTAAGAGAATCTTCGAATGCTTTCATAGCTTCAGTTCCTGCTCTACGGGCATCGGATTTTTGCTTGTAAACACCTAAAATGTTTTTAACATCTAATCCGCCTTTAACTTGAAGAGCAAACATAGGCAAATCGCATTCCCAAACTACATCTTCCATTTCGGAATCTTTAGTTGGTCTTTCTACTACGAAAAATTTACCTACTTCATCTACGGGAAGACCTTCTGCTTCTTTAATTACTTCGGCTTCTTCAACCTCTCTTAATAAATCTACTAATTTCATTTTGATAAAAATTGTTTTAATTTGGTCTGAGCTTCCTCAGGTGAAACAATATGTTGAATTGATTTTTCAACGTTTTCTTTAGACATAAGGTCTAAAATATCTTGTCTTGTTTTCTCTTTTTGTTTTTCAGCTGCTCGTTCTTGAGCTGGGGTTTTTGGTTTGGTGTCTTTTGGAATAAAAGGAACGATATATTTTTCAATAATATCGTCCAAATTTTTAGCATCAACTAATCCTTTATCTTTAGTAGTTGCTACAAAATTACCTCCAAACAAATTGAGATAAGGAATAAAGTTTTTAGTTACATTAGCCCAGGTCTGCATTACAATTTGAGGCATTAAACTTCTGTCTTCTCCTTTTGAGCGTTCAAATCGGTCTTCGTTTTTGCGCAATGATTTCTCTAATGAAGAATATACGTAGACCATAAAAACATCATAACCTGCATTTTCAAGAGTATTTTTCAGTTCCTCTGTCTTTTTATATGAAGCGGCTGTGCCGTCAATTACAATGTTTCCGCGTTGTTCAATTTCTTGAGCTAATTCTGATGAGTATGATTTTTGGGCTGCTTGCATAGCAACAGCTGCTTTACTTCTATCTTCAGGACCTGCTTTTTTAAGGTCTAAAGATACACCCGAATCTTTTAGGTTTTTGATAAAGTGATCATCAATGTTTAATACTTTTAAACCAAGGTCAGCAATAATATCCCCAACGATAGAAGATTTACCAGCGCCTGGGGCGCCGGCAAGAATGACTGCTTTTGGGGCACCTTGTGCCTCTTTAAGTAACTGTAGTAAAGAAATCATTTAACGCGCGTTTGCGATAAATATTATAATTTTCTTTTAGCTTGCGTTCTGAATTCAGTAAAGATTGGTTTGTGGTTTGGATGTTCTAAATCAAACAATTTTTTTACTGTTTTAAAGATATCTAGATTCTCCTCTTGAGTACGAGATGATTCATACATTTCCCATCCTTTACCTTGCATTTTACCAGAAGCACCTTTACGTTTAGATGATTTCAACCAAAGAATACCATATCTATCTGGGGTTTTGCCATAACATTCTTCGTAACATTTACCATAAACCGCAGTTTGTAAATCATATGTTGTTTGAAGATTATTAGATGTTTTAAAATCAATAATCCAAAGTTCATTATCGATTTCACAAACCATATCACAAGTTCCTGCTACTTTAATCTCATCTGAAAATAGATGTACTTCGGTTTCAATTAGAGTAGGATTATATTCTTCCCACCAATCAACAAAACGGAGGAACATTTGCCATACATCTGGATGGTAAAGTGGGCGGCCGTTTGCTCCTAAAAAGTTTAATTCTTCACCATTTAAAAACGCTTCGATCATTTCGTGTACTTGAGTACCTTCTTCACCTGCTTTCTTAACAATGTAGTCTGCGGAATAACCTACTTTTTTGAGCCAGTCTTCAAAGAATTTACCTTTTGGATACGCACTAAGTACATATGTTATTGAAGGGTAATACTCACCATTACGTCTGTAATAGCGAGAATCAGGCATTGTGATTTGTTTCGCATCCTCAGAAATCTCTAAGATCCTATCATAGGACTTTTTGATGTTTCTTTTACTCATAAAAATAGTTTTTTCTCTAAGAGCCCTGAAAATGTTAGGGGGTATGTCTCTTGGATTAGGTTAGTGAAATTTTTGAAACCCATTTCACCCGGGTCTTTATCCTGTATATCTACCAAATACACTTCTTTTCCTTCATTCATTAACCGCTCACAGAACGTTAGAGCCTGTTTTTGAGCGTCTTTATCTAACGCAATGTAAATCTTCTCGACACTCGATGTGACGATTTTTTTCATTAAATTAGACTGTATATTTTTACCTAATAAAGGTATAGCATTACGTTTAATGGCTAGAGCATCAAATGGACCTTCACATAATACAAGTGGGATATTCCAATTTATAAATAATTCGAAGGGGATAATGTCTCTTGATACCGATGGATTTTTATATTTTGAAAATGGTTCTTTTTCAAATGAACGGCCTGTAAAATAGTTTAATTGGCCATTAGCATCATATGATGGGATAATAACCATTTTAGCATAACGACCTGTAGCGCAATATCCTATATTATATTTAAGAATATCATCTTTAGTTAAACCTCTATTTTTCAAATATGCTAATGCCTGTCTACCCTCAACATCTACTGTTTTTAAACCTTCAAAGGTTTCAAATTCTTTTGGAAGTGATAATTTTTGTTCGGTTTGATTAGGTAAATCAGGACCTGTGTATTTTACTATTAATTTTAGTTCAGACATTATATCTGAAGGGGTATCAATTGCTCTAAATAGTTGATATAACTTTTTTCCTTTTTTATCACAAACCCAACAATGCCAAGCATTCTCGCCTTTAGCATTTTCTGAGAGGTTGATTTCTAGTTTGGGTTTATGGTGGTGACATAACGGACAGTGATAAGCATAGTTGCCTCTTGCTGTTGCTTTACCTGTGCCTAGCACAGAGTTAGTTAATGCCACTAGGGATTGATTTACCATAACACGAAATATACAACAGAGATTTGGTTAAACCAAATCACGTGTAAAAAACTTTCCGAGAATGTTGTCGTTAAAGTATTCTTCAGGTTTTTCCAAAACACCCATCTGGAAGAGATATTTACATTCATAATAGGTTAACATTTTTTTATTGTTAACTATTTGTAGGATTTCACGTTTAAATTCGCCTTGTTTTCCTTGTTTGATAATATCTAATATGGGTTTTGCGGAGCCAAAGTAAGTTTTCCAGTCGCTTTCTTTTTGTACTACTTTTGTAGTAGGTTTACGACCGGGTCCAGTTTGTTCGGCTAATTCTTTTTTCGTTAATTTGCGTTTAACGTTGTGATATAACGCTTTTTTACCAATATACGCACGGTTGCTCGGAATATGAGTAGTCACATATATAAAACCAAAAGCATCAGGAGGGAAATCCTCTAGAGATAATATCTCTTTATTTTGATATAACCACATTATTAAAATTTTTTAATTTTTAGATATAGAATCCTGTAAATATAATACTAGAAGGATTACCATTAACTGAATCAAATAGAATCTCTCCTGAACTGGATATATTTGTTATTACTACTGCTTCTGGAGCTATGGAGCCAAAATTAGCAGTAATCCAAGCATTTACTCCCAAAGTTTTTCCGATTAGTTCAGGAAATACGCTACTTGTAGCTCCGAAGGGTGGGTTAAATGAAGCTGCTCCTGCTATTACCTTAAATATTCCTGCTTGTGTAATAGTACCATTGTCATATCTTCCTGTGATACTGTTAGATATTCCTCCTAGGGTATAGGATGATGTAGTAGCATATGAAGATGTTACTTGTAGATTATTATTAGAAGCATCGTATTCTAAAAGTGAGGCAATTTTAGGTGCTTTACTCCCTGAACCTGCTACAAATGTTAAATAATGGGTACCACCACCTGTAATATCTGTATTGATATTAAATGTTGTAGTAGCATAAGAAGCTGTATTAGCTGTAGTTGCTGTTAAAGCATTACCATATAAACTACCAGTCATTGCTAAACCAGTAATACTAGCTCCAGAGCCAGTACCGAATGCTTGATATAATTGGAGCAAATCGTTTGCTTCAACTGTGTTGCCATTTACAATATTTGATGGATCTAAAGTTGCCATAATTATCTATCTATGTTTATAAGTATTGTTGTATCTGTTGTAGGTGAAGTAGGTAGAGGTTGGGATAATTTTCCCACTGCTAATAGATTTTGATCTTCATCATATAAACCCACAGTCGTTACGTATGGACTAAAGTAAGAACCCGTTACAAAGTAATATGCTGTTCCATCTGTTGATCCTGAGATTAATGATGGGTTAAGGGAGAAATTAAATTCGTTTTCTCTAAGGGTACATTTGTATTGGGTTTCAAATATATTTAATGATGATGAAAATGAACAAGTTGCGTTATGAGAAGCTATTAAATTATCTATTAAATCAGCACCACCAACTCCTCCATAAGTACTAGAACCATAAGTAGCAAAGCCATAAGTTGCTCCTGATATTGGGTTTTGGGTAAGTACAACCAATCCATGGTCATAAAAAATATTTCCTACTATTGTATTACTTCCACTATACAAAATATTACCTTCTCCATCATCAATTACTGAACCGCTTTCTGCTGAAAAGAAAAATGAATTTGGTTGAATATAATTTCCATATAATCGAGAGGGAATTGAAATAACCCCAACTATAGAATTAGATGCTGTTGGAAAATATCTTTCAAAAGTTAAAGTAGATTGTAAATAATTGAAGTATCTACCTTCTGATTGGGTAGATCCTACATACCTATCACCTTCTGTGTCTCTACCTGGAATTAGAACACGAAGTTGAACAGCATCTCCATAAGATGAACTTAAATAATTTGAATAATATAATTCTCTAACAGAATCATATACTAATCTCTTATATTGAGAATTATCATAACCAGTAGTAGGATCAGTTGACGGGTTAAATAACCCGCCAATATTCTGTCCTTCAAATCTGTTGATTTCTACATTTGAACCTGTCAGTTCATTCCCCGAAAAGGAAAAACCTTTGTTAACCTCAAATGGGGTTACAATTATATCTGATGCTAAAAATTGTTTGAATGCGCTCATTCATTTTAGAAATCTAGCTTAACGCGGATTAATGCTTCTTTAGTGAAATCTTTAACTAAGGGTCTTGATAATTTAGCTACAGCAAGTAATTCATTAGTATCATTATATAAACCTACAGTTGTCATATACACTTGAGGATTATTAATAAAATCACTATAAATAACTTCACCAGTTGAACCTGAGATGAATGATGGGTTTTCTGAATAGTTATATTCCGAGCTTCTAGGTCTTACAAAAATATAATCTGAAGAGATTGTTTCTTCTGAATTTAAGAAGAATGAACCAGTTCCTGCGGCTGAACCACTAAGTGCTTGGTATAAAGATACATTTGGGGATTTAGTTGGGGTTGCTGAACCTGTAGCTGAACCACTATAAAGGAAACCAATACCACCACTACCTGTTGGGCAAGCTAATGCTAATGGGTTTAATAAAATAGTACCAATATCTGGGAGTAACCAACCATATGAACCTGAGGTTGTTGTGTATCCATTTGGATCTAAACCATCATATTTAACACCTTGAGAACCTGAAATTAATTGGAATACTCTACCTGCTTCACAAAATTGAACGGATGAAACATAATTACTATTATCCGTTAAGGTAATAGAACCAGAATTTACTGATGGACCATTAATTGTTAAAGCCATTGATCCTAAGAATAATTTTTCTTTGTATCTAGCTCTTTCAATTGGTAAAGCAAAAAATTCAGATGATGTAATGTTACCAAATACAAAATTTGTATTTTCATCACCAATTACTAAATTTTGGTATTGACCATAAATTGTAGATGTAGGTGATTTACCATCAACGGCTGTGTTGTATACTAAACTACCACTACCTTCTGAGTTGCCATACGCAATGGCAAATTGAACATCAGTGATTGCTGAATCATATACATTTAGGTAATAGTTACCTGATGAACCTGCTTCCTGAGTTGATGAGGTATAGTAAGCTACTAATTCGGGGGCGCCACTTGACCATAATGTAGCTGAAATTGAATCAGCTGATACTACGAAATCGTCGGCTTCTAATCTTTTAAATGACATATTTTATGTTTTAAGATACTTTAGTTACAGTTACAGGAATAGTTACACGAGCACCACTATCTCTACCTACTACAGTTAATGTAGCATATAAGGCATCATTTGAACCAAATAATGTATTTACAGTAGTTGCTCTTAAATTAATTGTAGTACCTACTACTGTTTTAGATACATTAGTACCTACAGTTGTGGTAGAGTTTAATGCTTGAACCTGTGGGGTATTAATACCTACACCTTCAAAAGTAGACATTAAGCGAACATCTGAAATTGTAGCTGTATAACCACCTGTTTCAAATGTATTACCACCAAAATAATTTAATGTTTGAGGAGTAATTGCTAATGAAGCACCTTGTTTAATTACAATTGCTGAGTAACCTAAGTCTAAGATAGGTAATTTAGCTGTACCACGTGGTAATGTTACCAATTTGTATTTCATTACTTGAGTTTCCTGAGGGAATGCTTCAAGTAAAGGCATGTTTTGGAGGGCTTCACCATAATAAGCTGAGCCTGAAGGGTGAGTAGGGTTGTAAAGAGTATAATCGATCTCATCATCAGCTAAGGCAAATTGAGTGATTCTGAATGAACCATCATTTTTAGCTAATAATTCTCTACCTTTTGTTGTTAAAATAGCATCAACTGTTACTACTGAATTATTTAAATATCCCATTTTTTATCAATTAGTTTTGTTATAAATATGTTAAATTAGTCCTTTTTCCGTGAGTGTTTTGATTATTTCATCAAATTTGTTAGTTAAATCCAAAGAAGCATATTCTGGGAGTAAAAATCCTGGGCCTCCTCCTGTATTTGAGTCTTTGAGGGCGTCAACTATTACAAAGTTAGGGTTTGGATTATATCTCCTAATAAAGAATGATTGTAAATTAGTTCCTGAAACTATATTTTTGTCTAGTGTTAGATATAGTACGTTTTGAGGATTTGATGTAGGTTCATTAATACCTATAATTTGATAAACTGAGTTTTCATTTGCTGTGAATCTAATTTCATCTCCTATTTGGAGTTCAAATGGTAAATAAGGAGCATCATATCCAGATCCAGATACTGTTGTTTGTGTTCCTCCATAAATAGCAGCGGTAAATTGGGAGCCTGTAATTATATTTTTTGGAGAAGAAACGTGTTGAGTCCAGTATGGGGTAAATGAACCTGATATTACTGTTCCCCCATAAGTGGGATCTTGGGTAATTGAGAATGTACCTGAATTTATATTTAGAAAAGATCCTGGGGATGATGGTGCTGAGTTAAATACAAATCTAGCTCTATATAGACTTCCTGAGACTGCTGGTTCTGATGGTCCTGTAACTCCAAAAGTTGCTGTTACTCCATTATCTAAAATAATTTGATGAGTAGAATAGGTACTCCATGAAGAACCACCATTTGTTGATTTTTGGAAAGTTACATAACCTATACCATCATATCCTCTATCTTCATCAAGGTATGTAATATTAGCTGTTAATTTTGGGGCTATATTAATATTTGAGTCAGTACTATCAATACCAGCAGTATTATTAGTTGTGTTCCAAGTTAAATCAGTAGGACTAACAACTGATGAAGCAATATCTACTGTTTGGGTAGCGTTAGGAACATAAGAATCAAAAGCTAAAGACGCAACACCAGCATAATTGTGTAATACTGTGCCTGAAGAGAAAGACATTGAAGGTAATGTATTAGATGTACTTCCCGTTTGACTAAATATAATTGCTCTTGGTTGGGCGCTTGGTCTAATTACGGAATGTACTCCTTGTAAGTTGTCTATATTACCTGATGTTTCACCTGCTTGGAAAAGTACATTTACTTTATTGTTATTATTATTAAAACTATTGATAAGATTATAATAATACGAACCTGTTAAGTTAGGTGAATATACATTAGCATTAGAATCAATCAAATACTTAATGTGGAATCCTGCTTTATTAATTAGTTCGGGGGTTGTTCCTCCAACCCAATCAAAATAAGCAAAGTAAGTTCCATCAGATTCAACTACTGGTTCTAAAGTTCCATATCCAATATTAATATCAGGAGACACGTTTTTAGAACCATAATATCTTGGATTTGTAATACGGGCCGTAGTATAATTTGAATATTGTACTGTTGCTCTTGTAGCATTTCCGTCTAAAATGGCTCGTTCGTTAACAGCAACAATGGCATTGGAACTATAATCAACATCCATATAAAACGCATTAGGACGTGGTTGTACGGCATTATCTATTAAGGCATTGTATTCACTATTAGCTACATCTTCCGATGTATATGGTTCTATTACTGTTATAACTCCGTTAACATCTGTTGATGATGTTACATACGATTCAATATTAAATTGAATACTGGATGTTGGAAGATGGAAAACAGTAGATCCGTAGTATGTGTTAAATCTTAATCCCCATTCTGAAAGTGTTAAGGGGTTAATTGTAAGATTAAAAGACCCATAAATAGTTCTAGCATTGCTTGAACCTGAGGTTGGGGCTACTAAGGTAACTACTTGGTTACCATATCCTACTATATCATTAGCATTGCTAGAAGATAATGTAAAATTACTTAAAGAAAAACCAGAATAGGATCCTGATATTCCTAAATTGAATGAGTGATTTCCTGTAGAATTTTCTGTAAAAACAGAACATGTAAAAGATACTGGGAAGCTATATGGGCTTTTAAGTACTGGGGAAGTGAAGGTACCTTGAGCCGCATTGAATGTAAAGTTTGTTTTATTAGTAGAGGTATATAATCCCGCAAACTTTTTTCCATATACAATTGATCCTCCGGTTCCCGGAAATACCATTTCTCCACTAGCATTAGTAAATCCATTTCCAGTTCCATATAAAGCTGTTGGTGTAGGGAATGTACTAGTTAAAATTCCTAATTCTTGAGGGATTACATAATAAAGATAATAAGTAGGATATTCAGCAATTGAAATAATATCAAATTGTTTAATACCTAAATCATCAAAAGCTATACGTAAAACTTTTGCTTCCTGTAATTGTACAGAAATATCATTAGATAAGGCATCTTCCTTAGCAATTTTAATCGCTTTAATTCCTGCTGTTATGTCTGGGGTTGCTGCCATGTTATAATATTGAACTTGAATCGAAATATAAATATATTTTGCCTGAAGTTATTGTTGATGATAAGAAGGTGCTTAATACTACGTTTTCAGATGCTGTTATGCTTGCTGTGTAATTTAATATTGTAGTATCTACTGCTAGGAATGGGTTATTTGGGTTTAAACTTTGAGTAGTTGCTATGATCAAAGAACCACTTAACTCACCATCAAAAAACTCATTTTGGGATGTTTGAGTAAATGGTACTTCACCTAATAAAGATGGGGTTGAACCTGTCCAACTTTGGGTAATAGGAGACCAGTTAAATCCAGGACCACTTCCTGATATTTGACCCTCTAAATTTGGAAATGATCCACCATTACTTCCAGTAATTGTTTCTACTTGAAGGGCTTCACTTTGGGTGATTTCCAAATTTTGGAAAACAAAAGGATCATTTAAATATTGGAATGAAGTGGTTGTTTGAGTATCTAATTGAGGGACTGGGTATTTGTTTCTTTCAAGTAAATGTTGTTTAATTACGATACCTGCTGCTAAAGATGATCTAGCAGGGGTCCAATCTTTAAGCATTTTAAAGAGTGAATTATCTAAGTATTTAATTAAACGGATGTAATCCCAAAGATCATAATTTGATTTATATTTTTCAAAGTAATCATTTCTTAAAGCATCTAGATCAGGGTATGATTCTGCTGATGAGGATACTTGTCTTGGATCACCAATGTATTGACCTATATTAAAGTAACCTATTGAATCTATAATATCATCATTAATCTCATTTTGTGGTGAGAAAGCTACTTCAACATAATCTATATCTCTCGTATAACTTTCACTAGTATATGAATTTTGTTGAATTGATGAAAATGGAGATAAAGTATTATTATTTGGAATATTAGGTGTTGATCCTGTGTATGGTAGAATAGTAGAAACTTGTTTAATTTTGTTTGAGTTTCTATTTTTAATTCCTACAGGAACTTGATCAAAATAAACATATTCTTCATTTGAACTAAAACCACCATTACTAATAGTAAATGTATTTCCACTACCAAAAGAGGCAGTAATATATGAACCTGTTACTCTTGGATGGATTGATGTTGAACCAGTATATAATTCACCTCCTAAAGATGCTCTAAAGGATAATTGTGTTGCTGAGGTGTTTGTTTCGTTTCCTTCAATAGAATTATGATTCATCACATAATCATCAAATACACTTTGTGATAATGCTTGATTATAATATCTAATTTCTTGTAATGAACCACTAAATTTAGGGTATACTGATGATGAGGCAAAAGTTGAAATACTTCCTGCTATCCACACACTAGGATCTTCATTAAAAGTAGCAGACCCTGTGAATCCTATTGATGAACCTTCTTCACCAGTATAAATGTTATTAGCAACAAATAATGTAAAATCCCCATCATTTCTAGTAACGGCTACAGACCACCAACCTCCATCAAAGAAAGGTAAATAAACGCTTGAAGTAGTAGTACCAACAGTAAGTACTAAATTAGCATATTCATTTTCTGGGTCAGGTACTGATCCACTATATGAACCTGAAGTATATCCTGAACCTGTATATTTAAGAGATAAGTTAACAGCTGTGTCTAGACTCCATAAACTTTGAGAATATGTTGTTAGTGCTGATCCTAATCCTGGGGTTTTGAATCTAAATTCTACAGCTCCAGGAACATTATCTGGACTATTCCAAGCACTTTCTAATGGCCATTCTGTTACAACATATCCACTATCTCTAGTATCATATTTGTAATCAAATTGATTATACCAAAAATCCCAATCATTTTGATTATTTTTATCTTTACCTCCAAATTCGTTTACACGTAAAATTGTATCAGGAATACCATATAGAGTAATTAAAGCACGTAAACCTTCTACTGTACCTTTTTTCTTTAAAAGATAAGGTAAATTGTGGTAAATTCTCTTATAAATTGATTTATTAATATCATCTGTGGGTTGTAATGAACCTGTCGCAGATGCTGTAATGTAAGTGTCTATATACTCCCATCCTTCAGGTGTCGGCAAAGACCCTGTTGTATAAGGAATGTTATATAAACTACCAGATGGGGTTATACCCAATAAGGCAGCATATAAATCATTGGAAGAAAAATTGTTTTGATATATTTTAACCCCTAGGTCTTTAATAGCATCTGCTACTAAATCTTTTGATATACCATAATTTAAACGGTTATCAGCATTAAATTTATTAGTTACATCCTTAAGATAAATCCAAACGTTGTCAAAATTTTGACCAATCATTTCGATAAATAAATTATATTCAGCATTAGTTGAATCATCTCTTAAATATTCTGGGATAGAATAGATAAGAGCATTGTTGTTTTCTTTATCGAATGATTCGGCTATTACTAATTGAGATGATAACCAATTTTGTCCTGCTACTGATGTTGTTAATTCATTAGTGTAAGGGGGTTCTGTGTTTGATTTAGGCCAGCAAGCTGAGCCAGATTCAAAGTAAAGATAATATTCATAACCATCAAATCCGGTTATGAGTTCATTGATTTTATTTTGGTAAATTACATTACTAGCAGATACGTAAATATTATCTGTTGTACCTGATGAATAACTAGCGCTATAATTATATTCCTCAATCAGTGATAATTTATAATAGAAATTCTCTAAACGAGTTGCAGCGCTTGATAATTGAATAAACTGATTGTAATCACTATAATCAATATTAATTTCAATGCCTTTTTCTATTAATAAACTATTTAATTGATATTGTAAACTTCCTGAACCTTGGGAGGAATTTGTTGAAGATAAGGAAGTATAACTAGTATAATCTGTTGTATTATTTACTTGATCCTTAATATTAAGATTAGTATTCGGACCTTTTAAATAGATGTTGTCATCTATAGGTTCAAATACTTGATACATATCAATATTATATGCTCTAGGATCTGCTATTTTTTCAACAACCCATAAATTTGTTTTTACATCAAATTGTGAAGGTAATGCTTCATATAATTTAATTAGTACTGTAGGATTTGTAGGATCTGTGGTGTCTAATAAGATATTATTAGCAATTACTAATTGGTTATTTCCAAAATTTAAATAGAAATCAGGATATGCTGCGGCAATTGATGCTTGGTCACTAATAAATTGGTTAGTTAAAGCAATTACCTCTTCATTTGGGATAGATGTAGTATCTAAACGTACTTCAGTTCTATCAGATGATATTTCGCTTATGAAATACTGAATAAAGCTATTTGAACCTAACTTATTACTTAAAAAGTTATATACAGTATTGTAATTACCTTCTGTAAATCCTAAAGCTTTAATATCAGTTTCAGGATCTATTGATATTTGATTATCTAATAATTTATATCCTGGGAATCCAAAGTTATTTGAATACAAAAGATCCCCGTTAATATTATAAATAAAATATTCAACATAATCCGTGGATGGATTAAAACTTGTTTCTACCTCTAAAGATGATATCAAATTTGTATCCTGAGAAGAGTATTCCTGGAGTTCAAAAGTAGTGGCGTTTACTTCTTGTATGTTAGTTATCTCAGCCATTTATGTTTAGGTTGGCGGTTTTTGATTCAATAAGTTGTTGGTTGAGTTCTAGGTTTTCTTGTCTTAATTGAGTAATTTCTTCAATTAATGCTTCTATACTTTCATCTGAAGTAGTAGACCCTATATACTCTCCACTAGTTTTAACAATATACTCATGTGAATTATATTCTCCAAACTTAGGTATAGTGAAAAACAATTCTTGATAAGTATTAAAAAATTCACCAACAGACATTAACTGTGATGCTGTAGGTGCTATTGAGGATGATACTAATTGAGTAAAAGATGTATCTATTACTCGTTCATATTGGTTTTTACTAAATTCTTGTTTTGACAGATTAATAAGTTCCATTATCCGTTAATTACTTTAAAATAATACTCATCATCAAATATAAGAGTTGAACCATCAATCTCAGTTTTGATAATAATTTGATAATATCTTTGTGGTTCTAATCCATTCATATATAAATCAAAATAGCTACCACTAGCATCACAGCTTAATTTAGTATAAGTTGTGTCAAAATCAATTACATATTCATTTGTATCTAAATCTTTTAAAGCCCAATATGATGATGATGGTAAAGCGTAATTAGTAGTATATAGTGAAGACGTTTGCCATACTCTTGCTGGGTATTCTGGGCGAGCATTGACACGGAATCTATTGATACTTCCTGTATAGAAAGTTCCTGGATTTTCTGCTAGTGTTAATGTAACCGGCAATGAATCTAGAACTGAAAGACTACCTGTGTTGTAAGTATAGTCGTTCCATTTAATTTCTAATACTGGGGGGTATATTGTATGGGTATCAATTGAGAAAAATTTAATCTCTGGTTGGTAGTTATTTGAATATGTCCATTCAACTCTTTGTTTAACTAAAAAACCATCATTAGATACTGGTATACTTGATGTAGTATT
>OCVQ010001302.1_pt1 | contig 19502 bp, 19 predicted proteins | sample 1539061 | NCBI WGS metagenome assembly OCVQ01 (sample SAMEA3355526, study PRJEB22509) | marine metagenome | biome: marine; feature: river plume; material: water | place: USA | collected 2010-08-08 | depth 0.5 m | reverse complement strand
ATCAGGAACAAGTGGTAGAGATGGTATTGGTGGTTCAACACAAACATTTAATTCATCTACAACATGGTCAGTAGCACACAATTTAGGTACAAATTTTCCATCCGTAACTGTTTGGGACGATAATAAAAATGTGGTCATCCCAAGTCAAATAAAATCAATCGATGCTAATAATATTGATGTTTATTTTGGTAATGCAATTTCAGGTAGTGTAAACGTAATATTTGGTGGACATGTTGTTAGTGGTGCTATCGACACATCGGCAGTTGGTCATATTATACCATCAGTTAATAACACATATGATTTAGGTTCACCTTCAAAACAATTTAGAGACTTATACTTATCAAGTGCGTCGTTATATATTGATGGACAAAAAGTTTTAAGTTCAACAAATCAAGAATTACAGATTACCACAGATAATGGTCAATCCATAAAGATATTAGAACAAGGAACCGACACAATTACATTTCAAACTGCGGAAGGAGATATTCAACTTAAATCTTCAGGTGGAGGTAATCTTTTATTAGACCCAACAAGTGGTTCGGTAGATATTAGAGGAAATGTGATAATTCAAGATGGTAATAAAATACTAAGTTCGGGTGGAAATAGTGTTGTGTTTGCTGATGATATTATTGTATCAGGTTCAGCTAATTTCACAAATGGAGTTACTATTGGTGGATTATCATATGCGTCTGCAACATCAGGAACTTCAGGTACTAGTGGCGGTTCAGGTTCATCTGGTTCGGGCGGTACTTCAGGTACGTCAGGAAGTTCAGGTTCTAACGGTTCAAGTGGTTCATCGGGAGATTCAATATTCGCACAAACAGGGTCTATATGGTCTGCAACTAAGGATGTTGAAATTACGGGTTCATTTAAAGTTAAAGGTGCAATTACGGCTGATGAACTTTATATGACATATGTTACATCATCTGTTATGTATTCTTCGGGGTCAACAAAATTTGGAGACACATTAGATGACACACATCAAGTTACAGGTAGTTTAAGTATATCAGGTTCGTTATTAATAAACGGAACATCATATACTGCGGCGACAAGTGGAACATCAGGTTCTTCTGGTACAAGTGGTTCCAATGGTTCTAGTGGAACGTCAGGAACTGCTGGTTCTTCAGGAACATCAGGTAGTTCAGGAACATCAGGTTCATCAGGTTCTAATGGGTCATCAGGAAGCTCTGGTACGAGTGGTAGCAACGGGTCTAGCGGTTCTTCAGGAACTGCAGGTTCTAATGGGTCATCAGGAAGCTCTGGTACGAGTGGTAGCAACGGGTCTAGCGGTTCTTCAGGAACTGCAGGTTCTAGTGGAACATCAGGTAGTTCAGGAACATCAATTACCACATCAGGAACTAATAACACTTTAACCAAATTCACATCAACAACAACCGTTGGAAATGCGACAAATTTAACTGATGATGGAACAACATTTAGAGTTGCAGAAAATACAACAATTACAGGTTCATTAAATGTGGTAGGTACTACCAATTTAATAGATAATACCGCAGCCGGTAATGGTGACAAAACAATTTCAGTTATAGCCAATAAACCAGGAGTTGGTTATCATAATATGAATCACGGAGCGTTTGTACACAACTTTTTAGTAGGTGGTTCACAAGTTACAGGAATGACTATTGGTACAACTGGTAATGTAACTCCTGGTGCAAACGGAACACAAGATTTAGGATCTTCAGCATTAAGATGGTCAACAGTTTATACATCGGATTTATCGTTGAATAACGGAATTGGTGATTGGACAATAGTGGAAGGTGAAGATGATTTATTCTTATATAATAATAAGAAGGGTAAAGTATATAAGTTTGCTTTAACCGAAGTTGACCCTAATGTTGCAACTCCTAAAAAATCTTAAGTTATGAGATACATTATATTAAAAGAATTATTACCATCGTTAAAAGGCACACCTGAATATGATGAAAATATGAATTTCATAACAAAATGTATTTGTATTGAAAATGATGAGTTGTATGTTTATGACACATTGGCAGAGGCCGAAACAAAAAAGGTAGAATTATTAAATGATAGTAGATATGAAGGTAGAGAATTAAAAATAAAAGAAACAACTGAATTTTAATATGCCAATAGATATAAATGGAAATATTTTATCATCGACTTCAATCACAGGAAGTACATTTAGTAATACTATTGTTACTGACGGATTAATATTACATTTAGACGCTGGAAATAAAAATTCATACTCAGGTTCGGGTGCAACATGGACAGACTTGAGTGGTAATGGTTATAACGCCACATTAATTAATTCGGTTGGTTATTCGTCAAATAGTGGTGGAATGTTAACCTTTAATGGTTCCACTCAAGTTGCACAAGTAAATGTTAATAGTTTTGTAAGAAATAATACTTCATATACATTTAGTACATTTTTTTATTTAACAACATCTAATGGAGGTGCTCCATTTTGTTTAATGACAACACCTAATGATAGTAATAATACTGATGGATTTTGGCAACATTTAAATCTCACTAATTGGCTTTGGAGAACAGAGGATGCTGTAAGTGGTGAATTTGGGGGTAACGCTGAGGCACCAACGGGATTTGTTAGTTCCACATATTATCATCTTACAGTTGTTGTAACTACTAATTCAATTAAATTTTATAGAAATGGTAATCTAATATCAATTATTAGTACAACATTTAGTTGGGCGAATGTAAGAAATGACAACACTGCATATGTATTTATAGGTAAAGGATATGAAGATGATTATTATATGACTGGAAATGTTGGTAATTTTCTTATGTATAATAGAGTATTAAATAACGCTGAAATATTAGCTAATTATTACGGACAAAAATCTAGATTTGGTTTATAAAAATAAAAAATTATGGCATTTAATATAGGAGGTTCTACTTTATCGTCATCAATGTTAACACCAGATGGTATTATATTACCCAAGAACTTCAAAAGAGTTACAAGTAATATGGTTGATACAGTATATAATCAAAACTGTACAATCACATCACAGGGTAATGATAGTACGGGAGGATATTCAATTTCATATTACTTTAATAATGGTGGATGTGGTGGAACAGAATCGGGTTTATATTTTACAATAATAAACACAATTCCTTGGTCAAGAATACTTTGTAAATTCACTAATAATGGGACCGCTTCTTGTTGGACATTCAACCAAAGTGGATATGGGGGAGTTTCACCTAATTTAGCAGGATATAATACTGGATTGGGTGATATTATATTTCGTTGGGACGCAACTAATTCTTTTCAAAATACAGGATATACAGTAAATACGGGTGCGTGTGATAACGAACCAACAAATTTTATGCACGGTGGTTATGCCTCAGGTGATCCTAAAACTTTTTATATGTTTATGAGGCGAAATAACAGTAATATTGCGGGAGCGGGACACGGAAGGTCTTGTAATGGAACGGGAAGTGGACAAAACTGTACAATATCAGAAATTTATATATTATAATATTATGGGATTAGATTTAACAGGAAATAAATTATTAAGCACATCAATAGGACCTAAAGGTGAAGCAATAAAACAACTACCAACAGATGCGTTGATATTACATTTAGATGCTGGAAATAAAAATTCATACTCAGGTTCGGGTGCAACATGGACAGACTTGAGTGGTAATGGTTATAACGCCACATTAATTAATTCGGTTGGTTATTCGTCAAATAGTGGTGGAATGTTAACCTTTAATGGTTCCACTCAAGTTGCACAAGTAAATGTTAATAGTTTTGTAAGAAATAATACTTCATATACATTTAGTACATTTTTTTATTTAACAACATCTAATGGAGGTGCTCCATTTTGTTTAATGACAACACCTAATGATAGTAATAATACTGATGGATTTTGGCAACATTTAAATCTCACTAATTGGCTTTGGAGAACAGAGGATGCTGTAAGTGGTGAATTTGGGGGTAACGCTGAGGCACCAACGGGATTTGTTAGTTCCACATATTATCATCTTACAGTTGTTGTAACTACTAATTCAATTAAATTTTATAGAAATGGTAATCTAATATCAATTATTAGTACAACATTTAGTTGGGCGAATGTAAGAAATGACAACACTGCATATGTATTTATAGGTAAAGGATATGAAGATGATTATTATATGACTGGAAATGTTGGTAATTTTCTTATGTATAATAGAGTATTAAATAACGCTGAAATATTAGCTAATTATTACGGACAAAAATCTAGATTTGGTTTATAAAAATAAAAAATTATGGCATTTAATATAGGAGGTTCTACTTTATCGTCATCAATGTTAACACCAGATGGTGTTATATTACCAAAAAACTTTAAAAGAGTTACAAGCGATATGGTTGATACGGTATATAATCAAAACTGTACAATTACATCACAAGGTAATGATAGTACCGGTGGATATTCAATATCATATTATTTTCTTTTAGGTGGATGTGGTGGAACGGAGTCTGGTTTATATTTCACAATAAAAAATACTATTCCTTGGTCACGAATAATTTGTAAATTTACAAACGAAGGAACTGCAGCTTGTTGGACGTTCAATCAAAGTGGTTATGGAGGAATTGCACCTAATTTAGCATCTTATAATGCGGGTTTAGGTGACATTATATTTCGTTGGGATGCATCAAATGCGTTTGAAAATTCACAATTTAATGTACAACTTGGTGCGTGTGATAATGAAGTAACCAATTTTATGAGATATAGTGGCGTTAAATCGTTTTATAGTTTTATGAGAAGAAATAGTAGTGCTATCGCAGGTGTAGGACACGGTAGGTCTTGTAATGGAACAGGAGGAGGTTCATATTGTACGATATCAGAAATTTATATAATGTAATAACATGGGAATAGATTTAAGCGGAAATAAATTGTATAGCACCTCAATAGGACCGAAAGGTGAGGTAATAAAACAAATATCAACAGATGGATTGGTATTACATTTAGATGCTGGAAATAAAAATTCATATGGTGGAAGTGGAACTACGTGGACAGATTTAAGTGGTAATGCAAATACGGGAACATTAACTGATGGACCCACATTTAATTCTACATTTGGAGGAAACATAGTTTTTGATTCAATTAATGATTTTGTAAGTGTTGGTAATATAGGTTCTTTTTCCACATTTACTGTTGAAATATGGTTTAAGTCTGATTCAGTATCAAACTATAGAAACCCTATTGATTGTAATTGGTTAGTATTTAACGGTGGGGCAAGTGGTTATAGTAACATTGGACCGAGATTAGAACAAAATTCATCAGGTAATTTAGGTTGGGTTGTTGGTGATGCTGCGGGAAATTATAATGGATTAACCGTTGTATCATCAGGATTAAATTCCACATTAAGACATTGTGCGGTAATTACTAAAACAGGTGCGAGTAGTTTTTTAAGTTATTACAATGGTACTAATGTTTCAAGTCTAACTTTTGCGAATTGGACAGGAACTATGAGTAATGTAAATATCGGTAAAGGATTCAGTACATCTAGTGAAAGATGGTTTTCAGGAAATGTACCAGTTGTTAGAATATACAACCGTGCATTATCTTTAACTGAAATTACTCAAAACTATAACGCACAAAAATCAAGGTTTGGTTTATAGAAATATTTTTCTTATATTATAGGTATGAATAATATCGGTATAGGAATAATGTGTTTCGGTGATGTTTCCTATTTTAAAAGTACAAAAGAAAAAGTTACCAATTTAAAAGATATTGGAATTGATTGTTATATCTTAACCGATGAACCAGAACAATTTACATCAAGTTCAGATTGGGATAATTCAGAATATTCTTGTATAAAAATCATAAAATACAATAGACACCTCAAGTCATATCATGATAAAATAATATTAGTTAAAGAAATATTAAAATATCATAACATCTCAATTTTAATAGATGCAGATACCTTCATTTCCGACTATTCATTTATTGAACAGTTAGTTAACTATCCATATAAAAATGGAATTACATATGTTGAAACTCTATTAAGTCATAAAATAAAAAAAGAATTCATAGGAGATATTCAAATGAATATAGGAGATATTGATTGGTTAAATTATAAAACATATCTCCAAAAAATATATCCACAATATGGTGATTTAGAGACGATTTACGAGTACTTCTTGGTTTTCAATAAAGAAGGATTAAAAGATAATTTCTTTCTCTTATATGAGAAGTTACAATCAATTAAAGAGGCGTGTGATGTGATGAGTGGAAAGAAAATTGTGGTAGGGTCTGCTGAAGGTGTATCAATACAAGTTGCAGCAAAAATTACGGATACCCAAATACAAAAAGATGTGGTATTATTTGAATTAGTTAAAGAGAAAATTAAAAATGATTCAAGATAACAATTATATAAAAAAATACATCACCAACAATCAAGAATTTGATGAGATGGGTGATGAAATATTAAAAAGTGTACCATTTCGTTGGAGCCATGGCGCAACAGATTTACATATGGGTGATGGTATCATTGTATATGCGTTGATACAACACATGAGAGCGAAAACCTGTGTTTGTTTAGGAAGTGGTGGTGGTTTTATTCCACGTATCATGACACAAGCAAGAATTGATTTACACAAACAAGAAATATTTGAAGGTAATGGTAGTCATAATTGGGGGGATATTGGTGAGACTTATATTGTTGATGCCATGAATGGAGTTGGTGGACAAGTTAATTGGTTTGATGAAGATAGTTTTCTTAGAAAATGGTTCCAACCAAGAATTATTAATACCACAACCGAAGATGCCTTTCATAACTACTTCGTTTTAAACGACATAAAGATTGATTATCTACATATTGATGCAGGACATAGTTATGAAAATGTTAAAGAAGACTTTGAACTTTATACACAGATATTATCCACAAATGCAATCGTATCTATACACGATACCGACCCAAATTATGCTGACAAATACATTGTAACCAACGAGGTTAAAGACAGAGGTGATTTTGATGATTGGACAGGACCAATCAAGTTTAATCAAGAAATAGATGAGACAAAATGGGAAAAAATTAATCTATTTAATTTCGGTATAGTTAAAAACAAACCATCATCTACAGGAATTACAATTCTACGTAAAAAATAGCATTAGATATTTGATTTATACGTAAAAATTTCTTATATTTTATACTAATGGTAAGATTAGTTACAGTTATAGGTCACGGAGTTAAATTACTACCTCATTTCATTAAACATTATTCAAGATATGTTGATGAAATTAATATAGTTGTTTACCAATCAGATTTACATCCAGATTTACATGATGAAGTGTCACAATACATTGAAAATCAAAACAATGTAAAAATTGTACACACGTTAACTGAAAGAATATTTGATTGGGAAAAGGTAACTAGTTTATATAATTTCATAAAATCAAAACATAAACATGATTGGTGGGTAGTTGCCGACATTGATGAGTTCCATTTATATCCTGATGATGATTTACCAAAAGTAATTCGAACTTGTGAAGAGTATGGTTTTGAAATGGTTAGAGGTGGGTTTATTGATAGAATAGGTAGAGGTGGAGAGTTTCCAGAATTGGTTGACGAAGTGTCAATATGGGAACAGTTTCCAAACGCAGGGTTTTTCAGATATCCAATGAGTAGTGCAAACCCTAATAAAATATGTCTAATGAAAGGTTCTGTTGAAATAACATCAGGACAACATTATGCTAAAATAGATGGTCAAACAACTTGGAAATGGCAAGGTTGGAATCATCCACAAATAAATCCAATCGACTTTGTTCAAGTACATCATTTTAAGTGGGATAGAACATCAATCGAGAGGATAAAAACCGTTGCTGAATTAAATGAAGATTATGCATATTCAAATGAGTATTTCGTAATGTTTAAAGAACTAATAAAAACTAAATTTAGAATAAACTTAATGGAAAAAGATTTCATGTTTGAATTGGGTTTGGTATACCCCAAATATGAATTATATAAAAATTGGAATAAATTAATAAACAAAATAATATCAATATGACACAAGAAGAAAAAGAAAAAGAAGTCCGTGATCTTGAGCTTAGAAAAGTTAAAGCTTTGGAAAAAATTGGCAATTCATTAGATGCACTAACAATTTGGTTTGAAGAAATCGATAAGGATGAGTGGAGTCAAAGATTACAATATTACATGGCACAATTTCATCATAAATTTGTAAAAGAAGGTAACGATGAGTCTAACGAACAGCAGGACGAATCATAAATTAGGAATAATTGTCCCATATAGAAACCGACCATATCAGTTAAGGACGTTTTTATTACACATGATTGATTATCTAAGTAGTAAAGATATCACCAGATATGAAATTTTTGTAATTGACCAAGATAATGCTAAACAGTTTAATCGAGGTATGTTATTGAATATAGGTCACACTTATGCAAAAAAAGCTAAGTGTGACTATATTGTTTTTCATGATGTCGATATGTTGCCTGTTGATGTTGATTATTCGTACTCAGATAAACCATTGCATTTGGCAACAAACTTTGTGTTAGATGAAGATGAAAAAGAACGAGATGTGTTTGAAGAGTATTTTGGTGGAGTAACAATGTTCCCTATTGAAATATTTGAACAAATTAATGGATACTCCAACAAATATTGGGCATGGGGATATGAGGATACTGATTTACTTTATCGTTGTAAAAAACACGGCGTTGACCTTGATACTTTAAAACTTAAAAATTTAGGTAAGAGAGGTAAAGCGATAAGATTTAATGGAACAAATTCTTTTGTGAGAGCAAAAAATGAAATTGACTTTTACATAAGTGGAACCTTTCACATTTCATTTTATCCCGATTCTCTACAACCTAATCATGATAAAGAGTCTGATGAGTATACCGTGTTTAGTGTACCTGGTTATGATTTTGCAATATGTTATAATTCCTTTTCTAGATATAATTTTTGTGCATTTGACAGTCAACTAAACGTATTGTTTGTTAACTCTAAAATAATTCAAAATTATAAAACTAATATCACTGTTACTGTTGATATGGAGGAGAAGAAAATATATGTTTACCAAGACGGAAAATATATTGGAGAGACTAGAACATTTAAAAAATTAAATAGATATCGTTTACAACCATATCTTTATTTAGGTGTCGGTAATCCTGAAAGACCTGTCATACCAAATTTTTTTAAAGGACACATTGATTCATTTGCATATTTTAATAAAGTACTTAATAATAGTGAAATAATTGAACTTGCAAATAATGAGATTTATTCATTAAGAAGAGATTTTGGTGATTATCAATCCTCAAAATCGTTAATGTATTATTACGATGCGAATCATATTAAAAAATATAAATTAACTGACTTAAGCGGTAACGGTAATGATGCTGAAATTATTAATTGTGAAATAGTAGATTTGGATTTCGATGATTATACTGAGGTGAAAATACCACATAGAAGAAAATCGTTATTTAAATCTTTAAAACATGAAGAGAATGGTTTCTTAGGTAACAAATGGAAGGATGAAGCAACTAGATGGAACCAATTAAGATTTCACAATGAAGTTTCAACAAGTGAGGATATCATTTACAAAGATGGATTAAATGATTTATTATTTGTTGAACATGGTAAATTTAAAACTAAAAAAATAACGCAAATTAACGTCGGAATATGAGTCACAAGTTAGGTATATGTATACCATATCGAAATAGGAAAGAACATCTTGATAATTTAATACCATTTTTATCTAATCATTTAACTCAAATAGGGATTGACCATACTTTTTATGTCGGTCATCAAATAGACGATAAATTATTTAATAGAGGTGCAATGAAAAACATCGCAGCTCATTATGCATTTGAAGATGGTTGTGATTATGTTGCTTGGCACGATGTGGACATGTTACCACATGAAGAAGCTGATTATTCTTACCCAACATCTAAACCAATACATATTGCAACCAAATTATCAAAATATAATTACGGGTTAGGATATGACCAATACTTTGGTGGGGTTGTTTTATTCAACAAAGAACAAGCGGAAAAGACAAACGGTTATTCAAATGAATATTGGGATTGGGGTCAAGAAGATGATGACTTATTTTGGAGATGTTATTTTGAGAAGTATACCACAGGTAGAATTTTTAAATCATATAAAAATAAATCAGTTGCAAATTTTACAGGAGATAAATCAGTAATTGCAATATCCATAAATGATGATATTAATTCTTACTTAACCGAAGACCATACAATATCAATTTTATTTAAGGCAGAACAACAACCAGAAAAGGTTCCAATATTTTTAGTTGGAGATAAAAATAAAAAATACATTGAATACCCATTATTAAGAAAAGATGGTAGTTGGACTTGGGGATTGTCATTTAACAATTCACGTTCAGTTAACATGGTAGTATATGATAGAAGTAGTAATCATTATTATAATTGGGCTAAGAAGTTTGAGGGTGAATGGACGTGGGTTACTACATCATATGATATGGAAAACAAAAAAATGTATTTCTATGTTAATGACGAGTTGGTAACAAACGCAAATGGTGTAAAAGAAAGTTTACCAATGCAATTAAAGAAAGATTTAAAACCACATAAAAAAGATAAACCATTAATACTTGGTTTTTGTAATCACATCAATACTTTTTTTAAAGGTCAAATATCGGAGATAAAAATCTATAATAGATTTTTTAAAGACGTTAATAATGTATTCGATTCAAATAAAGGTTTGGTTTTACATTATGATTTTGAAAACGGATTAGTTGATAACGTTGGTGAAAGTTCTTTAGAGGAACTAAATGTTAAGTTTACTAAAGAAGATATTGATGTTATTGAAAGTGTTATTCCATTTAGAAGAGAAAGTAAATTTACCTGTATGCATCATACCGATGAGGGGTTTGTTGGGGGTAAGTGGGTTAAAGGTGAGACAACGGCAAGAAATGAAAAAAGATTTGTTACAGAAATGCAACAAGGGTTGATTAATTACAAAGAAGATGGTTTAAGTAACGTATTAAATGTTATGGATATTGATAATATAGACGTATCTTTATATCCGAACACTAAATTTATAAATGTAAAAATGAAATGAGCAACTTTGACGTAACCAAAAGTGAATTAGATAAGGTAGGTTGTGGTATGTGTTTAGCAAAATGGACTCAAGTTACTATGCATTTACACAACGGAATGACACACTCATGTCATCACCCTGTACCACACAAAATACCATTAAGTGAGATAAAAGAAAATCCAACAGCATTACACAATACCAAGTATAAAAAACTGGCTCGTAAAGAGATGTTGGAAAATAAAAGACCTGGTGAATGTGATTATTGTTGGAGCGTGGAAGATAACTCTAACTCATTCTCAGATAGAGTGTTTAAATCGAATGAATCTTGGTCATTACCACACTTAGAAGAAATTAAAGGATTAGATTGGAGAGCAAATTATAATCCAAGATATGTCGAAGTAAGTTTTTCAAACACATGTAATTTTAAATGTGCATATTGTAGCCCAATGGCATCTTCAAAATGGGTTGAAGAAATTGAAAAATTTGGTGGGTACCCATTGTCATATAATTTTAACAATTTAGAGTGGTTAAAAGAGACCGGTCAATTACCATATAAACAAACTGAATACAACCCATACGTTGAATCTTTTTGGAATTGGTGGCCTGAATTATATAGAGACTTACATACGTTTAGAATAACAGGTGGTGAACCATTGTTAGCTAAAGATACTTGGAAGGTATTAGATTTTATTGCTGAGACACCTGAACCAAATAGAAAACTAAATTTATCTATCAACACTAATTTAGGTGTACCAAAGAACTTGATTAATGAATTCGTTAAAAAAGCTAAGAAGATAATTGAGGAAGATAGAGTTAATGAATTCGTTATATTCACATCATGTGAAACATGGGGGGAACAAGCCGAGTACATTAGATTTGGTTTAAACTTTAATCAGTTCTTAGAAAACGTTGAATACATTTTACAAGAGTTACCTAAAGTGACCATCAATATTATGTCTACATTTAATGCATTATCACCATTTGGTTATGATAAGTTAATTGACAAGGTACAAGAACTAAAAGAAAAGTATCAAAATAAAGAAAGGTATTGGAAGTCAGCAATTCAATTAGATACCGCTTATTTAAGATGGCCACCACATTTATCTGTTAAAATTTTAGATAGAGAACATAAGGACTTAATCTTAGAGTCTGCTAAAAAGGCGTTCTATTATGCAACACCAAAATTCACAAACGATTACTTTGGGTTTTCAGATACCGAAGTTCAAAAGATTAAAAGACTTTATGATTTTGCAATATCTGATGATGGATTTGAAGTTGAAAAGAACAGATTAGACTTTGTTAAATTTGTTGATGAATATGACATAAGAAAGGGTACAAATTTTTTAAATACATTCCCACAATTAGAAAACTTTTATAATGAAATTAGAAATAAAAAAAGGTGAACCATGGGTCATGTGGCCCGACCTATTAGTGGGTAATTTTAATGATTATCCCGCTAATAAAATTTTTGACCATAAGGGTGACTATGTTTTCACAATCGAGTTTGAATTGGTTGAGCAAATCACCGATAAAGTATGTTTATTCTCAAAATTACCCTCCTATTTTGGAGTTGATTTAAGAAATGGTGGTATCACCTTAACCTACTCAGAAAAGGACAAGGAAACGGATTATATCGATGCAAATTATAATTGGTTAATCGATAGAAAATACGAATTGAAAATTGAAAAGAAAGAAAAAAATGTTATATTAACAATAGACAAGTTTCAAATTTTTAATTTTAAAATTGAAAACGACCTAAAAGAAGATTCTGACTCACATATTATATTTGGGGCGGGTAATTTTCCTAAAAATGGGTTTAATTTAAATTATTTTAACGTTATATTATATAGTGTTAAAATAATAAGAGACGGTGAAGTAATTTCACATAATGACTTTGAAAAATTCATACACGGAAAAAGTTACGATATAACTGGTAACTGTAATTTTATTCACAAAATAATATAAAAAATATGTCAGAAGAATTAAGAGAATGGAGAGAAAAGAACTTAAACTCAATTAGTTGTAGTTTTTGTGCAGCAAAATGGTATAATGCAAGTCTTCATTTGGGTCATGGATTTACTAACTCATGTCACTTACCATTACCACACCCTATTGATTTAGAGGAGATTAAAACAAATCCATCCGCACTTCATAATACAAAACACAAAAAGGAGATGCGTAGAATGATGTTGACAGGAATTAAACCTGCCGAATGTTCATACTGTTGGAAAATTGAAGACATTGGAAGAGGAAACATTTCCGATAGAGTTTATAAAAGTCAAATCTACAAAGAGGAAGACATCGCCGCATTAAAAGATATTCCTTGGTACCAAGACATCCCATTAAAAACAGTTGAAATTAGTTTTGACCGTATATGTAATTTTGCTTGTAGTTATTGTAATTCAGGTTACAGTACAACTTGGGGTAAAGACATTAGAAATAATGGGGCTTATCAAAAGTTTAAAACCAGTAGTGCTGGTGCATATTATGCCGATGGTTCTTGGTCTGAAGTATATGGAAAATATGGTGAAGATAATCCATACGTAAAAGCGTTCTTAGATTGGTGGCCTGAATTGTCACAAACATTAGAAGAGATTAGAATTACTGGTGGTGAACCATCACAAAGTCATAATTTTTGGCAGTTTATGGAGTTGATGAAAAAACATCCAGCTAAAAATTTAAGACTTGCAATTAACTCAAACTTAGGTTTAAACGAAGCTACCGTTCAAAAATTAATTGACATCACCAAAGAAGTTGAGGTTAAAGAGTTTGACATTTATACGAGTAATGAATCATATGGTAAACATGCTGAATATATCAGAGATGGTTTGAAATATGATATTTGGAGAAATAATGTGGTTAAAGTTATTGAAAACGCTAATATTAGACAACTCGTTATAATGATGACAATTAATAGTTTATGTCTTTTCAGTATCACCGAGTTTTTAGATGATATGTTAGAAATTAAAGGTAAGTATGGAGCACATAAATTAATTGTTGATTTCAATATATTAAGATGGCCGGCATTTATGTCACCTTTAACATTACCTGATGATATCAAACATGATTTACATGGTAAGTTATCAATGTGGTGGAGAAAACATAAAAAGAATCCATTAATCAATATGCATGAAGGTGCTCAAATAGAAAGACTTATTGATTATATTGAAGTGGTTAGTAGAGGTCATAATTCAACTGAAATGGATAAGAGTTTACAATATCACGATTTTAAAAGTTTCTTTAATCAGTATGATATTCGTAGAAATAAAAACTTTAACGAAACGTTTCCTGAATTATCTGAATGGTACGATTCTTTAGAGATTGACTTGACAATACCCGACGTAAGAGTTACCGATGGTAGAATAACACATTATGAGGCAGGTGAATATGAGTCTGATATTAAAAATAATAACGAATAATGAATTTTTTATTTGAAGATTTCGATAATTGGGGTAATTTAATTTCATGTGAAGATGTAAATCCGTCTGGAATAAGAAGATTCACAAGATCACCGTTATTAAATGCTGCAAGCATCTACCATTCATTTAATAAATTGAATAACTTTATTCAGTATAAAAATTCAGATGAAGATGTTGATGGTTACTATATTATATCCTTAGGAGTAAATCATAGTCCTGAAGATTGGACTGGATATAACTCAAATAAAAAAAGTCTATTTTCATATATTAGTGAAAAATATTTAGCCGACATTAAAATAGGTAAAGCTTTTTTACTGATTGACCAAAGTTTTGAAGGATATCAATCATCTTGGTTATGGGATTGGTTTCATACAGAATGTGGTATATTTGAAATACCACCCAAACAAATCATATATGTGACGGGTAATATGATTGTTGATGTGTTTTATAATGATTGGGCCAACGCTAATAATATTTCTGAACGAATTAAAGTTGTTGGTTATTCTCATTTTGAATTAGATATGGCAATGGAGTGTTATCGAAAAGGTGAGACTGAAAACCCATTACATTCATTTAACGATAATTTAAATTATAAGTTAGAAAATATAAATCAAATTAAAACTTATGCGTGTCTTAATAAAAGATTAAGAAATCATAGAATTTGGTTTTATAAATATCTTTATCATTCTGGATTATTAGAAAAAGGATTGGTTAGTATGAATAAATTTGGAGAATTTAGTCACTACTTTGAGGGTAAGGAAATGTCAAAATTAGAAGTGTCAATCATTACTAAAAATTTACCTCTGTTGGTTTATGATAAACGTAATGATGAACTTGATGATAATTTTTATATTAGAAGATTTAATGACCAAGTTTGTTTAGATACCTTTATGACAGTTATCAGTGAAGCTCAATGTAATGATAGTGATAATACGATGTTCTTAAGTGAAAAAACATTTAAAGTAATTGCTTGTAGACATCCTTTTATTATTATGGGAAATAAAGATAGTATGAGAATGATGAGAGAAATTGGTTATAAAACATTTGATGGTTTTATCGATGAATCATATGATGAATTACCGGCACATGAAAGATTACAATACATAACAGAATCAATAAGGAAGGTTGATAACATTAAAGATAAAATTGAATGGTATAAATCAATGGAAGATATTTTAGAACACAATTATAATACATTGATAAATAAACTATATAAAATACCTAAAGAGTTTAACGATATTCAAAAATATTGTCAAACCATATATAAAAAACTATTATAAAAATGTACGATTGGTATAAATGGAAATTAATAGATAAATTACAAAAAAAATCTAAAGCAATTATTGGTATCGGGGATAGTTTTACTCAAGGACAAGGTGCCTGTTCTATTGATTTATGGAAAAAACATAATTGGGATTTAGGTGGTGTTGGAATTAAAGATGAAAGAGAGTTACTCACATCTTTTTATGAAAATTCTTGGGTTAATAAATTATGTACAAATCATTTTACTGACCACGTACCGATTAATTTAGGTATGGTTGGTAGAGGTAATAGAGGTGCGGTAAAGGAACTTTATTTACATCCAGAACTTAATATGGAGTCTATTGAAGAAAAGATTGTGGTATTCATGTTAACTGGTATTGAACGATTTGATTTTGTACATAAAAATTTACATGAACATATTCATTTTTTAACAATTTGGCCTAACCCCGATACGAAAGGGGACCACTCAAAATTGTGGGCAGAATATTACGAATCGATTTGGAGTGATAAATTTGGAATCATTGAAATGTTATTGAGTATTGCTGAAGCTAAAACATGGTGTAAGGCTCATAATGCTAAATTATATTTAACAAGTGCATTTAGACCTGAATATGAAAGACAACCATTTATAAGAGGTATTATGGGTGATATTGATGATGAAACAAATTACCTATATAAACAAACCGAATATATAAAAAGTTTAGTTGACATTATTGATTGGAAAAAATTTATTAGACCAAATGGATTTAAGTGCGTTAGTGATTTTCTTTGTTCGTTAGAAAATAGAGAAGATTTAATTGAAGAAGTTGGGTCGGCAAAGTACTATGAATTTGCTGGAAAAATTAAAAAATTTAGTCCTAGAGGATATGTCACAAATTGTGCACATCCATCTCAAAAAGGACACGAAGCAATTGCAAAATCAATATATGAATCGATTATTGAGGATATAAATAAAGAAAAAGAAGTAATAACAAATAAAATAACAAATTTAATATAAATGGAACAAAGAAGATTTTTACCGACATTATCGGAATTAATAGATAGATTATCTATCGTACAATTAAAAGAGGTTTTTATAACTGACCATAAAAAAGAATACGCACAAGAAATTGCAGATATCACACATGACATTCAATTAATACTTGAAGAGAAAGATGTTGTTATTACTGGTGAAATGTTAAGAGCTGTTATCGTTTGTTCCCAAATGAATTTACATATTTGGCATAATGAATCAAATGTAAGAAGTGGTAAAGAAGGTCCAAGCAAATTGGCATTAACTCACGGACTTAATGGTATAAGAAATACCGCCAAAAACAAAATTCAAGAAGTAGTTGGCGGTAGAAAAGACTATAAGATTGATTGTATAGCCGCAGATTTTAAAGATTGGGAAATTAGTTGGAATAATACAACTCAGGATACTCAACAACAAGGTTAATACCACCTTTTTCATACGCATTCCTATAAACATCCTCTATTGTGTCCCACTTGGTTAAATCATAGATACCAATGTTGGGACACATTGATTTAAATTCGTTAATGTAGTTTCCTCTATGTTGATGACCAGGGTCTAATGGTTTATCTGAACCTTTACCTAATCGTATAATCATATTTGGATTCCATTTTCCTTTACTCATCAATCCAATTTTATCGACATGATTAATTAATTGATTTGAGGCACAAATAATAAAGTCCCAACGCGGGTAAAATGTAATCACAAATTTACCAGCCATCGCCATTCCTAAAGACATCCCCATTTGTGATTCTTCTATTACTGGTAATTCTATCATTTTTTCTTTTGGTACGTCACCTATGGTTGTACTCATAGGATTACCGTGCCAAAGGACTTGTTGACCGATAAATACGGTGTCTTCTTGTTCTCCAAGGTAAGTCATCGACTTTGTTAATGCGTCTTTATATGGGGTGTATTCTGGGTTACTCATTTTAAATCTTTTTCTATGTTTTCAATTATGTTTTTTGCAATTATTTCGTGACATTCTTTTGATGGGTGATGATCATCCGGAGGATTTTCACCAAATTTTTTAGTATCATATTTTATTCTAAGATGTGAAAAATTATCTTGTAATTCTCTTATTGTTAAGTGTTCAATATTATTATGTGTTAATTTTATAAATCTTTCATTTAAGAATTCATCTTCTAAAATACTTGGGACCAAGTTATTTTCCCAAGCCATAATTCTTGTTTTAATACCTTTCTCTTCGTAAAACTTTAATTCTTTTTTTAATCTTAATATTTGTTTTTGAGTGTGATCAACAATCCAATCATCAAAGGTCATATTGTTTTTCTCCATCCAATTAAAAAATTTCTCACTATTCCAACCAACATCTTTACTACCCGGCCAAACACTTGCATGTTCGATTACACCTTCATCAATAAAGTAAAATTTATTTCTCCAAAGTTGTGATAACTGAATTACAATATAATCAAAATCATCGTAGTCATATCTTTCAGTCGAAAGGTGTGTATTGGCGTTTATATTATCTTTAAAGTTAAAAATTGTTTGAAAAAAATCAAATGTTTCATCTTCACAACCACCATTCATCTTTTTAAACACCTCAAATGTTTTAAAATGGTTCGAAACTAATCTTGGATATCTTAATGTGTCTCTAAATTTTCGATGAGCATCATTAACGGTATCGTCATTATAAGTAAATTCATTTTCGGGGTATTTTAATCGATTTAATTCTGAATAAAAATATAATCCCTGACCCCAAGTAAATGAACACCCACCAAATAAAATTCCCTTCATGTTTTATTTATTAAATTCTTCTTTATTTTCCATGTACCAAACATATGCTAATTTAAGTCCATCCTCAAGTTTTGTCTTAGACTTCCAACCCAAATTTTCTTTAATTTTATTAGAATCAATTCTACGAGTTGGTATCATAGATGGTTTACCCTGAATATATTCAGTTGGAGCGGAATAATCAACAATGTGTTTCATTTTATCTAACACATCATTCACTGAATAAACTTCATTTGAACCAACATTATATACTTGAAACATTTCAGTTTCTTTTTCCATTACAACTTGTAACGCCTCAACAAAATCTTCAATATAAAGTAAATCTCTTAATTCACTACCATCACCCCATACAGGAATTGGATTCATTTTATCTGCAACTTTACGAATAGTCGCCGGAGTTACGTGACATTTGTTAAAATCGTACTTATCGTGAGGACCAAATAAATTTGCAGGTCTAATAACCGTACATTTCATTTTTACAGGTAGATACTTTCCATATAACTCACACTGAACTTCAGCATAACGTTTCATCCAACCAACAGGGAAGTAAACGGGGTAAGGTTCATTAAACAAGAAATCAGTCTCAACAACGGGTTCATCTCCCTTTGGTGGGTAAACTGTGTTAGATGATAAGAAAATGTAATGTTGAACCTTATTTCTCCAACTGGCATCAATTAAGAAGTTATTCATTGCAACATTTGGGGTAACATGAGCTAACGGGTCTACCACAGTGTCAACCGCGTTTGAAGTTGAAGCCGCTGCGTGAAAAACAACATTAACACCTTCAGTTGCCTCTCGACATCCTTGATATGTTTGTAAATCATGTTGAGTATATTCTAGACCATCGTATTTAGTTCTAACACCACGTTTGTGTAAATTAACTCTTAAATTTGTATATCCTTCCTTTATTAATCTTGCGGTTAAATTTTGACCTACTAATCCCGAACCACCGGTGATTAATATTTTAGATTTTTTATCCATTATTTTATTTATTTTATTATAGATCGGAAGAGCGTCGTGTAGGGAAAGAGTGT
>OCVQ010001300.1_pt1 | contig 19523 bp, 26 predicted proteins | sample 1539061 | NCBI WGS metagenome assembly OCVQ01 (sample SAMEA3355526, study PRJEB22509) | marine metagenome | biome: marine; feature: river plume; material: water | place: USA | collected 2010-08-08 | depth 0.5 m | reverse complement strand
TATAGTAAAGATAAAGAATTATGTGGAGCCGGTGAACATTTTTCGTAGGTTCCCATATATGTATATATAATAAATAACGTTTTAATAAATAAAGACTATGAGTAATCCAAAAAAGATGACACTAACTAGTGTTAAGGTTCAAAGTGATCTATTCGAGAATTTTAAGATTGAATGTGTAAAACGTAAATTTTCACTACAAAAACTTGCTGATCGTGCATTATTTTTGTACCTTACAGATGAAAATTTTCGTAAACAAATAACTAATCAAACAAATATCGAATTATAACTTTATGAACACAGATTTTAAACATATCCCTAAGGATAAAAGAAAAAAAATACTTTTAATATGTGATGATATTAGAGTACATTCAGGTGTAGCAACTGTTGCTAAAGAAATAGTAACTCATACGGCACATCATTTTAATTGGGTACAAATTGCTGGATCCATTAATCACCCTGAAAAAGGAAAAAGACTAGACCTTTCTACAGCTACAAATGAAGTTAATGGTTTAAAAGACTCCTCAGTAGTAATGTATCCTGTAGATGGGTATGGTGATAGTAGAATTATAAGAGAACTTATAAAACTTGAAAAACCTGATGCTCTATTTTTAATTACGGATCCAAGATATTTTACTTTTATATTTAATATGGAACAGGAAATTAGAAAACAAATTCCTATTACTTATTTAAATATTTGGGATGATTATCCTGCTCCAATGTATAATAAACCATACTATGAAGCCTGTGATTTATTAATGGGTATATCAAAACAAACCGTAAATATTAATAAACTAGTATTAAAAGGAAGTGAAGGTAATAAGGTATTTAGGTATGTACCACATGGTAAGAATCGTAACTCCTATTTCCCTATTGATGAAAATGATTTAGATTATATAAATTTCAAATCACAAATATTTAATAAAAAGGAACCAAAATTTGTATTATTTTTTAATTCTAGAAATATTAGAAGAAAACAAATCCCAGACACATTAATGGCTTTTAGAGCATTTTTAGATTCTTTACCTGAAAATGAAGCAAGGGATTGTTTTATGGTTCTCAAAACAGAAAGAGTAACTGATGCTGGAACTGATTTACCTAAGGTTAAAGAATATTTATTTGATGAAAGTTATAAAGATAACGTAATTTTTATAGATCAAAGATTATCTGAACAACAATTAAATTGGTTATATAATATAGCAGATGTTCATGCTCTACTAACATCTAATGAAGGGTGGGGATTAGCCAATACAGAAGCTATATTATCAGGTACACCTATTATAGCTAATGTTACAGGTGGAATGCAAGATCAAATGAGATTTGTAGATAATGAAGATAAATGGTTTGAGCCTAGTGCCGAGGTTCCTTCTAACCATAGAGGTACATATAAGAAACATGGTGAATGGGCATTTCCAGTCTACCCAACTTCTAGATCTATTCAAGGATCTCCTCCAACTCCCTATATATACGATGATAGATGTGCTTGGGAAGATGCAACTGTAAGAATACAAGAATGTTATAAACTAGGAAGAAAAGAATTAAAAAGAAGGGGTTTAAAAGGTAGAGAGTGGGCTTTAGGTAATGAAGCAGGATTTACTTCTAAACACCAAGCAAAAAGAGTTATAGAGGCTTTAGACACTTTATTTGATACTTGGAAACCTAGAGAAAAATATGAAGTAATTAACACTAATGAATATAAAGGTAAATTTTTAAACCATAAAATAATATATTAATGAGTAAACCACGTTTTGTAATAAGTTGCCCCTTTGATACCTATTCAGGTTATGGAGCACGTAGTCGAGATATAGTTAAAGCTATAATAGAATCTGATAAATATAAAGTAGAATTATTATCCCAAAGATGGGGTGAAACTTCATGGGGTTTTTGTAATGACCACCCTGAATGGACTTTTTTAAATAACCATGTAGTTACCCAAGATTGGCAAAAAACACAACCTGAAGTTTGGATGCAAATAACTATTCCTAATGAATTTACACCAGTTGGTAAATTTAATATTGGTTGTACTGCTGGTATTGAGGCTACAGCTTGTAAAGCTGAATGGATTGAAGGGTTAAATAGAATGGATACTAACTGGGTTTCTTCAAATTTTGCTAAAAAAACATTTGAAGCAATGTCTTATGATAAAACAGACCAAAGAACAAAACAAGTCATTCAACAAATAAAATTAGAAAAACCTGTTGAAGTTATTTTTGAAGGCGCTGATCTTAGTACTTATAAAACAATTAAACCCTCAGAAATAAAAACTATTGATTTTAAAGACATAAATGAAGATTTTTGTTATTTATTTGTAGGACATTGGATGAGTGGTGCTTTTGGTCACGATAGAAAAAATGTTGGTGTTTTAGTAAAATCTTTCTTTGATGCCTTTAAAGGTGGAATAGGCAAAAAACCAGCATTAATTTTAAAATCTTCAATGGGAGTTGCCTCTTATATAAGTAGAGAAGCGATTTTAGATAAAATTAAATTAATAAGAGATAGCTATGGTGATATTAAATTACCTAATATCTATCTTTTAAATGGGGAATTTGACGACTCAGAAATGAATGAGTTATATAATCACCCTAAGGTAAAAGCTATGGTTAGTTTTACTAAAGGAGAGGGATATGGTAGACCATTATTAGAATTTGGATTAACAGGCAAACCTATTATAGCATCTGGATGGAGTGGTCATACTGACTTTTTAAATACTGACAATTCAGTTTTATTAGCAGGTACTCTAGAAAATGTACATCAAAGTGCGGCTAATAATTGGTTAATTGAGGATGCTAAATGGTTTCAAGTTAATCCACAAAATGCTATTTCTTCCCTTAAAGAGGTTTATAAACATTATAAAAAATATTTAACCCGATCTAGAAAACAAAAACAATACGTTAAAGATAACTTTAGTTGGGAAAAAATGAGAGATCTAGTTAATAATAAACTAAGCACACAGGTACCTGAATTTGCAAGCCAAGTAGAGCTAAAATTACCCAAATTAAAGTTACCTAAGTTAAATAAAATATAATATGAATTTTGATGAATTAAAAGAATGTACTAGATGTGGTTCTGATGCTTGTTATAAACAAGAAGTAAGTAAAGATATTAGTCTTGAATTATGTTATGGTTGTGGGTTCCAACACAATTCTATAATGGTTAAAGATTCAGATTTTTACAAAGAACAAATAGAAACCCTCCCTGAAATTTATAAGGTATTAATGGATGAGGATGAAGAAGAAAAAATATGGATGCCTACTACTATTAATATAAAGGATAAAGGCATGATATTCGCTTCAGGACAAAATAGAGAAGAATGGAGTTGGTCTGCTGTAAAAGCAATTCTTATACCAGAAGAAGATCAAGATAAATATAAAGGAGAAAAATATAAGGCTGATATGTCTACTATTGCTTATTTTAAAGAACGTGACTTTATAGAAGCCCTTTCGTATATTGGAGTAATACCAGAATAGATATGAAAATAAGTTATGCAATTACTGTATGTAATGAGTTTCTTGAAATACAGAAACTTATTCCATTTCTTTTAGAAAATAAAAGGATAAAGGATGAAATAGTTATCTTATATGATAGCAAAAATGGCGATAAAGAAGTACTAAATTATTTGTTAAAATTTAATAAATTACCTAACGTACAAACATGGAGAGGATTTGATTTTGATGGTCATTTTGCTAATTGGAAAAATAAATTAACTGAATATTGTGACGGAGATTATATTTTTCAAATCGATGCAGATGAATTTCCAAACCAAGCTTTAATTGAAAACCTCCCAACTATATTAGAAAGCAACCCAGATAATGAGGTATATTTAGTCCCTAGAGTTAATACTGTAGAAGGCTTAACTGATGAACATATTCAAATATGGGGGTGGAATGTAAATGATAAAGGATGGGTTAATTGGCCTGATTATCAATGGAGAATTTGGAAAAATAAACCAAATATTAAATGGAAAAATAAAGTACATGAAGTTCTTGATGGTCATAAATCATACGCAGCATTACCTGCTCAAGAAGAATTAGCATTATATCATCCAAAAGATATTAAAAAACAGGAAAAACAAAATGCCTATTATAATACACTATAATGAAAGTAGCTTTAAAAATAGATACCCCAGCACTAGGTGATACTTTAGCAGCTATTCCTACACTTAGGAAGTTATGTGAAGCTTATCAATCACCCTTAACAGTTTTTACTTCACAACCCTTTTTATTTGAAAATCACCCTTTAGTTATAAAAGCACTACCTTTAGAGGTATCCACTGAGGGGTATAAGGTTTATACTACATTTAGCCCATTAGTTGGAAAAACATATGATTTAAAAAATGGGCAAAAAACAGAATTTAGACATTCTAATCATGACATTAGACAATACCATGCAACCTCTTTAGGTTTTTCATTAACCCCGGATGAAATGGAAACTGATTTATATATTGAAAGTCCTAATCCTTTAGGTTTAGGAAAATATATATTAATACACCCAACACATACTTGGGCTACTAGAACTTGGGATCAAAAACAATGGCAGGGTTTAATCGATTCTTTAAATGATAAAGGAATTCCTGTAGTAGCAATAGGAAAAGATTCAAGTGAAGTTGGGTTTTATAATACCCAAAAACCCGTAATGGATGTTAATATAAAATTAGGCAAAAATCTTTTAAATGATTCTAATATAACCTTACATAAATTAAGGTGGATGATGAATAATGAAGCTTCTATGGTAGTTACAATGGATTCAGGTATACTTCATTTAGCAGGTACAACGGATGTTCGTATATTACAATTAGGAAGTTCGATACACCCTAAATTAAGAGCTCCATGGAGAAAAGGATCTCAAATGTATAAATATGATTATATTTTAGGTTCATGTGAAGAATTTTGTTCTAGTAATATGAAATATAACATCAAAGAATGGGGTAATATTATGGGTGTACCACCTCAAGTTAAGTGTTTAGCTAATAAACCAACTTTTGAATGTCATCCTAGTTATAAAAAAGTATTTAATAAAATAATAGAAAAAATATAACATGAAAGTAACGTTTTTAACAGAAATGGGGTGGGAAGGTAAAATTCCTGCTAATTTTCCAAATATGAGAACAGAATTTGCATGGATGAATGCTTTAAATGCCTCTCATACTAATTTGTTAAATTACAATAAAATTAAAAATCAAGACCATGTTTTTATTATTTTCCCAAAAGGTGAAACTTTTTTAAATGCCGTTGGACTTAAATTAAGCGATTCTCCAAACCCTGTATCTGATTTATTAAATTCAAATATGGTAGAAGTTTTAAAATCCAATAATAAAAAAGTACATTATATACAAGAAGGTCCTTCATGGTTTTTCAATGATTATGAAATTACAGACCAATTTAACTTTTATAACTTGTTATCTAAGTGTGATAGTATATTTGCTCATAACGAACATGATGTTAAATTTTATAAAGGTTTATTACCACATAAACAAGTAAATGTAATAAAGACTTTATTAATTGAAGATTTAATAAAGGATATAATACCACAACCACAAGATAAAGTTATTATAGGAGGAAATTTTGCTCGTTGGTATGGAGGTTTCTCTAGTTATATAATATCAGATATATTTGGGGTTGAAAAGTGGACACAAGATTCTCACGCAAAACGTTCAAATGAACACAATATACCTGATTTAAATCATTTACCACGTCTTCAATGGATAGAATGGATGAATGAATTATCTACGTTTAAATACGCCGTACATTTAATGCCCACTATAGCAGCTGGTACTTTTAGTTTAAATTGTGCTTATTTTGGAATACCTTGTATAGGTAATAAAAATGTGGATACTCAAAAAATATGTCATCCTACTTTATCAGTAGATGTGGAGAACGTAGAAGAAGCTCGTATATTAGCCGTAAGGTTAAAAGAAGATAAAGAATTTTATGAACATTGTAGTAAGAATGCTAAGGATAATTATAAAAAATATTATAACATAGAAACATGGCAGAAAACAATAAATTTGTAATTTTAATTACAGCATATAATGATGAAAAATGGATAGAATATAATATTGCCAGCATTCTAAATCAAACCTATAGTAATTATAAAGTTTTATATTATGATGATGCCTCTACTGATAACACATATCAAGAGGTTAGCAAAATAGTAGAGAATAATAGTAAGTTTACAGTTACTACTCGTAAAAACAATATGCAGGCTTTATTTAGTTATGAAGAATGTATAAAGCAAATTAAAGAAGATGAAATCTTAGTTTGTATGAGTGCTGATGATTGGTTATATGATAACAGTGTTTTAGAAAATTTAAATAAATATTATAATAATAATAATGTTTGGATGACCTATGGTAAATTTGTTGCTTGGGATGGTAAAGAAGCAACAGAAGCAACCCCACAAAATACACCTTATCCTGATTTTATTCATGAATATAGTTCTTATAGAAAAGATCATTGGAGAGCATCTCATTTAAGAACATTTAGAGGTTCTTTACTAAAGAAAGTAGATTTATCTGATTTTAAATCTAATATAGATGGTTTATATTTTGACCACGCTGCTGATTTAGCCTTAACATATCCTTGTTTAGAAATGTGTGGTAAAGATAAAATTGGTGTTCTTGATTTTTATAGTTATGTATATAATGCATCTCCTGATGTTAATCAACGTACTAAAAATAGAGAAAGCAATCAGGACAACATGAAATATGAGATTGAAATTAGAAACAGAAAGGTTTATAAAAAATTAAAAAAATTAATTTAATATGGATGTTTTAATATTTTCAAAAGATAGAGCTTTTCAATTATTTAGTGCCTTAGAAACTTTAATTAAACATCTAAAAGGGATAAATAATATATATATTCAATTTTCAGCTTCTAATGATGAATTTTTACAAGGATATAAAATCTTAAGTGATTATTTTCCAAATGTAACTTTTATTGATGAAAAAACATATGGTTTCCACAACACCCTTTCAGCTATATTAGATCAAGAAATAAATACTCAAAACTTATTTTTAGAAGTTGATGATAATGTTTATTATAATGATGTGGATTTGAATAAGCTAGAAAATAAATTTAATATTTCTAATTCTTCAAAGTTGGGTATAGGAATGGATTTAAACATTTTTAACCCAAAATATTATAAAATTGAAGATGGTATAGCTATTATAGACAAATCCCTTCATATTGAAAATGAAATTCAAAACCTTTGTTTAAAATACTCTTTTAACGTGTCCGGAGCTTTTCATAGATTAAAAGATTTAAAAGAATTACTAAAAAGTTTAACTGTTTCTAATCCTATAGATTTAGAAATAAAAGGTTCATCTTCTCCAATTTTTTCAAATTATACCTATAATTTATTTAATATTAAAGATGTATGTTCTCAAATTCACACTAATAATTTTGGAAAAAGGTATGAGGAGGTATTTGATGTAAAAACTTTAAATACTTTTATACTAAATATGGAAGTATTACATTTAACCCCAAAAACATTAAGATCATTCTCTTCAGATATGAGATGGTTTAATGGTGAAGATATAGGTAGATTTCCTATTTTTCCATGGGAAATACCCCCTATATATCATCCTGAAATAATAAATAAAAGAAAAAAAATAACAATTAATTAAAACTAACAATATGAAAAAAATATGGTATGCTCCCAATAAATTAGAAGCTTATGGTGAAGAAGAAATAAAAGCCGTTGAACAGTGTCTTAGAGATGGTTGGTTAGCTGGTTTTGGTCCTCGTTCTGTTGAGTTTGAGAAAAAAATAGCAAAAGAATTTGGTAAAAAATATGGTGTGTTTGTAAACTCTGGATCTTCTGCTTGTTTACTAGCATTAGCTGCTTTAAATTTACCCAAAGGAAGTAAAGTAATTACTCCTGCTTTAACTTTTTCAACTACATTAGCCCCCATTATACAATTGGGGTATAGACCCGTTTTTGTTGATTCTAATTTAACTTCTTATGTGCCTAATGTAGCAGATATAATAGCAGCAGTTAAAGGCTACAGCAAAGTTTCAGCTATTATGATTCCTAATTTAATTGGTAATAAACCGGATTGGAAGTTGCTAAAGAAAGAATTAAAAAAAATAGGAAGATCAGATATTCATATAATAGAGGATTCAGCAGATACCGTATGTTATACTAAAGAATCTGATGTATCAACCACTAGTTTCTATGCTTCCCATGTTATTACAGCTGGTGGAATGGGTGGAATGGTGATGTTTAATGATAAAGAACAAGTTAAACGTGCATTACAATATAGAGATTGGGGTCGTATTGGAGACAATAGCGAAAATATGGATGAACGTTTTGCTCATGATGTTGATGGTATACCTTATGATTATAAATTTTTATATGGTGTTTTAGGTTATAATATGAAATGTAGTGAAATGAGTGCGGCATTTGGGTTAGTACAACTAGAACGTTTTCAAACATTTAAACAAAAACGTAGAGATAACGTTGAGCGTTATTTAGAAAACCTCAAAGATGTTAAGGAATTAATACTTCCAGATGATAGTATCAAACCTAATTGGTTAGCTATTCCATTACAAACAGAACGTAGATTAGAATTATTAACATTTTTAGAGGAAAACAATATCCAAACCAGAGTTACATTTGCAGGTAATGTTACCAGACACCCAGTTTATAGAGAATATTTACAAGATTTTAAAAATGCTGATAAAGTAATGAAAGATGGCTTTTTATTAGGGGCACATCATGGTATGGATTTAGAAGACGTAGACTACGTTTGTAATAAAATTAAGCAATTTTTTAAATATGAGTAAAATTTTAGTAACAGGTGGAACTGGTTTAGTAGGTAAACATTTACAAGAAATATTACCAAATGCTGTTTATTTAAGTAGTAAAGATTGTGATTTAACTGATATAAGTAAACTTAAATGGTTAATCTCATCACACATACCAGATATAGTTGTACATTTAGCAGCTCGCGTAGGAGGAATACAAGATAATATAAAGTACCCAGCTGATTACTTTGATGATAATATTTTAATAAACACCAATATTGTCAAAGTATGTAAAGAATATAATGTAAAAAGATTTATAGGAATTTTAAGTACTTGTATTTATCCTAGTGTTGTTGAAAATTATCCTATGAAGGAAGAAGACTTATTTATAGGACCACCCCCTCCATCTAATTTTAGTTATGGTTATGCTAAACGTTGTTTAGCAGTTCAAATCGATGCCTATAATAAACAATTTGGAACTAAGTATAATTACTTAATTCCATGTAATTTATATGGAGATTATGATAATATGCATGATGAAAGTAAAATGCATTTTATAACAGCTTTACTGAATAAAATTAGGAATAGTAAAGATAAAGCATTACATTTATTAGGTACAGGCAAACCCCTAAGACAATTTATGTATGCTGGGGATTTAGCAGATATTATTAAATTAGTTATAGATAATGATATAACTGAAAGTTTTAATGTTGCTCCTGATTTTAATTATTCAATTGATGATATGGCTAAAATGGCCTTAAAAGCTACAGGTAACAATTATAAAATTATATATGATAAACCTGAATTAGATGGTCAGTATAGAAAGGATGTAAGTAATAAAAAATTATTAAAAATATTCCCTAATTTTATTTTTACAGATTTAAAAGAAGGATTAAAAAAAGTTTATGATAAAATTAGTTAGTGATACAATAGATAAAAATGATATAAATGCCTTAATAGAATGGTTATCCCAAGATGAAATTCCTAGGTTAACTAAAGGCCCTTTAACCCTAGAACTAGAACAAAAATGGGCTAATAAAATAGGGACTAAATATTCTATATTTGTTAATTCAGGTTCTTCCTCAATATTATTAACTTTAGCAGCTTTAAAGTATTATAATAAAACAAGAAATAATAAAATAATAGTACCGGGATTAAGTTGGTCTACTGATGTAAGTTCCCCTATGTTATTGGGTTATGAAACTTATATGTGTGATTGTAATTTAGAAGATTTGTCTTGTGATTTAGATCATTTAGAAAAACTATTCCAGGAACATGACCCCTCAACCTTTATATTAGTATCTCCACTTGGGTTAGTCCCTAATATGAAAGAAATTGTTTTGTTATGTGAACAATATAATGTAGTATTACTCGAGGATGTATGTGAAAGTATGGGATCAAAGCACCAAAATAAATATTTAGGTAGTTTTGGTTTAGCTTCATTTTATTCAATGTATTTTGGTCATCATTTATCTACTATAGAAGGTGGTTTTATAAATACAGATGATGAAGAATTATATCATTTACTTTTAATGATGAGAAGTCATGGTTGGGATAGAGATTTACCCAAAGAGGCTCAAACAAAATTAAGAAAAGAATTTAATAGTAATGATTTTGATTCTTTATATAATTTTTATGTACCTGGGTTAAATGTTAGATCAACTGATTTACAAGCATTTATTGGTTTACGAGCTATAGATAAACTAGACGGGTATTCTTATAAACGTAGAGTTAATTTCCATCACTATAAACGTAAAATAAAAAATAATATATTAAAATTAAAAGAAAATCAAAATGATTTTGTCTCTAGTTTTGCTATCCCTATATTAAACTCAAATAGAAATAAAATAGCCCAAGAACTCCAAGATAATAATATAGAAGTTAGACCTTTAATTGCAGGTAATATGGCTACCAAACCTATGTGGTATAATGAAAATGATATCCCTTCTTTACCTAATTGTGAGTTAGTAAATAAGATAGGATTTTATATTCCAAATCACCAAGATTTAACTGAAGATGAAATTAATCAAATATCATCAATAATTAATAAGTATGAATAAAATAGCCTTAATTACAGGTATAAATGGGCAAGATGGTTCATATTTATCTGAGTTTTTATTAGAAAAAGGATATGAAGTTTGGGGGACTGTTAAACGAAATTCAACAGCTGAAAATCAAACATCTCGGATTAATAATGATATATTTAAAAAAATCAATTTAGAGTATGCAGATTTAAATGACTTGTCATCCCTTATTAGGGTAATACAATTATGCAAACCAGATGAAATTTATAATTTAGCTGCTCAATCTCATGTTAGGATTAGTTTCGATCAACCTATTTATACAGCACAAACAACAGGAATTGGCACCCTTAAATTATTAGAAGCAGTCAAACTAACTAACCCAAAAACTAAAATATACCAAGCATCATCATCTGAAATGTTTGGTAATTCCATAGATAACGATGGATACCAAAGAGAAACCACCCCCTTACATCCTGTATCACCTTATGGTTGTGCTAAATTATTTGCACATAGCATATGCAAAAATTATAGAAATGCTTATGGGATGTTTATTTCAAATGGTATCTTATTCAACCATGAATCTCCAAGAAGAGGTACAAATTTTGTAACTAATAAAGTAGTTAAAACCGCCGTTCAAATTAAAAAAGGATTAAAAAGTAATTTATCATTGGGAAATTTAGATGCTACTCGTGATTGGGGTCATGCTGAAGATTATGTTGAGGCTATGTGGTTAATATTACAACAAGATAAACCTGGAGATTTTGTTTGTGCTACTGGGGTTTCTCATAGTGTAAGAGATTTATGTGAGTATGTTTTTAATAAGTTAAACTTAAATTATCAAGATTATGTTACTGTGGATCCTAAATATTATAGAGCAGAAGAGTTAGTAGATTTAAAAGGAGATTCAACTTTACTAAGAGGTTTAGGTTGGAAACCCAAACATAATTTTGTATCTTTATTAGATGATATGATTCAGTACTGGATGGAAAAAGAAGTAATATATTAAATTTAAAATTAAAAATGAGTATAAAAATAGTATATGTAACGGGGTGTTTAGGATTTATAGGATCTTATGTAACAAGAGAATGTTTAAAAAAGGGATGGCATGTAAGAGGAATTGATGTAATGACTTATGCTTCAAACCCAAATTTATTAGATGAATTTTTAGAATATCCTAATTTTATTTTTGAAGAAACTGACATAAATGATATAGAGTTTCTTTACGAATGTGATTATATAATTAATACAGCAGCAGAAACTCATGTAGGTAATTCTTTAGTTAAAAGTGAAAACTTTGTTCATTCCAACATTAATGGGGTTCATAATTTACTTGAATTAATTAGAAATTATAGAGCAGAAACAGATAAATTACCAATATTACTCCATTTTTCTACTGATGAGGTTTATGGGGATATTACAGAAGGAGACCATATGGAAACAGATATATTAAAACCATCTAACCCCTACTCGGCAACTAAAGCAGCAGCTGATCAATTAATTACTGCTTGGGGTAGAACATATAATATACCCTATATTATCTTAAGACCAACTAACAATTATGGTATTGGACAATATGTAGAAAAACTTATACCTAAATCCATTAAATACTTACATTTAGGTAAACAAATCCCGTTACATAATGAAGGAACACCTATCAGAAATTGGTTACATGCTCAAGATACTGCAAACGCTGTAATTACCATAATAGACAGCAAATCTAAAAATGAAATATTTAACATTTGTGGTGGGTTTGAACAAAGTAATTGGGATACTGTAGATAAAATTATTACATTATATCATGGTGAAGATAAAGAATTACAAACTACTTTTCCATATTATGATGAAGATAAAAATCAATTTTTAGATTTTTCATATTCAAGAATAGGACAGGATGTTAGATATGCTTTAAATGATAATAAGCTAAGAAGTTTAGGGTGGAAACCTAAAATGGTGTTCGATAATGAGCTACCTAATATAGTTAAACATTATAAAGAAAATTTTATATGGTAAAAGAAGAATTAATTGAATTTGAAACAAAAATTGGAGATGCTTTTAATAAAGGCGAAATAAAAGCTCCTATACATTTATATCATAGTAATGAGGATATAATGATAGAAATATTTAAGGATATAGACATTAAAAATGATTGGGTGTGTTGTACTTGGAGAAACCACTACCAAGGTTTATTAAAAGGTATACCACAAGATATTATGGAATCTAATATTAGAGATGGTAAATCTATGGTAGCTAATCTACCTGAGTATAAATTTATATGTAGTTCAATAGTAGGAGGTATCCCATCAATAGCATCAGGTATAGCATTATCTATTAAATTACAAGGTAAATCAAACAGAGTTTGGTGTTGGGTAGGTGATATGAGTGCTGAAACGGGACATTTCCATGAAGCCTATAAATATTCATTAAATCATAATTTACCTATTACTTTTATTGTAGAAGATAATAAAAAATCAGTATGTACACCAACACCTGATATTTGGAAAAGAGATACACCATATTATCTAGAATCAGAATACAAAGGTGGGATTGTAAAACAAAAGAATTTAATATATTACCAATACGATAATACTAAATACCCACATGCTGGAGCAGGTATGAGAGTACAATTTTAATAAAATTATGAAGTATACTGAAGAAATAGTAAAAGCAATGAGTATGTTAGCTGATAACCCAAAAACAATTTTTATTGGTCAAGCAGTTGAATATGAAGGAACGGGATTATATGATTCATTATCCCATCTACCAAAAAATAAAAGAATGGAATTACCTGTTGCTGAGTATTTACAATCTGGTCTAGCAAATGGTATGGCTATAGAAGGTTTAATACCAGTTTCAACTTATCCAAGATGGAATTTTTTATTAATGGGTACTGATCAAATAGTAAACCATTTAGATAAATTTAAAAGTATGTCCAATGGAAAACTAACCCCTAAAGTTATAATTAGAGTAGCAGTAGGTAGTGAACAACCTGTTGATCCGCAATGCCAACATAAGGGTAATTTTGCTGAGGCATTTCGAAATATGACTACAAATACTGAAGTTATAGAATTAACAGAACCAGAAGATATATTACCAGCTTATACTAAGGCATTAAATAGAAAAGATAATGTTAACACTATATTAGTTGAATTTGCTGATTATTGTAAAACAAAATGAAAATATTAGTTACAGGAAAAAATGGGTATATAGGCAGTAGTATAATTAATAAACTAAAATCTTATAATTACAATATAACAGGAGTAGGTAGAGAAGATTTTGATTTAACAGATAGAAAATCAACTAACACCTATTTTGATTGTAAAAATTTTGATGTAATAATACATACAGCTATTTGTGGGGGTAGTAGATTAGTACATGATGGGAATGATGTTTTATCTAATAATATTAAAATGTTTTATAATTTATTAAACAACCAAGATAAATTTGGCCAACTAATAAATTTTGGGTCTGGTGCTGAATTAAACAACCCATCTTTACCCTATGGGTTAAGTAAAGCTATTATATGGGATGTTATTAAAAATAATTCTAAGTTAAATAATGTTAGAATATTTGGTGTATTTGATAAAAATGAATTAGATACTAGATTTATTAAAACTTGTATAAAAAACTATAAAAATAGAAAACCTATATTAATTCATCAAAATAAATTATTTGATTTTATTTATATGGATGATTTGGTTACCATAGTAAATTTCATTATATTGAACCCTAATATTAAGTCAATAGATTGTTGTTATAATGAAAGTTATAGTTTAAAAGAAATAGCACATTATATTAATGGGTTAAATAACCATAATTGTGATATTACATTAAAACTTCCAAATACAGGTTTACCTTATATAGGTAAATTTAAAAACTATAATTTAAATTTAATAGGATTAAAACAAGGGATAAATAATACATATTATGGAAAATAGCGATTTATTTAGAATTAAACATACAGACTTTGAGCAAACTTTTAATACTGATAATTTTGACACTATGCATCAAGATGAATGGGTAGGGGAAGCTACTAATGTAGGTATAAATAGATTAAAAGAAAACGGGTGGGAAGTAAGATATGAGTATGAAGCAGCTTTAATTTGTAGATTAATTGAACAAAACCCACATATCAAAAATGTTTTGGAATTAGGAAGTGGCCCAGGTATATTATCACAAAAAATTTTGGATAACCACCCTAATTTAAAATATCATCTAGTAGATAAACCGTACGCACAACAATACTTTAAAGAACATAACTTTAAAGGTGAATTTTTTGTAAAAGATTTATCAAATGGGTTTAATACAGAAGGGTTATTAGAAGAATATGATTTAGTTATTACTAATGATTTTTTAGAGCATGTTTTAAACCCTTCTATTATAGTTCAAAACATATATAAATTAACAAATAAAGATTCCATATATTTTATTAGTAACCCTAATTGGAGGATGTCTCATCAATGGGTGTATAGAGGGTTATTTGACTTTGATAACTTTATTTACTTTCTTTATACTCACAAATTTAAAATTGAAGGTTTTTATGGGTCTATATTACAAACCCCAAACTACCCTAAAATAGATAGTGAAAAATTGCTTCCAAATAATCATTTAACAGATTGGAACCATTACTTAATATTTAAACATAGAATGTAAAAAATGAAACCAATTAGTTTTTGTATTAATACGGCAGTAAATGAGTTAGATTACATTAAATTACTATTTAAATCTCTAAATGATAATTTATCTACTCTAGAACATGAAATAATAGTATTTATAGACTCAGATAACCAAGGTACTTTAGAATGGTTAATTGAGCAAAAATCTATATTCCCTAATTTAAAAATACTGAAAAACCATTTACCTATATGTTATGGGTATGCTCGTAATATTAACGAAATGTTTAAATTTGCATCTAATGATATAGTATCTTATCTCCAATCAGATATGGTAATCAGTAAAGACTATGATATATACATTAGCAAACATATAGAAAATAACATGATTTTATCCAGCACTCGGATAGAACCACCTTTACATGGTCCTGGGTTAGAAAAGCATACTTTTGATTTTGGAGTAAATCCTAAGGAATTTAAATATAATATGTTTTTAGATTGGTGTGAACATAATAGAGAAGATAGAAAGACCAATTACTTTTTTGCTCCCTTTACTTTATATAAAGATGTTTGGAATAATATAGGTGGACATGATACACAATTTAGACGTTCTAGAGAAGATTCTGATGTATTAAACAGATTAGTATTAAGTGGAGTTGAAATAGTTCAAACTTGGGAAGCTTTAGTTTACCATTTTACTTGTGTTTCTAGTAGAGGACAAGATTGGCACAATAAAAGTAATAAAAAGGCTCAAGATAGAGCTATCTTACAAAACCATGCTGATATGGTGGAAATGTCTAGAATTAATAAAAAATGGGGTGGGTTTAGTCATGGTGATCCAAATGAATATTACTATAATATAAATTCTGAAATAAATATAGATAACAATAATTTCTCTACCTTTAAAATGATTGCATCCTTCTTTAATATAAATTATATTAATGAAATTTCATTTTATAATGAATTTATAAACCAGAATGAACACAACTATGCTAATAATTTATTAAATATTAGTGATAAACATTGGGAGGAATATTCGTATATGTACAATATAAACAATATAGAAGATTATGTTAATTTAAGAGATGCTAAAGGGGATATTTTAATTAAGTTTAATCTTTCTAATGTTAATCAAAATAATTTTAATGATTTTATTTATAATTTACAACATATTATCCATGAAAACAACCCAGGTAAATATGAGTATGATGGGTTTACAATTATTATAAATAAAAAAAATAACATTATAAAACAAAAAATAAATATAACTAATCCAAATCTAAAACCAAATGATACGTATTTAGTTTATTAGTTATATATGTATAGAATATAATAATAATAAAGTAATAAAATAGTAATGAATACATCAGATCAAACAAATGGTAACACACAACTGAATACCGAAAGAATTCAACTCAATAAAAGAGTTAGTAAATTTAGTATGTTAAGTAAATCTAAAAAAGTACAATGGGATGGAATGAGAAGACATCGTACTATTTAAAAATATTAAAAATAAAATATGAATATAACAATGATTCCCTGTATTAAGTGTAAAAAAGACATGCCCGAGCTAAGATTAACCCAATATGGTTATAAAGTATGTGTTGATTGCTCCAGTGTAAGTACTAAACGGGGTATTCCTGTAACTAAAGGTTCAGGTGATCATACTTGGACAGAAACAGTAATAGTGGAAGAAGACCAATATGAATCATTTGTAAATGCTACTAATAAAGAAAGAGGTAGTAGTGATACTGTTGTAACCTTTAAATTAGATTAATGCCAGCAGCAAAACCACTTTCTAAAGCACAAATAGTAGCAGCACAAGCCAAGACTCAGTCTAATATGGCTGCTGCTAGGTATTTACACGTTTCATATCAACATTATAAAAGATATGCTAAATTATATAAACTATTTGCTGGGCATAAAAACCAAAGTGGTAAGGGTATACCTAAATTTTTAAATAATGGTAAGAAATTTCCTGCTATGATTGAAATTATTGAAGGTAGAATAGCTGCTACCTCATTTGATCCAAACAAATTAAAATATGCTTTAATAGAACAAGGACATATGGTTGAGGAATGTACCGTATGTAAATTTAATGAGCGTAGAGTATTAGATTATAGGATTCCATTACTATTACATTTTAAAGATAAAAATAGTAATAACTACAGTTTAGATAATGTCCAACTACTTTGTTACAATCATTATTTCCTTACTGTAGGGGATGTATTTAATGCTAAAGAGGAAAAACAAATTGAAACACAACAGGAACACAATGGTACAACTGAACAGGTTAATTGGGAAGTAGACGATTACCATTTACAACGTTTAAAAGAATTAGGTTTAGATGGGGATGATGATGATGTGGACCAATACATAAGTAGGGTATAAATGAAAAAAATAAAGTCATTAGATAAAAAACATCATAAAATTACTAAGGATTATGATAAACAGAAGGAGCGACATTTAGAAAAACTTGCCACAAAAAGTTTGGCTGCTGACGAAAAATTTCGTAAATTACAGGATAAGAAAATGAAAGGCAACTTTCTCAAAAACTTCTAATTATGAAATTATTAATCGCTTTACACATTGTAGTAGCTACTGTTTATAATGCAGTACCATCTCAAACAGATTCAACCCCATTAATTACAGCCTCTAATAAACATATAGATGCTAATAACCCTGGTAAACATAGATGGATTGCAGTATCCAGAGATTTAGAAAAACTAGGATTTACTTTTGGAGTAGAGGTATGTGTTGAAAACGCAGGTGCTATGGATGGTATATGGATTGTTGAAGATAGGATGAATAAAAGATTTACTAATAAGATAGATTTTTTAGTAGATAATGAAATTGTATTAGGCAAATGGGAAGGAGTAATTATATCTCTTAACTCAACAAGACAATAAAATGGATGCACCTACTTTAACTTTATTTAATAATATGACTGATGAAGATTTTATAGCAATACATAATGCAGGTCAATTAAAAAATTTATGTCACGCATTATCTTTTGATTTAAATTCAAATCCTAATAAAGATCTACTAAATTAATAATAAAAATCGATAGATAGATAATTTCTATATATTTATAACTAAACCACATAATTAATAAATTAAAAACTAATGGTATACACAGCAAACGATCCAGGAAATTGGGCAATTTGGAAAACAAAGGAAGGAAATAAAGATCTCCCACTTCAAGAAGCTACTCAAAAGTATAGAAAAGAAAAATTATTGTTTGAACAACAGTATATGGATTTTGTAGCAACTCAAGAAGCAATCCAAAGACAACAAGCTCAAACTGGAGGAACAAGTTTAAACGGAGTAACATCTGTAACATTTGATGCTTCACCAGTGTTTCAAACAAACACAGGTAATACACAAACCCTAAAAGTTAAATTTTCAAAACCTGTACTAGTTACAGGGTCTCCATTAGTTGAAGTAGCAAATAATCAACTTGGTGGTGGAACGGCAGCAACATTTAACTACACATATAGTGCAGGTTCATCTACAAATGAATTAACATTTCAACATATTCATCCAACAGCTGTAGTCACAGCCCAAGGGTTTTCAGCTAACGTTGTAGAATTGGGTTCAAACTTAGCACCTATAGGTATTATAGTACAACCAGGAACACCTACAGATGGTATTTATACATTTACGGCAAATACTAATTATACAACATCAGGTGATGGAGTAGACATTGCAATGACAGTAGAGGTTGATACTGGTAATATTATTGTAGTTAATGTAACAGCAATTGGAAGGGATTTTATCCCAAGTGAAGTAATTACATTTGCAGATGGTTCTTTAGGAGGTTCATCAACAGGAGGTTCTATTACAGTAGCAGCTAGTGCACTTCAAGCAGATACAGTTAGTTTTGCAGCAGGATCTGCAGTAGCATTAAATAGTGGAACTATAACAACAGGAGATGGTTCATTCAATACTCAATATAATGATATTGCACGTAGACAAGGAACTCCTGCTTTAGGATTTACATCTACATCTACTAAAACAGGTGTAGCAAGTTAACAATAAATTACATAAAGATAAATGTGGGAAAGCTTGGCTTTCCCACTGTTTGTTCGTATATTCACGTATAAAATAAAGGTTATGCTATACGAATTTAAAAACTACAACAA
>OCVQ010001295.1_pt1 | contig 19576 bp, 18 predicted proteins | sample 1539061 | NCBI WGS metagenome assembly OCVQ01 (sample SAMEA3355526, study PRJEB22509) | marine metagenome | biome: marine; feature: river plume; material: water | place: USA | collected 2010-08-08 | depth 0.5 m | reverse complement strand
CACTCTTTCCCTACACGACGCTCTTCCGATCTCCCTAAGGGCGGCTTTTGTCGTTTTGGGAGCGTCCTTTTGGCTGCACGCGATAGAACATGGAACGGCACTCCCCGGTTTTGGCCAGTCATGCTAAGATTTTTGAGTAGCGGATTAGGCTCAAATTGACCCAGCGGTGGACCGGTCACGGCATTGAAAATCAATGCCAATGGCCAAGTCATGCCCCTTGGGTCTTGCGTGGTGGCGATTGCCCGCTCAGGCTATTGCCTTGGGCTATCTGGCCCGTCTCCATTGGAGGAGAAGAACGGGTGCGATAGCGGCTGTGGCGATGGCCATGGTGGTCAGGCCCGGAGCGACGAAGAGCAAGCCCACGAGGCCGACATACCAGCGTTCCCATTTGTGCATGGCCGTGAAGATGAAACCCGAGAAAGCCGCCCCGATGGCCGCGATGCCCAGCATGGCGCCGAGCAGCGTGGTAAAGAACGCGGGCCAGCTAAACCCATCGGCCACGAGTAAGAGCGCAGGGGAATAAACAAAGACGAAAGGCACGAGAGCTTTGGCAATACCAAGGCGGAAGGCGGTGTTGCCTGTCTGGAATGGGTTGGAGCCCGCGATCCCGGCGGCAGCATAGGCGGCCAAGGCGACGGGAGGCGTGATATCGGCCAAGACGCCATAATAAAACACGAAGAAATGCGCCACCAAGGGCTGCACGCCCAATTGTGCCAGTGCGGGCGCTGCCACTGCGACCAAGATGATATAGGTCGCTGTTGTGGGGATGCCTGCGCCCATGATGATGCAGGAAAAGGCGATGAGCACGAGGGAGACGAACAGCGCCCATTGAGTGACGGTAAAATAGGCGAGCGGTCCGAAGGTGCTGAGGAAGGTGCCGATGTCGGTTGCCGTTTGCACCACGACATAGCCCAAGCGAAAGCCAACGCCTGTAAGTGTCACCACGCCCACGACAATGCCCACAGTCGCAGCGGCGGCGCCCACGGCGATTGTGTTGCGTGCGCCACTGGCGAGTGCGCTGACCAAATCTGGCAGGGTGAGGCGGTTGAGCGGGTTGAGAAAGCCAATCACCACGCAGGCGATGATGCCGTAGACGGCGGCGAAATCGGGGGTGCGGCCAGAGAGAATAAAATAGACCAATATGACCAATGGGACGAGCGACATCCAGTTTTGCCGTAGCACCTGAGCGGCCTTGGGGAGTTCGTCGTTTCGCAGGCCGCGCAGGCCAAGGCGTTTGGCCTCCAGATGAACCATGATGAAGATGCCAAAGTAATGCAGAAGCGCGGGAAAGAGTGCGGCGGCGAGAATGTCACGCAGGGGGAGTTCGAGATATTCCACCATGATGAAAGCAGCCGCCCCGAGGATTGGGGGGGTGATCTGGCCACCTGTGGAGGATGTGGCTTCGACTGCGGCGGCAAAGCGACCGGAATACCCCACGCGTTTCATCGCAGGGATCGTGAGCGCGCCTGTGGTGACAGTATTCGCGATTGAAGAGCCGGAGATCGTTCCCATGAAGGCCGAAGAGAAAATGGCAACTTTGGCCGGGCCGCCCGCATAGCGCCCCGCCAGAGCCATGGCCAGATCGATAAAGAGCTGGCCCAAGCCGATGCGGGTGGCGAGCACACCGAAGAGGATGAAAAGAAAGACATATTTCGCCATAACGCCGATCGCGATACCGTAGATGCCTTGATTGGTCATATAGAGGTGGTTGATCAGGCCTGACCAACTCGCGCCTCCGTGTTTCAACGCTCCGGGCATGTAGGGGCCGAAGAGGGCAAAGCCGATGAAGGCAAGACCGATCAGAGGGAGGGTAATTCCGACGGAACGGCGCGAGGCCTCGAGGGTGAGCAGAAGAAGCGCGGTGCCCATGAAGACATCACCGGGCGAAGGATTACCGACACGCTGGGCCAATGCGGCAGAGGGCAAGAGCGGCAGATACATCGCGGCACCAATGCCAAGAAGGGCAAGGAGGATATCCGTGATCGGCACACCGTCGACGCGGTACCACGCGCGGGGCGCGATGTCAGTCGAGAGTGATTTACGCCATGAAAACAACAAGAACACCAATCCGAGGACGAAAGAAAGGTGGATGCCGCGATGGGTGAGTTCTTGGATCAGGGCAAAGCCCGACGCATAGAAGTGATAGACCGACATGGCGACGAGGCCTGCGGTGATGACGGCACCGATCCAAGGGCCCGTGCTACGGAAGGCCGATTCAGGGTCAAACTTGCGTTCGATCTCGGCAAGCTCTTCGGCGGTCAATGGGGCCTGGGCCATGTCACATATCTTTCGAGGGAATAAAGAGGGCCCGCCAGCATGGTGCCAGCGGGCCTTTTAGAGACGCAACAGGCTTACTTCAGCATGCCTGCTTCTTTGTAGAACCGCTCGGCACCGGGGTGCAGCGGGATGCCGATACCGTCGAGCGCGGTTTCAGCGGTGATCGACTTGCCCTTGGCGTGGCCAACGTCGAGCAGAACGCGGGTCTTGGCGTTCCAAAGCGCTTTGGTGATGTCATAGATCAGCGCTTCGTCTTCTTTGGCCGAGGTGATCCACTGTGCGCCGACGGCGACGGTGGTTGTGGTGCCGACGCCTTCATAGGCGCCTTCCGGGATGTCGGAGGCAGAGAAGAAGCCGTATTTGCTGATCAGGGCTTCAGCGCCGGGGCCTGCGATGGGGACCAGTTTGATTTTCACAGCCGAGGCCAGTTCGACGATTGCGCCTGTCGGGTAACCACCCACAAAGAAGAAGGCGTCGATTTGGCCGTTGCGGAGCGCGTCGCTGGCTGCGTCGGGCTTGAGGGCTTCGGCGGTGAAGCTGCCTTCGGTCAGCCCGTTGGCTTCGAGGATCAGGTTGGCATCGACGAAGGTGCCTGAACCGGGCTCATCCAAGCTCACGCGCTTGCCCTTGAGGTCTGCCACGGAGTTGATGCCGCTGTCAGCAAGCGCCACGAGGTGGATATGCTCGGGGAAGAGCGCGGCAATGGCGCGCAGATCGGCGGCGGGCGGTTGGCCTGCCATGGTGCCCGTGCCGGTATAGGCCCAGTAAGCGACGTCTGATTGTGCGAAGCCAGAGTTCCGCAGGCCCGACACAATGGCGTTTACGTTATCGACCGAACCGCGCGAGGATACGGCGGAGGCGATCAGGCCGGGCACGCCGCAGCTGCCGCCCTCGTCACAAGCGCGCGACCCTGGAGGGTTCGAGATCGCATTGGCGATGACGCCACCGACGGGATAGTAGGTCGCGGCTGTGCCGCCTGTGCCGATGGTGAAGAATTTCAGTTCTTGCGCGCTGGCAGCGCCAACAAGTCCTGCCGACAGTAGCGCCGCCATGGCGGCGGATTTCACGAAGTCAAACATCCGTTTCTCCCATTGGATAGTTAGGCTTGATTTTTGCGAGCGAGGGGATTTCGCCTCGATGAACAATGAAATGCTATGGGGTTTTGGAACCCATCACAACGCTTTCCTTTTGCCGATTTTGCCTAGGCAGGCATCAAGGCGATGCGCGCGAAGCCGTGGGTGAGACACCAAGCGCAGGAAGTGTCGGTCTTTCCCGGCGCGCGAAAAACGCTCAATTCTTCCAAGGCATCAAGCGCTTTTGCACCCAGTGCAAGAGGCCGGTCAAGGTGACGCCAAGGATCATCACGACCACCAGACCCGCGTACATTTTCTCGGGCACCAGAACCTCCCAGTAATAGAAGGTCATGTAGCCAACGCCTTGTTTTGCCCTGAGAAATTCAACCGAGATAATGACGATCATGGCCGTGCCCAGAGCAATCCGTAGGCCAGCAAAAATGACTGGCATTGCGCCTGGAAGGATCACGTGGCGCAGCATTTGAAGCGGGCTGGCACCATAGTTGCGCCCGGCCATGAGATAGACGGGATCTATGTTTCGCACACCTGTCATGGTGTTGATGGTCATCAAGATGAAGACCGAAAGCGCCACGACAACGATCTTTGGCCCCTCGCCGAACGGGTCTGCGAACATCAGCATAACAACTGGAAAAATAGCGATTTTCGGCAAAACGTAGATGGCCGCCAAGGTGGTGTCCAACATGAGCCGCACTGTCTGGTTCAAGCCCATGACGACGCCCAGAAGAATGCCCGGGACTGCGCCCAAGAGAAAGCCAATCAAGACCCTGCCCAAGGTCGCCAAGAGATGGCTTTCGGAAAGCAAGGTGCCGACCGCCGCAACGCCGCCCTTTGCATATTCTTGTGAGATGAGCCAAGGCCGCCCCAGAAGGCTGGTTTCTGAAAATCGGTCATAATTGACGGACACATCCCAAAGGGCCTGTCCTATCGCCGAAGGCGGAGGAAACCAGACGGGAGAAATGAGGTCCAGCGCGCCGGCCATTTCCCAGACCAACAAGAGCAAGGCGGGAAAGCCCAAGGCGAGTGAGCGCTCGTAGATCTTGCGCGCCCGCAAGGGGACTATTCGGCCCAAGCGCTCGCAGATCAAGATCAACGCAATGAAGCTGGCGGCAATCGCTGGCCATGCCCATGCATACCAAAGGCCACTCAAGACCAATACGCCATGCAGAGTGACCGCCGCCAGAAGCAGGGCAAGTATCGCCTGGAAATCTTTTGAAGATTTTGTCAATTCTGCATCTCCATGGCACGGGTGACCTCTGCGCTCAGCCGCTCCCAAATAGCGGCGCGGTATTCAGAAAACGCGGGAAGATTCATGGTGTCGATGCTGCGCGGGCGACCCAGATCGATTTGGTAAATATCAAGAATTTGCCCAGGCTGCGCGCTCATCAAAACGACCCTATCGCCGAGCAACACGGCCTCGTCGAGTGAATGGGTTATGTAGACGACAGTCTTGCGGGTTTGCTCCCAAATACGGAGCAACTCTTCTTGGAGAACCACGCGGGTCTGGGCATCGAGTGCGCCCAATGGTTCGTCCATCAGCAGAACTTCGGGATCATTGACCAAGGCGCGCAAGATGCTGACACGTTGCTTCATCCCGCCGGAGATCTGATGAGGGTAATGGTGGGCAAATTTTGTCAGGCCCACGCGATCGAGCCATCCACGCGCAACCTCCAGTCGCTCGGGCTCGGAAATGCCGCGCATTTGAAGGCCAAAGGCCACGTTTTGGATAACAGTCTTCCACGGGAAAATTGCATATTCCTGAAAGACAACGCTGTTGAGTGGTTTCTTTGGGTCAGAGCCCGGACGAATGCTCAGCTGGCCGCTGGACACATCCTCAAGCCCTGCAAGCATGCGTAGGAATGTGGACTTTCCACAACCAGATGGTCCGACGATGGCCAGAAATTCGCCGTCAGCGATGTCGAGGGTAAAATCCTTCACAGCAGTCATTGAACCAGCAGCAGTCTGGTAGATCTTGTTGACATTGCGTGCAGATATCTTCGGGTCCGGGTGTGCAGCCACGTCCGTTAAACCTTGTTCAAGTTCGTGAAAATGACGGGGCCGCGCAATTGCGCCCCCGTCGCGGGCTTACTTGCCCAAGGCCTTGCGGGCGGCCTCGGTGAAGCGCTCATCGATCACATTCGAAAGATCAAGCGGGTCTGTGTATTCTGTCCTGCCATTCTCGCGGTGGGTCTTTTCGATATCGGCCAAGCCCGCGACCTGGATCTTCATTTCGGGGTCGTAAATTACAGGGCGCCCTGACCGAAGGGCATCTTCGGTAGAGTTGGTGTAGGTCATATACGCGGCGAGGTTTTCTGCGGCGAGATAGTCATCGCCCTGCATCAAACCAGCGGCTTCGGTCAGGGCCAGAACAAACCGACTGGCCACGTCCGCGCGTTCATTCACAAACTTGCCAGAGCCGACGAATGCGACAGTCATCAGTCCCGGCGTCAAATCTGTTTCCAGCACAGACGCATGACCCGCATTGATGATCTGTTCGGCAAAAGGCGACCCGGCAATCGCTGCATCTACTGAGCCGTTTTCAAACGCCAAGGGCATGTCAGGATTTGCGATATTCATCGGCTCGACATTGCGAATGGTCAGGCCCCCTCGCCCCAAACCTTTGGCAAGAAGGTATTCGCCCCCCGATCCGGGACCACCTGCCACCGCAACACGCCGCCCGCTCAGATCAGCGACCGATTTCACAGTGCCATCATCGGCAAGCGCCTTACGCACCAGCAGTTTGGTTGGGCTGTCTTCCATAGGTTCCAGCGCTCCGGGGGCGATGACCCGAATATCGAGCCCCTTGTTCCACCCAGACCAAAGCGAGGTGACAATTGCGATGCCTCCGACATCCACCGACCCTTGGGTCAAGAATGCGATGGCCTCGGTCCCAGACTTTACCCGTTAGAGATCGACATTCAGGCCATATTTGTCGAACAAACCACGCTGCTCGGCCACATACATGGTCGCGAATTTCATGATGGGAACATAGGCAACCTTGACGTCCTGTGGCGGATCAAGTGGCGCCATTGCAGTGCTTTGGGCTTGAGCGGCTCCCCCTGCCAAGCCCGCGAGCACCAATGCGCTGCCTTGCAGCAAGCATTTTAGTTTGTTCAACATGTCGTCTCTCCCTTTTTCGTCTGAGTTATTTTTCGATTGTCTTGCAGCGGCGTTGCCGCCCTTTCATTTCAAACGCTCCTCTGAAGGTCTTACCCAAGTCTGTTTTTCATTAAGCCACTGTTTTTATTTTATTTTATAGGCCGCCTTACGCCTCTTCCCCAATAATCACCCATTCGTCACCTCATGGGAAAGCGCAGCCCGGCTTGTCAAAAGTGTCTCAGCGGCGAATTTTGTTGAAGTTGAACACTCAGCCGAATTCTTATGCCTCGGGGGTATCATTGCAAGCAGCAATGGACCCAGCGCGATGACGGCGTGCATGGCGACGCCAAGTTTGCACCGGCGAGAGGACGTGTTCATGGAGGGAAGGCGCCCTGCCGGACAAGAGGCGTTATGTAACGTCCGAGCTAAAGCCCCCGGTGATCGCACCCAAGGGTTTGCGGCCGTCGCGCAGGGCTGAAATGGCTTCTTCTACGCGGTGTTCGCAATCGCCACATAGCATAAAAGCGACGTCGTCTGGATGGCTGTCTCCCAGACTTTCAGGGGTTTGCCAATCTTTCCCGACAAATTTGACCCGATTGCAAAACGAGCATTTCTTTTCATCCGCATGCGGATTGTGGCGCCAAGGGAACAACGGCACCTTGAAAGATTGTGCGTCTCTCAGGTCATGGACGACCAAGACCCTGCCTTCTTTCATCGGCTGGACGGTCATTTGAAAGCGGCGCAGCATCTCTGGGCTGTCACAGCGATAATCAATCTTTAACGGCTCCTGCACATCCATGACGGCTTCGACCAAACGCACCATCGCCCGTTTGGTATCTTGATCGACAATGTGGTCCAGCAATGACGTGGACAGCACATCATTGATCTGTGCATTCTGCCCGCCATTCGCGTTGGCAAAATCATCCCATTCTCCGCCAACCCAAAGGAGGCGGAATTCCTTGTCCAAGACGAAATATACTTGTTGGAACTTCACTGTGTCGCTCGTTTCCGGGTCTTCACAAACTTTCAGATTCTGCACGAAATAGTCGCACAAGTTGACACATTTGCAAGAGTCCTAGGCGATTGACCACGAAACTGTCAGATAAAGCTTACAACTTTGACCTTTTCCCTTTGGCCCAAGAGCTGCTTTGCGTGATCGACAATGTTATTTTTTGCCAAACCTGCCCACGCATACATTTGCTCTGGTGCGCCTTGGTCGATGAAACGATCCGGCAAAGTCATCGTGCGAACAGATCGGCCCTTTGACAAACCACCGTTTGCGGCAAGATATTGCAGGACCAGCGCGCCAAACCCTCCGGACGAGCCTTGTTCAATAGTTATGACAGCGCGATGTGTCGCGAAAAGGCGGTCAATGAGCTGTGTATCAAGCGGTTTTGCAAAGCGCGCATCGGCGACGGTGACTGATATCCCACTGGACGCAAGCATCTGTGCCGCTTCCAAGGTCTCGCCCAGATGTGCCCCGAAGGACAATAGGGCGATGTCCTCTCCCTCTTGCAAGATCCTGCCGCGGCCGATTTCCAGCGGCACGCCGCGCTCGGGGAGGTCCACCCCGCGGCCCTCACCGCGCGGGTAGCGAAAGGCAATGGGCCCGGAGTCATGCGCCACAGCCGTGGCTATCATATGGCAAAGGTCGGCCTCATCTCCGGCTGCCATGACTGTAAAGTTCGGCAAATTCGCCAAGAAGCAGATATCGAAAGCGCCCGCGTGGGTAGCCCCGTCCTGGCCGACCAGCCCGGCGCGATCAATCGCAAAGCGCACGGGCAGATTTTGCAAGGCGACATCATGGACGATCTGGTCATAGCCACGCTGCAAAAAGCTGGAGTAGATCGCGCAAAACGGCTTCATCCCTGCTGCAGCAAGACCAGCGGCAAAGGTGACCCCATGTTGCTCGGCAATCCCGACATCGAAAACGCGTGCGGGAAACCGGGCTGCCATTGTATCGAGCCCAGTCCCGCCGGGCATCGCAGCGGTGATTGCAACCACTTTGGGGTCGCGCGCCGCCTCGTCGCATAGGCGTTGCCCGAAGACTGCGGTGTAACTGGGCGCGTTGGATGCAGATTTTTTCTGCTGCCCCGTGGCGCGGTCGAATTTTGCGACGCCGTGATACTTGTCATCCGCGCGTTCGGCGGGGGCGTAACCTTTGCCTTTTGTTGTCACAACATGAATCAAGACTGGCCCTTTTGCACGCGTCCGCGCCGCACGCAGAGTGCTCAAAAGCGCGCCCATGTTATGACCATCGACGGGGCCGATATAGGCAAAACCGAACTCTTCAAAGAGCGTTGATCCGCCCGGGAGGCCCGTTACGATTTGCCGCGCGCGGCGTGCCCCCTCGCGGAGCGGGCTTGGCAAATTCATCTCGATGCCCTCTGCGACATCTTTGAGAGATGACAGCGGCCCTTTGGCGATGGAGTTGAGATACCCCTGAAGCGCGCCGACAGGCGGCGCGATGCTCATGTCATTGTCGTTCAGAATGACAAACAGCCGCTTTTTTAGATGCCCCGCGTGATTAAGTGCCTCATATGCCATGCCGGCCGTGATTGCCCCATCGCCGATCACGGCAATCGCGTCGCCAACAGACATGCCTAAGTCCCGGCCAACGGCAAAACCAAGGGCGGCGGAAATTGAGGTGGACGAATGCGCGGCGCCAAAGGGGTCAAAATCGCTTTCGCTGCGCTTGGTGAACCCCGATAGGCCATTGGCTTGGCGCAGAGTGAGCATTCGGTCACGGCGCCCTGTGAGAATTTTATGCGGGTAGCATTGATGCCCGACATCCCAGATCAGCTTGTCATGGGGGGTGTTGAACACGGCATGTAGCGCGACGCTCAGCTCGACCACACCGAGCGACGACCCAAGATGCCCGCCTGTCTGGCTGACGACATCGATGGTTTCCTGCCGCAACTCCTCTGCCAAAAACGCAAGTTCCTCGTCCGTCAATCGCTTTAGGTCAGCGGGAGAGGCCACTCTGTCGAGATGTGGCGTGGATGTGGGAATGTTGCTCATGACTTAGTCCTCCGCTGAGGGTCGGGCAAAAAGGGTGCCGTGAAGGAAGCCAACACGGCACCAAGTTTCCTGTAGCCAACAGGAAGGGAACCGAGCGAATAAACGCCACGGATCCGAGCCGGCGTGACGCCCGGATGGTGTCTCAGGGCAAAGGATCTGCCCTGAGAGTGTTCAAATTAGACGAAGCTGCGTGCGCCCTTTTGGCTGTCAGGCTCCAACGCCCCATATGGTGATGGGGCCTCTTTGCTGGCATCCGGCAGCGCTTTGCTGATCAAAAAGAGCCCGCCCAGTATCAAGGATATGACGAGTAGGAATGCGGCGGCATACCCTGCCCCTTTGAGCATCTGGCCCAAGCCCCAAAACGTCAGGGTCTGTCGGCGTCCTTCGTGGAAATAATCATCAGACATGGTCAATTCCTCACTGTAGTGGCGCGTAGCCATGTTCTTGAGCCCAGACATACCAGTTGTCGACAACTGTGCCAGTCAGCAGGATACCGATGCCCCCGGTCAACGTGACGAGAACGGCAAACCACCAAGCCCAACGGTGAATTCCTTCCATTGTCGCATTAAAGCCCATCGTCCAGCGCCAGAACAAAGCCGCGCGTTCAGAGGCCGTGCCTCGATCTGCGATCTGCTCCAATTCGCGGTCACCGCCAAAACGGCTCACCGCAAGGATAGTGGCGCCATGCATGGCGAAGAGAAGGGCCGCGCCATAAAGAAAGGCAATGGAAAGAGCATGGAAGGGATTATAGAACAGGTTGCCATAGGTCAGACTGAAAAGGTTGGTCCAATCCAGGTGACTGAAGATCCCATATGGCACTGCGTGGCTCCAAGACCCCATCAGCAGAGGCCGGATCAAGCCAAGAACGAGAAACAGCCAGATCGCCGAGGCAAATGCCCAGCAGACATGTTTGCCCATACCAAGCGCTTCGGCCCGCAGATAGGTGCGAACCCACCACGCGCAGACGCTGATCAGCAAGAAGAAGCTGGCGATGAGCCAAAGTCCTCCTTCCTTGATCGGAGCAAAGCCCAAGCCATATTCCTCTGAGGGGGGTTCAAGGCTGAACCAGAACAGATCCCGCGCAAAGACTGCTGGGTTGAAGCCTGCCTGATACCAGAACCAAGCGCCGCACAGCATGAACCAGATCGCCCCCGAGGCTAATGAGAGCACACCCATCGCACCGAGATAGACAGGACCGAGCTGAGCGTTCCCAATCCATCCCATCAAGGAGGAAAACCCGGCGGTTTTAGTGCGGTTGTGAAGGGCAACGTTCTCGACCAGACCCATTTCAGCATGTCCGCGGACCTGAACTTGGGTGAAGATGTTTTGATACTCAGCCATTTACGCCTCCCGCGATGTCAGCCCACCAAGGCAGTTGCAGCCACCAATCCCACCAGTCGACCCATTGATCGAACCAAATCGTGCCGGAAATGACGATGCAGATAGCGGACCAAAAGCCCGCGTTAAGGGCGAGCAACAGCCCGACCCGGTGAATGCCCAAGGTTCCCACCGAATAGCCGATCAGATCGCGAAAATACGTATCTTCGTGATCAGGCGTCCGCATGTCCTTGCCCTTTTCGGGGTTGGCAGCAGACAAGATCAGCGCCCCATGCAAGGCCAAGGCCAAAGCATTTGTGAAGAAGAAGGAGACCGCGATCATATGGGCCGGATTGTAGTGGAAGTTGCCGTAGGTATAGCCCGTATTGGAGACCCAATCGAGGTGAGTCCAGATCCCGTAAGGGAAAGCATAGCCCCAAGCCCCCATGAGGATTGGTCGGATCACCACAAGGGTGACATAGGCGAAAATCGCAACGCCAAAGGCCGCGGGAACATGGTAGCCCATTCCCAGCTTGCGACAGATTTCCACCTCACGCAGAGCCCAACTGACGAAGGCACCGATCGCGCATATGGTAATAATTTGCCAAAGACCGCCCTCTTGAAGCGGAGCAAAGGCCAAACCCATTTCCACTGGAGGTGGGTTTACGGAAATCAGCCAAGGGTTCCATGTTCCTTGGAGCACTGCGCTCCAAAGAATGAGTAGTGTCCCGAGTGTGGCGAAGAAGAAGGTGGTTACCCCAAAAAAGCCTACGTAATAAGGCCCGACCCAGAAGTCGAAAAGGTTCCCGCCTACCAGCGTGCCGCCTGGCACACGGTATTTGCGTTCGAAGCTGAGCAATGCCATGCCCTTATCTCCGCTGTTGCGGGACGGTCCTTTGCTGGGCGCGAAGCGCGGGAGCGTGCCGAAGGTTTATATCAATATGGTGTTTGGTTGCGGGCGAGAGGCCCCGCCCGCAACCTTGGGTCGGACTTATTGCGAGGCTTCTGTCGCGTAGCCGTGCTTTTCAGCTGCGATTTGGAACCAGTTGTAAGCTGGGTTCGAAAGCAGCACGAGATGGATCATCGCCGCCAAGAGGAACAGGAAAACACCCTGCGCCACAAAAACGCGACGGGGATCGAAAATCAGCCAGATCTTGTAAAATTTGGACATGTTTTGATCCTCCTCAGAACCAAGGGCGCCAGATGTAAACCGCCAAATGAGCGACTACGGCAACGGTTACAAACAACCAAAGCCCGCTCATATAGACGGAGTGCAGTTCTTGCGCCTGCTCGTCGGTGAGACCTGTGAAGCTCAGGTCAGATTTATCAGCCATTCTATCCTCCGGATTGGCAGACTGACGCCGCAATCCCTGCGGCCGGGTCACGGGCAGGCACCATGCCTTTCCGCGTTTTCGCCAAGGCCCGAAGGGACAGGGCCTAAGCGATCTCGTACACCGGACGGGCGGGCGCACCGCGTCTGGAAATATCGGCTGGGTTAGAGCCGAAAAATGGTCGGAGTAACGATCCAGGCTTCGCGCCAAGCGCGCGCAAATGGACCCAGCTCCGGAAGCTGTCGATCTCGGAACGTGCACCAAATCCAAGCCACCGCGGCAAAAGGCACCGCAGCGAGGAAGATCAGCACAAAATATGTGTAAAACTCAACATTGGGCCGCTTGGCCGTCTGATGGGAATGATCGGCATGGCCGCCATTCGAGGCAAAATCAGTCATCTTGCTTCTCCTTCGTTCAAGGAAGCACTGCCAGCAGGGCCGCGCAGAGCTTCGACAAATTCAACGACAACCCGGTCTGCACCGTGGTCGAGCGCATGTTTTTCAGCAGCATCGCGCAGGTTTCGCGCGGCAGAAATTCTCGTCAAAACAGGGTGTTCCGACAGGATACGGTCCAAGGCCATTTGAGCGTCGGCGTCCCATGGCATGTCGCGGCGCAATGACGTGGGGGTTGCTTGAGTGCTGTCCATTTCGCTGGCCAGAGGCAGGATATGGAACAGCGCATCAAAAAGACCGTTGCACACTTCTTGCAGCATCCAGACCGCACCAGCGTAGCCCATGAACGGTGTACCTGTTGCGCGTCGAATGGCGGCTCCCGGGAAGGAGGCCGCGATGAAACTTGGCGCGGGGCCATGACCGCCCTTTAGTTCTGCGAGATACATTTTCTCGTTTATCGACCCCATGACGATCAGAGGCCGCAGGCGGCGCATCTCGGCGCGCACAAACTCATTATTGGTCTTTGCCCCGGCCTTGCGCGGCACGGCAAAGGCACAGGGCATTCCCATTTCATCTTCGAGGAAATACCGGATGCCGCGCGCATAGGTCTCATTGGCGACCACTGCGAAACTGGAGGTCGCAAAGAAGTCTTGCGTGACACTCCGCCATAGATCCCAGAGCGGCTTGAGGGTCGAATGCTTCTCTTGTTCGATGAACGGCTCGGGGTCGAGCCCCAAGATCTCTCCCAAGGCGCGGAGGAATTTCGTTGTGCTTTCCATTCCAATGGGCGCCTGAAGATAGGGCTTGCCCAGAACTTCTGCCAATCCGCGACCAAACTCGCGATAGAGGACCACATTGGCATCGGCGTCCACAAGGTGACGCATCTCTGCCAGATGCGACCCCAAAGGCATGACCATATTTATCTCGGCGCCAATTCCTTCGACGAGCCGACGGATCTCGTGCAAATCAGACGCCATATTGAAGACGCCATACATCGGCCCAAGGATATTCACGCGTGGCTTTTCATCGGGTCCGCGTTTTTTGGCGACGGGCATCCGATCTTTGGTCATGCCAAATTCGGTAAAGATCCACGTCATCGCCCGGTCCGCCGCCTGCCATTGATCCTCATCAATGGTCCGGGGCAGGAAGCGTTGAATATTGGTCCCCATTGGGGTGACGCCGCCGCCGATCATTTCGGCAATGGACCCTGTGACAACAACCGCAGGCAAGGCCGGGTCTAGGGCTTTCCAAGCGCGCTTCATCGCGCCCTCGGTTCCATCACGCCCCAGCTCTTCTTCGCCAAGACCCGTTACCACAATGGGCAATTCATGCGGCGGCAAGCCGTCGGTGTAATGCAACACGCTGGTCACGGGAAGATTTTCGCAACCGACAGGGCCATCGATGACCACCTGCAACCCCTTGACCGCACAAAAGGCGTAGACAGCCCCCCAATAGCCTCCGGCACGATCATGATCTTGGATCAGCATGTGAAGCCCTCCCCGAGAGTGGGAGTAAGGGTGCGGCCAGAGATCATATCATCTCCTCCGCTTTGGCTGCGCGGGCTTGCTTGTCGAGTTTCTTTTGTTGGATGGCACGGAAATCGGGGCGCAAATTGGGGGCGCCTTCCCAAATTCCAGCCGTGTCTGCGGCCCCTACCCCTTCAAAGAAGGATTTCATGCCTTCCATCCGGGATTTATTCGACATTGCCGCCATGACAACTTGAGCCAAAGACCCTGCACCAGCAGGCCCCATCAAGGGGCGTGCGGAAATGAGATTGGTGAAATACAGCCCGGGAACGCCACGCTCTTTGGCCTTTTGCACAACGGGTGTCGTGCCAATGGCAAGATCGGGGGCGAAGGCCTCCATTGCGGCGCAATCGTTTTCGAGCGTCGCGCGGAATTGCACTTTGACGCCGCGTGCTTCGAGCCAAGCGCAATCAATCGCATTCCATTCCGACTTCGCGCAAGCGGTTCCCACATAAGGCAGGTCAGCACCGCTCTCGATGAGCAGACGGGCCACCAAGAGCTCACTGCCTTCATAGCCTGAAAGTGTGATCCGACCCTGAATAGGATTGGCTGCCAGTGCGGCCTTGATCGCAGGACCAAAGGTGTTTTGTGCCTCTGCCACCTTTTCTGGTGCGACGCCATATGCGGCACCAATCGCGGCCAGCCAGGCCATCGTGCCTTCGTAGCCAACAGGAGCGGAGCCAACCACCGTTCGGCCTGCGGCTTGAAACTCGCGCACAGACGCGGTGTAAAACGGATGGATCGCTGCTACGACTTTGCTATCAAGCGCGGCATAAAGCTCGCGCCATTCGCGGCATGGCACAACCGGCCCCGCAGCCAGACCCAAGGGCGCAAGCAAGGCCCCGATCATCATCGGATCAGCCGGGAACATTTCGCCCAACAAAGCCACTGTCGGACGATCAGAGCGCCCAGCAATCGGCGCGGCCACAGGGCCTGCTTTGATTTCAGCGCGCGCGTATTTTAACATCGCAGCGGCGAGAACATCTTTTGCCTCGGCATGGGTTGGAACGCCAAACCCCGGCACGTCGATCCCAACAACACGCACGCCGTTGATTTCATTTGGCAAAAGCTTTAGCGGCACGCCCGAAGCCGTCGGAACGCAAAGGTTTGTGACTACGATTGCATCAAACCGATCAGGATCGGCCAATTCATGCACGGAGTCGCGAATGTCTTCGAAAAGCTTGCCTGTCACCAGCGTTTCGGAATTGAACGGCACATAACCGACCGACCGTCGCGCACCGTAGAAATGCGACACAAAGGTCAAACCATAGACGCAGCACGCGCTGCCCGACAGAACCGTCGCCACCCGGCGCATCCGCAGCCCAACCCGAAGTGAGCCGAACGCTGGGCACATCGATTGCGGTTTGCCATGCGGGCCTTGCGGATAATCCGCCGCATATTGATCCAGAATTTCTGAATTGCCTGCGGCACGCGCAGCGGCTTCCATCTCGGATGCCCCTGCGTGGCAGCCCTGCCCATCTTGGGGTTCGATCAGGGACTTGTCGGTCATGACCCGCCCCCTTTGGGCTGCAACTGGCGCAGCGCCTGTTCCAATTGGAAGAGTGCGTCGAGGTCAAACATTGTCATAGACCACTTCAAGGCTGACGGTCTCACCTGCGTATTTGCCGCGCATGTCCACATCCGTCGCGGGCACAAGAACGAAATCCTTGCCCGTGGTTTCGGCGCTGAACAACCCCAGCAATTCGTCTTGCGTCAAGGGTTTTGGACGCAGCGGAGGGGCCTCGGCAACATTGCCTGCCAACTCCTCGAAGAGCGCTCCCCATTGCGTGGCGTTGCTGCCAACAATCTGATAATTCGCTGATTTTCTGCGAAGATCGTCATCCGCAGGGATGCTGGCCAGCACGGGAATATTCACTTCCTTTGCGAAGGCTGCGGCTTCGCCGGTGCCGTCATCTTTGTTGATCACAATTCCCGCCACGCCGACATTGCCGCCAAGCTTGCGGAAATATTCCACCGCCGAGCACACGTTATTTGCCACATAGAGAGACTGGAGATCGTTGGAGCCAACGATGATCACCTTCTGCGCCATGTCGCGGGCAATGGGCAAACCGAAGCCGCCACAGACGACGTCGCCAAGGAAGTCGAGCAGCACGTAATCGAAGTCCCAGTCATGGAAGCCGAGCTTTTCGAGCAGTTCAAACCCATGGATGATCCCGCGCCCGCCACAACCACGGCCGACCTCCGGTCCGCCCAACTCCATTGCGAACACGCCGCCACGCTTGAAACAAACATCGCCGATCTTGACCTCTTCGCCGGCCAATTTCTTGCGGGTTGAGGTTTCGATGATGGTTGGACAGGCCTTGCCACCAAACAGCAAGCTTGTGGTATCAGATTTCGGATCGCAGCCGATCAGCAACACGCGCTTGCCCATCTCGGCCATCATATGGCTGAGATTGGCCAAGGTGAACGATTTGCCAATACCGCCCTTTCCATAGATCGCTATGATCTGGGTCTTTTTCGACGGCGGGTCCATAGGCACTTCCAGCGATGGCTCTTCAGCGGCCTCATCACGCAACCTAGCGTCAAAAGCTTTCAGGTTCGGAATATCCAAAGTCATGCGGCGTCCTTCCAGTCGAGGATCATTTTCAGACACGATGGGTCTTCAAATGCGGTTTGATATGCACCCGATGTATTAGATACGGAGCGTTGATGGGTGATCAGCCCATCGAGCGAGAGTGCTCCTGCCTCGATCAAGGCGCGGGTGGCGATCAGGTCTGCGGGCTGCCATTCCGCAGAAACACGCAGGCGCACTTCGCGCATAAAGGCAGGTGCAAAATCGAAGCTGAGCGGCTGAGCGTAGAAGCCACACAGGACAATCTCTCCGCCCCGCGTTAAGCGGCCAACCAACGCATTCAGCATGTCCGGAGCACCGGAAGCGTCATAAATCGCGCGGTAGTCGCGGCGTTCGTCGGTGGCGGGATCAATGACCTGATAGCCTGTGGCGCCGGATCGACGCTCTGGGTTTGTTTCCCAGACCGTCGGCGGCGGGCCACCTGCGGCACAGGTCATGCGCGCAAGGAGCCGCCCCAAGACGCCATGACCCACAATCAAATCCGGCAAAGCATGATCAAACCCAGCCAGCGCATGCCGCGCTGTGGCCGCAAGAGCCAGCAAAGCACCCTGCGCGCCAATTCCGGCATCCAGACGACAAACGCGGTGCGCGGGTGTCACGAGATATTGCGACGCCCCACCAAAAAGACCGCGCAGGTTGCCTTCAAAGCAATTTGCCCCGGGCACAAAGACCATTTCCCCGACGCGGTAGCCGGAAGAAGCGCTGGCCTCCACGACCTCGCCAAAGCTTTCATAGCCGGGCACCAACGGATAGCCCGAACCGGGAAAGGCGGGCATTTGGCCGAGCCAGAACAATTTCTCTGTGCCCGTCGAAATGCCCGAATGGGACAATTTGACAACCAAGTCATCGCGCTGGGGAGATTTTATCGTCGCCGCTCCAAGAGCAACATCGAGCGGGCCCGACAATATGACAGCTTGCGTGTGCATTTTTGGCCCCCCCCCTTTTTTGGTCCATTGCCACCTCAAGCCGAGGATTGCGTAAATGGATTGCCTTAAGTGTCAGCCTAAACTTACATAACAAAGTGTCAATCTAAATTGACATTCTATCTAAAAGAATTGTCGCTTTTTTCGACACTTGCCGCGTCAGACCTTGCGGGCCTCAACGACGGATGTGATGAAGGGTCGAGGCGCGGACCGAAGATAAGACACTGAAAATCCAGCATCTTTAAGGAGGTTAGCAATTTCCAACTGAGAGCGCGTCCGTCCAGTGTGCATGGCCATGGTGTAGATGGCGAAATAGACATCCGTTGCGGGATCAGGCTGGTGGCCACCGGACATTGGCTCTGAAATCACCAGCCGCCCCCCTGAGGGGAGAGCCGAGTAGACCTTTTCCAACAGGGCTCGCACGACGTCATCTGAATGGTCATACAACACGCGCACGAGACTGATCACATCTGCCGATGTGGGAAGTGCTTCACTGCGAAAGCTGCCCGCGACGCGAGCAATCCCATCGCGGGGAGGCTCAGAGCTCGTGAGCACGTCGGGCAAGTCAAACAGCGTCAAACTGAGGTCTGGATAGCGTCGCCCGACTGCGCGCAAGAACGCTCCCGTTCCGCCGCCAATATCCAATAAATGCTTTTGATCCGAAAAATCGACCATCCGGAGCGTGTCCTCGGCCACCAAAGCCTGACTTTCGGTCATCAAGGTCGAATAGCGCCCTGCCAACGCGGCATCGGTTTGCGCCAGAGTGCCAAAAACATAGGGCCAAAACCCAGCCAATTCTGGTGTCGTCTCGCCCCTAAAGAACGCCACCGGGTCCGACAAATCACTGTAAAGCACGTGATGATGGCTCACCATTGCTTCTAGCCCCGGAACCGTCAGAAACGCCGCGCCCCGAGGGGTCAGATGCCACCGCCCCTGCCGGAGACAAACCAACTTCAAAGCGGCCGCAGCTTGCATCAATACCTTCATGCGCGCCAATGGCACCTGCGTGAGCGTTGCCAGCGCCTCGGTGGTTGCTCCGCCTTCTTTTAAGCGATGCAAAATCCGCAGCTCGACCACGGCAAAAAGTGTTTGCGCCTGCACAAATCCGGAAAGAATGGAAAACAGCGCCCGTCCCTCAGCCCGCGAGAACCGTCGCAAACCTGGCGTGCGCTCGACAAGGCGGTGAAACCTTGGGGACAAAGCCATGCGCGCCCAGAACCCAAGGCGCTCGCTTGAGGCGGGCAGCATGCGTTGCGGCAAAGAAAAGAAGGCCACGTTCAGCCCCGCGCTGGCGCAGTGGGTATCGCCATGATTTTATGTGCATATCCGAGCACCATGCGCGCCAATCCCGCCTCGCCGGGGCAAGAAGGGATGGAGGCAATTGCGCCGCTCAAAATGTCTTCCAAGTGGCGGCGCGCGCCAGCAACTCCCATAGACTGCACAGCCGATGGGCGCTTGAGGGCTGCATCCTGTCCGGCGGGCTTGCCCATGATTTCTGCGGGGGTGAGGGCGTCTTTCAAGTCATCGGCAACTTGAAATGCCTCCCCGATCAATGTGCCCAGATCCTCCCAAGGTTCTGGTTCATGCCCGGCAGCGACAGCCCCCATTTGCGTTGCCGCAATAAAGAGCGCACCTGTTTTGGCGCGATGATAGGCCTGCACGTCGATGCTGGGTTCGCTTTCCCACGCCTGCCCCGCACAGATCCCAAAACCCGCGCCAGTGCATTTTGCCAAGAGCGCAATCAGATCCATGTTCCGTTTGGGCAATGTCGCTTCGGCGCGCGCCAAAACCTCGAACGCCAAGACGATCAAGCTATCCCCGGACAAAACCGCCAAGGGCTCGTTAAAGGCTGTGTGAACCGTGGCTTTTCCCCGGCGGGTATCGGCATTGTCAAAGGCTGGCAGATCATCATGCACCAAGCTGGCGCAATGAATGAATTCCAGCGCTGCGGCTGCGGCAGACGACAGAGCGGGGCGATCATCACCGCAAGCCTCTGCGACTGAGAG
>OCVQ010001286.1_pt1 | contig 19680 bp, 16 predicted proteins | sample 1539061 | NCBI WGS metagenome assembly OCVQ01 (sample SAMEA3355526, study PRJEB22509) | marine metagenome | biome: marine; feature: river plume; material: water | place: USA | collected 2010-08-08 | depth 0.5 m | reverse complement strand
ATAATTACTAATTGTTTCATATTGATTTTTTGTGGTCTTCGAGCTTGCCTTTAACAAGTGGATATGCTTACCGGTAAGCATATCCCCATTGTATGTTTTATTTCAAATTTATCATTTCTATTGGACTTTTAATAGATTTTAAATATTTAGTAGCCACTTGCGTGTAAATTTCAGTTGTTTTACTACTGCTATGGCCCAATAAAGTTTGAATGTAACGCAAATCAGTTCCGTTTTCTAATAAGTGCGTTGCAAAGCTATGCCTAAGAATATGGGGACTGACATTTTTCTTTATACCTGCTTTTTTGGCCGCTTTATTAACAATTTTCAAGACACTTGCAGCGGTATATTGACCACCGCTTTCACCTTCAAATAAATACTTTTTAGGTTTCCACTTTTTAAAGTAGATCCTTAAGTCGTCTAATACATTTTGACTTAGAATAGTCAATCGGTCTTTTCCACCTTTTCCGTTTTTAACTAGAATAACCATTCGTTGACTATCAATATCTTGCAAAGTTAGGTTCAATAATTCTGAACGCCTTAACCCAGCAGAATAGAGTAAACTAACAATGCATTTGTGCTTTATATTATTTGTGTTTAGTATAATCCCTCTAACTTCTTCAGGACTAATTACTTTTGGCAGACATTCTTTTTTAATCGGTCGTTCAATACTATAAAACCGATTCGGCATTCCCATCACTATTTCATAGTAAAACTTTATGCTATTAATCATTTGATTCACATAACTATTAGAATGTCCAGCTTGTATCAATTTTTGTAAGTATAAGCGAATTTCCAGTTCGTTAATACGCATATAATCGGTTTCTTCTTGTGTATTAATGAATTTCTCAAAACATTGCACGTATGTTTTCACAGTATTATTAGCGTAACGTTTTAATTCAAGTTTCAAAAGATACTCCTCAGGGCAAGCTTTATATCCAGGCTTTAATATTCTTTTTCTAAACCAATTCACATCAATGGGCGCATTGTTATTGTTTGCAATTCTTTTTTGAAAAAAGTAATTCCCATTTACCCATGCTACGCCTTTAAACTTCTTAAATACAAGTGTGATATTATAATTCGTATTTGGCAAATACGCCATTCCAAACTCTTCACTCCATTTAATACCAGGTAATTCCTTTAAAAGCGCTTGGATAACCTTGTCTGGCTGAAATTGTATACCAATCTGTTTTTCCTCGTTAATCAGAAGGTTTTTTAAAGTAATTGATTTGTGGTGTTGCATTTTCATAGTGCAAAAAAGAAAGTATTAAATACAGTAAACAAAAATAACCGTACATTTATACGAATAATATACGTTTAAATGTACACTTATGAGCGCATGTCTGAATTGTAGCAAAGAGTTAACAGGCAGAACTGACAAACTTTTTTGTGATACCTATTGCAAATCCTCTTTTCACTATAAAAAGAAGCAAGGCGAGAAGAAGTCTCTATTTGAATCAATAGACAAACAATTAAAAACCAATCGGAGATTATTAAAGTTATTCAATAAAGCAGGGAAGGCAGTAGTGCGAAAAGAAGAACTCATAGCAGAAGGCTTTAACCCAAAATATTTAACCCATTACTGGAAAAATGCCAAAGGGGAAGTGTACCTTTTTTGTTATGAATTTGGCTTTTTAGAAAAACAAGAAAACAGCAAACCCAAATATGTCCTCGTCAAATGGCAAGACTACATGAATTAATATATAATTGAAAATAAACAGTTAGAACTTTTGCTGCAGTTTTCATTTTTTTCGAAGTGAGATCCAAAAGGCGCCTAGCATTAGAAAAAAGCAGAGCGAATTGAAAGGTGCTAATATTGGAGTAAGCTCCGAAGCATGAGGAGATCAATGACAATATCAGCTTTCAAAAGTTAAGCTGCATTTCGCAATGCAAGCGCAAGGGCTCTTTTTTGCTTACTTTTTTCAGCTCTTGACCGCGAAGCAGCACCGCAGGTAAAAAAAGTAAGAGACATTAAGTCGTAAAATAATTCTGCATGTTTCTATCGCGTGGCATTTCTCTCCCAAAGGTAACTGCGGTCGCTGAGCCTGTCGAAGTGAGCTTGTCGAATAATCACGGTGGCTGAGCGTAGTCGAAGCCTCACATCTCCCATACGACTCCCATACGAAAGGCGTACAACTCCCATACGAAAGGCATCTAATTGCGTCTTTCTTAAATTCTGTTAAAATATATGTGCGCATAATACTTTGGCACGGTCTTGGTTTTGAGTTTAATAATTCAAATTTCTATTAACTAAAAAAAACAAAATGGAAAACACGAATGAATCCGAGTATGAGTACTCGAGCTGTCCGGGCAGCAACTATTGTTTAACCCGGTCGTAGTTACCAGCATTAGTCCGATCAATTAGTGCCAGTGACTCGACCACAAAACTAAAAGTCATGGCAAAAAATATCGGCCTAATAAAGATTTCTGGGAAGGTCGGAGACCTCCAGTTCTTTAACAAAGAAGGGAAAGCGTATGTAGGATTATCCTCAAGCCTTTCCAAAGACAGAATCAAAAAAGATCCAGCGTTCAAACGTACACGAGAGAACATGGCAGAATTCGGTGGAGCAGCAGGTGTATCCAAAAACATCCGCGAGTACTTAATCCCCTTAAGAAGCCTCTTCGAAAAAAATCTACACTTGCGCTTTACCAGTATCATCCGTTTAATGATGAATTCAGGTTCAGGTGTGAGAGGGAAAAGAGCAGTAGAATTTTCGCTCAACCAAGAAGAGTTGAAAGGGTACGAGTTAAATGTGAAATCGAAGGTAAGTGAAATCTTATACGCAAGTATGGGCGTAACAACCAACACCGAACGCAACCAAGCAGTGTTAACAATTGCAGAGTTCCTTCCAGCAGATTACCTATTAATCCCTGAAGGAGCAACGCACTACAGAATCCACACAGCAGCGTTGAGTGTTTCAAACTTTGAACCGCAAGGAGTCAAAGCGAAATACAAACCACTGAATGCAGCTCAACATGGTCTGCTTGCAATTTCAAGCACTGCGGCCTTGACTGTAGAGAGTGCGGTTGTAGGAGGGATTAGCTTAACGGCAGACCTTCCTGGCGCACCAACCTTGGATCCAGATGTATCTTTATTCACCTTTGTAGGCATCGAATTCTTACAAGAAATAAACGGTATATTCTACCAATTCGCATCTAACAACGCAATCAGAATAGAGAAAGTGTTCTAGTCGCCTGGTTAGAAAGTAGAAGGGGGGCAAACTTAATTGTTTGTCCCTTTTTTCTTTTTTAGATCTGTGCATAACTTACCAGACCTTAAAGAGCGATTACTACCCAGTCACTGAGCGGAGTCGAAGTGATCCGTTGAAGAAATCAATTCACACAATAGTTGAGTCGACTTTTTCCAACTAAAATTTTCCTTAATGAACTTCTTAGCGTTGTTCCCAATTTCGGTTCTTAAACCTTCATCGGCCAACAGCTCTTGAATCGCTTTAACAAACGCTTCTTTGGTATCAGCAACAAAAATATGCTTCCCATGAATGGCCTTGATGGCATCATTGGCTAGGGAAGTGGTAATGCACGGAAGTCCCATAGCCATGGCTTCCAATAACTTATTTTGCATTCCCGTTCCAATAAACATAGGTGCTACAAATACGTGTCCACGCGCATAAGAAGTGCGAATATCGTCTACCCAGCCTGTAAGTAGTACGTTTGAATTGGAATTTGCTAATTCCTTCAGCGCTGGAGCAGGTGAAGATCCTGAAATCAACAATTTACAGTCCGGTAACGCAGGGAGAATCTGCTCTGCCAGGTATTTGGACGCTTCAATGTTCGGAGGATAACTCATGTTTCCAGTAAAAACAAGCTCTATGTCTTTTTCTGCTGCAGGATAATTGAAAAATGATTCGTCTATTCCATTGGGAATGCAAACAATATTTTTGGCTTCTGGGTGCTGAATTAGTTTTTTGTCTTGTTCACTAATTATGGTTACGTGTTCAAAATAATCAAAGATTTCTCGTTCATAATGTACAAGCCGATTCGCTTCTATTTTAAAGATCCACTTTTTATAAACTGGTTGCAAATCAATTCGACGTTTAATTCCCATGTTCAATGCATCCATGTAGTCAAGAGTCTTTGGAATGTCGTGAATATTCTTTGTGTATTCTGTAGTTCTAATTAGTTGATTATAAATATATTTAAAGTTATTTTCTTTAATCAATAGTTTAATAAGTCTGTTTGCCTTATTACTATAAAAATAACCAACTTGAAACGGTAGTTTTGAAAAGATGCATAGTAACATATAACTTACTTTTGAAAGCCACGTCAATGAAATAACTTCAAGGTTTTCACAATACGCTCCAACTTGTTTTAATGCTTTTTCATCGACCTTGGAATCGGTTAATGCAACAAGCGTAATGCGAAAGGTTTCACTCAATTCACGCAATTGATAATAGGCACGCAATTTATCTCCTTTGTCCAACGGATAAGGAAAACGCGATACAATCATCAGCAGTTGTTCTTTATGAAGATTGGAGGAATTCATCTAATTGCTCTGCAACGGTAGTTGGTGAATGATAGGTTGAGATATAGTTTTTAGCATTTGTGCCGAGTTCAGACCTTAAAGATGGGTTGGTAGATAGTTCAACACAAGCCTGAATTATTTTTTCGTCTGTATCTGCAATAAAAAGACATTTCTTTCCTTCGTAATCGATTCCTTGAGCGCCTTTTTTAGTAGTGATTACGGGAATCCCAAGCGCCATCATTTCAAGGATTTTAATGCGTATACCAGAACCAGCTGAAATAGGTGAAACCAATATTCCTGTTTTTACAGCGTGAGCCTCTAAATCGTCAATAAATCCTTCGGCGTGAATTGAACTGTTGTTAGAAACAAGTTCATCTGTTCCTTTTCCAATCAGTGATAGTTCAATTTTTGGATGCTGTTTAATAATAGAAGGAAATAAGCCGATTAAGCGCTCCACAGCTTCACGATTAGGTTCCCAGTCCATTCCGCCAACATGGAATAGGTTAGAGGCGATATAGTCGTTTATAAGCGTATTATTTATTGCAATCGTAAAAGGTAAAGTGGTAACAGGCGCAGTTAGATGTTGTTTATAATACTGTTCATCTGCAGTGGAAATGGTCAGTATGCCATCAAGTTGTTGAATGGTGTCCAGTTCATATCGTTTTAAATCACTTGTCAGCCTTTTGAAATACTTTCTCTTGAGCCAGTTGCCGCAATTGTTCGTAATATCTTCCCAAATTTGAAATTCGATATTGTGAGAGCGCAAGTAGACTTTTCCCTTGAAATAACTTCTAATTGAAGCGAGGTACACAGTACTAAAAAGGCTTTCGAGAATTACTACGTCAAATTTTTCATTCGAAAGAGCGGTTTTCACTAAGGAATTCATTTCATCGCTATAAAAACGACTAACGTTATACGAACCCTTTTTGAAAAGTGCTAAAAATGCCTTCAGAGGCTTCACGTCAGTATTGATATGAACTGATTCTACGCTTGTTATTTGAGTAATTTCAGTAGGGTAGTTGGAAATGGTAAACGGATGTTTATTTGTAGCTACCGTAAGGTGTTTTACTTCGTGATTTCCCGCCAGTAGGAGGTCTAGGAAGTTTGCCATTGCAACGCAACCGCCATCCATTTTCGGATAAATTGGTTTATGTGAGATGTATAATATCCTCACGATCTTCGTTTAAACAGTCGTTTTATCAATGGAAAACTAAAGACTGGTCTGTCTGCAGCTGCTGCCCTCATAAGCCAAATAGCTATCGGGGTAAGGGTCATTGATGGAAACCACATTCCCATGAACGGGGTTAGTGTTTCATTTTGAGCTAAATTATCGCCAACGGAAATCAAGACAAAATAAATCATAAATAACAACGCTGCGATAACAACAGGGGTTCCAAAACCTCCTTTTCGAACGATAGCTCCTAATGGTGCTCCTACAAAGAATAGGACAATGATGGCAAAAGTTAGCGCAAATTTACGATGGAATTCGATGAGATACCTGTCAACATTTCGCCTCAAGGCGTTTAGAAATTCAGCCTGCGAATCAATGTTTTTGGTTTTATTTCGCAATTTAGTTTGCGCAGCAGTGATCGCATTGATTTTTTCACTGGTTGTCAAATTTGAGAAAATAAAAGTAGTGTCAGGAGCATAAACGGCATGGGCTTCATCCTTGTCATTACTGGCGATTTTATAGTTTTTTGCCATGAAGTACGGGTGATCGTTTTTAATACTGAGTAGAAAATTATTGACAATTGCCTTACTGCTTTCCTTTATTGAATCTAATGCGTAATTGATTTGGAAGACATTTAACATTTCATACTTATCTTTGAAAAGGTCTTCTTGACTTCGATTTAAATCGAATCCAGATAGGTCTATTTTATAAGTTGCTTGTTCAAAGGTAGATCTTCGAGAAGGCCTGTTACTATTTGGGCTATGAACAATTCCATCATTGCTATAGGTTGGAGCTGTCGTTGATAATTCTTCCATGATGGAGCCGTCTTTTAATTCAAAGAACAAGTCTTTTTCATTCTCAGATTTATAGATTTTGCCATACTTTGCTCGAATGGTCTTTATTTCATTCGGGTTGGTATGGTCGTGTATTAAAACCCCTTCAAACTCATTTCCTGTTCCTTTGTTTACTTTTATGGCATAACCATCCAGCTCTCGACTGTATGCACCTGGAGTGATGATGGTAGCTATTTTGGTGTTTTGAATGTCATAAATAAGTGCGTGCCATTTTAAATTGGCAACTGGTATGACGTAATTTGCAAATAGGAAAGTTCCTAAAGCAATGACTAACACAATAGAAGTGAGCGGTCGTATTATTCGATAAAGTGAAAGTCCACTTGATTTTAAGGCTGTAAGTTCATTGTTTTCAGCTAAATTACCCAACGTCATAATCGACGAAAGCAAAATAGCAAGAGGAAGAGCTAGGGGGATTAAACTAGCTGAAACATAGAACAGTAATTCCGAAACGACAAGAATTGAAAGGCCTTTCCCCATTAAGTCATCAATGTACTTCCAAAAGAATTGCATGACCAATATAAACATGGAAATAGCAAACGTAATGATGAACGGTCCTACAAATGATTTGATACTAAAATAAAAGAGTCGTTTCAATGGAATGTAATATTTAATAATTCTTCCAAAAGTATAAACGTAAAAGAGAGGGGATTGGTATAATTATGCTCCTAAAGTTCGTTTTAATTCGCCAATTTGATTTTCCCAAAAACGTTGAGATTCTTCAATTTCATCAGGCTCAGCGAAATCTGTGACTGTCAGCACAACCATTTTGGTCATTGGATCAATTTCGTAACGTAATTCAAAATAGGTATCCAGATCATCTTCTTCGTCTTCAATCCATTGAAATTTAATGCGCGAATTAACTTTCTTATTAACTAAGCGAGCTTCTTCTTCGCTTCCATCCCAAATAAACGTGTAAACCTCATCTTTAATATTGACGTCCTCAGCAAACCATTCGCTTAAACCGCTCGGAGTGGAAATCATATTATCCAATACTTTTGGTGATGTTTTTAATAAAAACTCAAGTTCAAATCGTTCTTTTTCAGCCATAGTTAAGTCAAAATTGTAATCCCATAAATGAATGGTGGCGCAATATACGGATTCTTTTTGTGAACTGTATACTAAATAGCAACTTGAATACTAAGAATTGTCATCCGAATTGGTTTTATTAACGCCTACTAATTGCTTGATGGACTTAGAATTAGTAATTTTACCCCATCTAACTCACGTTTATATTAAAAAACTACATTTCCATTGCTTTTTCGTTGTTCTTTTTGTTTGTATCTGGTCAAGAAGCAATAAAAAGTATTCATGAAATCCAATTAAACGAATTCAATGCATCAGGTCACACTGAAGCGGCATATTATTAGCAATTGCAAACGGATGCAGTTGCATATCCGAAAGTCTCTTGCGACCTAGAAAAAATTGTTTACGGTTGGCACCCATATTGGAGTGGTACTGGTATCAAAATTATCAGTGGGATTTATTGTCGCACATGTGGTTTTTTAGTTATGAAGTGAATTCCGCAGACGGACAGCCGAATTCTACTCACGGTTGGGCAACAAGTGCTGCTGTTGACGCTGCTTTGGCTAGTGGTAACACAAAAGTGACGCTATGTGTAACGCTTTTTTCGGGACATGCTACCTTTTTTGCAAGTCCAACAGCGCACCTCAAATTCCGGGAAGTCCTTTTACTGGGTCCAATGGCCCAGGAAGTTTTACAACATCTACTGAAGCGTTGACATTTCGTTTTACCTCTGACGGCGCAACAGTGGGGCCATGATTTCTTGCAAATTACGCGTGTAATTCAATTCCAGTTCCAACAGCCGATTTGAGCGCTCCAACTACGACGATTTGTTTAAAAGATTCTATTTTATTGAGTTCAAACTCACTTTATGTCGACAGTTACTCTTGGAGTGCATCGGGCGGAAGATTTTCCAGTTCAACTGCAGAAAACCTGTATTTATTTTCCTAATATACGTTCTTTGGATTTCTAATTTCAAAATTAACTCTATTTACACGAATGAATAGTTCATTTTTTCTATAAAGTAATACCAATGATTGTTACATCATCTGTTTGTTCTTCGTCTCCTTTCCAAAGCTCAAAAGAATTTCTCAATTCAACTCCTTGTTGTTTAATTTCTAGATCCTGTATCGATAATAATAGTCTTTTTAAATTCATAGAATTGAATTTTTTTGATTTGTTACCCCCAAACTGGGATACGTATCCATCCGAAAAGAGGTATAAATTATCACCTTGCTTGAAGTTAAATGAAGATTCCTCAATTTCAAAGTCGTCACTGCCTATAGAATAGGCTCCACCTTTGAATTCGATAAGCTTATCAGCTTTGGTATTCTGATGTGTTTTTATATTTCCTTCTTCACTTTTATAAGACGCTCCTACTTTTGGAATAAAATACAATGGACGTTTCGCTCCTGCATAAGTGACAAGATTATTTTCAGTATCAATAGCACATAGAGAAATATCCATTCCGTCGCCACTGTATTGAAGGTTATTTTCACGCATGAATTCTGAAATAAGATCGTTGACTTTATATAATGCTTGAGCAGGGCTCGTGATTTCAAATAAATCAAATGCCACGTTCAACATTGTTGCACAAGCCATCGAAAGGAGTGCTGCTGGAACACCATGCCCTGTGCAATCGGCTACTGCAATTAGTTTTATGCCCTTTAATTGCTTTGTCCAATAAAAATCGCCTGAAATTGTTTCCAACGGATTATAATAAAGAAAATGATTTTCGAAAATCCCTTTCATTTTCGCTTCGGAAGGCAAAATTCCCTCTTGAACTATTTTTGCTCGATTTAAACTATCTTGATGATCTTTCTCCTTGCTTTTAATTTCCCCCTCGAAAGTATTAATCGCATTTATAACACGCGCATCATTTGCCAGTGACATCTTAATACTTTTTGAAATTAATCGGTCTACAATATCTAAAAGCTCGCATGTCTCAATTGGCTTAGCTAAATAGTCATCTGCCCCTCTATTCATGCCAAGTCTATAATTTGGGGTTAATGACATACCGCTCAAAAAAACAAATGGAGTGTTCTCAAACTTTTCAATACTTCTAAAGAGTTCTATTGTTTTCCAACCATCAAGAACGGGCATCATAATATCACAGATTACCAAATCTGGGATAACTTTCTTCGCCTCATTTATTCCAATTAATCCGTTTTCTGCAGTCGTCACGTCATATCCACTCTGCTGCAATATTTCATAAACAGTCTCACGAATATTCTTGTCGTCCTCTATCAATAATACTTTATTCATTAGAATTCATTTTAGATTATAAGGTGTAAATCTATTTACAAAAAGTCGGGTAGCATATAAAGAGTTTTCCAACGGAGCGATTTTCTTTTCCAACGGATATTATTACAGAACCAACGGTGTCTAATAATATTGAATTATCAGAAAGTATCTAAAATTTTATATTCAGTGGGTTAAAACCGTTCAGAGTATCTAATGTATCCGCACTAAAAGGAATAATTAAAAGAATAAAAAAGGTTTCATTTACTTGCTTTACTTAACCTTGATATTTCCGTATTTTTTTTATCATAAACGAAAAAAACATCCACCTTTTAAGTGAATGTTTACTTGTAGCGAGAGGGAGATTTGAACTCCCGACCTCCGGGTTATGAATCCGGCGCTCTAACCAACTGAGCTACCTCGCCATAAAAAATGCATGCCTAAATGCGGGTGCAAATATAGCAGTAATTTTATTTCTTACAAGTGTTTTTTAATAGAATTGCCATTAGAGTTCATTTAATTTCATTTCCACGAAGTCAGCTAGTTTCGCAATGTGCGCAGAAGTAAAATCAAATTTAACACCGGCAATTTCATAGATCTCTGGAATTGAACGTGTATATGCTAATTTCAACGCCTGTTTATAGTCAGAAATTGCTTTTGTTTTGTTTTCTAAACTGTTTTTCCAAACACCCAATGCCCCCAATTGAGCGATACCATATTCGATATAATAAAACGGTACTTCAAAAATGTGCAATTGTCGTTGCCATGATGTTGCAACTACGTTTTCAAATCCCGTCCAATCGGTTAATCCTGTACCGTATTCTTTTCCTAATGCGATCCATTTTGCTGTGCGCTCTTCTATGGTGTGATTGAAGTTTACGTAAAGCCAATGTTGAAATTCATCCACCTGTGCGATCCAAGGTAATATTTTGATAATGGATTCTAATTGCTCTTTTTTAGCGCGTTTAAAATCGTCTTCGTCTGTGTAGAAATGATTCCATTTCTCCATAGAAAGCAATTCCATAGACATAGAAGCTAATTCAGCCACCTCAGACGGCAAGTTTTTAAATCCGGTCAAAGCTAAGTTACGACTTAAGAAGGAGTGAATAGCATGTCCGCCTTCGTGCACCATTGTCACTAAATCGTGCGCAGAGCCAACGGAATTCATAAAAATAAATGGAACGCCAATTTCGTAAAGCGGATAGTTGTATCCACCCGGTGTTTTTCCGTTCTTCGATTCAAGGTCCAAATGCTTCATTTCGTCCATTGTTTGGATGCAATCTCCAAAATAGGGGTCAATTTCGTTGAACATTTTTATGGTTCCTTCCAATAATTCCTTCCCAGAATTAAATGGCTTTAACGGTTTTTTTCCTTCTGGATCAACTTCTAAGTCCCACGGTTTGAATTTGTCTTTTCCCAACAATGCCAAACGTTCTTCTTGAATTCGCTTAGCGATAGGAACTATTACTGACTTTACTGAAGTATGAAAGTCATAGCAATCTTGAACAGAATAATCGAAACGACCTAAGGCTTCCATTTTATAGTCACGGAAATTTTTAAATCCCGCGTTTAAAGCAATTTCATGACGTTTTTTCAAGAGTGAATCAAAAAGTTCGTCAAATGCATCAACATCTTGCATTCTACGTTCAGTAATTTTCAAAAACGCTTCTTTACGAATGCTTTCGTCTGTTTCTTTCAACAATTGAGATGCCTTTTGCATGGTCATTTTCTCGCCCTTAAATTCAATGCTTTGAGCAGCCGCAATAGCACCATATTTTTGACTTTCTTCGTCGACAGCGGAAATGATTGGAATATTTTTTTCTTGGTACAATTCCAAGGACTTTCGTACGCTTCTGAAAAGAATAGAGTAGGCTGGATCTCCTTCCAATTCTTTTGTATACGAAACATCATTTAGTTTTCGATTCAATTGATCTTCAAACGGTGCAATTTTCGGTTGAATTTCAGAAACAAAGAAAGAATAAGATTTGCTTAATTCTTCACTGGTTGTATCGATGGACATTTTGATATATCTCCAAGCTGAATCTTCCTCTAGTATTGCTTCCAATTCACTTTGATCAGAAAGCCATAGAAGAAAATCTTCCTTGGAGTTTAAGGTTCTGTTTAATAAGTCTTCAAAATAAGGTGAAATAGATGACCAATCCTTGATTACAAGTTGGTCGTCAATAAATTTTCGGGTAGGGCGTTCTATTTTCATATCAAAAAAAAAGTCGGATAAACCGACTTTCAATATTATTTGTTCGTTGTATTCTTTTTAGGTGCGGCTTTCTTAGCTGGAGCCTTTTTTGCTGCGGGAGCTTTTTTCTCCGCTGGCGCTGCTTTTTTTGCTGCTGGCTTTTTAGCTGCCGTTTTTGCTGCTGGTTTCTTTTCAGCCGTCTCAGTTGATTTCTCAGCCTTTTCTTTCTTCGCTGGTTTTTCTTCCTCTTTTGGCTTCAAGTTATTAGAAGCGTGCAGAATATTATACCATTGAAATAATTTCTTGATGTCAGAAGGATAAACGCGTTCTTCATCATAATTCGGAAGAATATCGATTAAAAATGCTTGAAGAGTAGTTATATCTTCTTTGTGAGAAGGTGCTGTTCCTTTTGCTTGTTTCTTATAAATGTCAGAAAAGATATCTCTCAATGGTTTGTCACCTTCAACAGTATAAATGCTAATATCGTCTAATGCTGAAATACGATCACTTGCATATGCTGGAAATCTTTTGTTTTCAGTCAATGAGTCTACAATAATGCTGTTTTTTCCTTGCGCGACAACTTTGAAAAGTCCTGGACGGCCTGAAATTGAAATAATACCTGATAAATCCATTTATTAAATTTTAAAACTTCAAAATTAGAAACTTCTTTGAGTTATTGATTATAATCGAATAATTTTTGAAAAGAATATTCCTTTTTCTGTTGTAACCTGAAGCGTATACGCTCCCTGTGCAACTCCTGTTAATGAGAAGATGTTCCCGCTCATACGAATCAATTCTAGTTGATTTCCATTTAAATCGAATAAGAAGGCGTTTTGAACATTTTCATCAACCATTACCTGAATATTGCTTTCCGCTGGATTTGGATAAACGTTAATTGTAACTAGGTTATGGTCATTAAGGCCTACCGTCACAATTTCAGCGCTCGAAACTGCTGAACAACCGTCCGTATTATAAACCTCTACGGTATAGGTTCCGTAAGGCGGTGTTACATTAAGGTTTTGATTGTGCTCCCCGTTAATTGATGTTCCGTTTAATGTCCAATTAAAATATGTTCCAGCTGTAGCTTCTAAACTACCGACATTTTGGGAAATTGAAGGGATAGCAGGTATAGTTTGCTCTAATAACGTGTTTAATGCATGTGCTTTTCCGTAACCATATGCATTATTAGGAACTGATCCTGTAAATCCATCTGTATAAGCAGAATTTTGTAAATCGGTCAAAAAATCAAGATAAGTTGCTCTATTGCATCTTTCTAGATACAATGCTGCAATTCCTGCAATAACCGGTGAAGCCAAAGATGTTCCTCCATTTCTTCCATGCCAACCATTTGAATCTATTGAAGCATTCCAAGCAGGATTGGATAAAAACGAAAGGGGATAGGCGCTCACAGACATGTCTCCGGCTGCAGATATATTTGGTTTTTGAATATCGTGTCTATTTGGACCTTTACTTGAGGCTGGTGCCAAACTTCCAACAGGTGTAGGGTAGGTCACTGGTACAAGGTTTTTATTAATGTGACCACTTCTATTTTGAAAGTTCCCAACGGAAACAACCTTTTCAGAGCAATTCCAAGAAGAAACAATGCTTTGATTTAAATCAGGAGCAACGTAATAAATAGAATCTGGAAAATCGGCTAGAGGAGGAGCGGAGGTATACATGTTATTTAATTGAAAAGCAATACCACTCCACAAATCATACTTACCACTTCCTGTAGTTTCAAATCTATATCTATATGCCGTCGAATCGATATGCGCCAATAATTGAAATTGTAAACTTGTACCAATTTGGTCTTGATAAACTTCTATTGTTGCAATTCGATTTCCCCCATTCCATATTGTATCATATATAACCCCTCCTAATGCCGAAGTTGCACCATGAAATCCAGTTCGTCCTCTAAAGTCCCAATTCGGACTTTCGGTATCAGCACCAAATGCAAAGTCAAATGTTGCATCTGACATATCTGCCCATAATTCAAAGAATACAGAATTGGCTCCAAGTTGATTTGTAGGATTGTTTTGAAACCAAACAAAGTTTGTATCAGCCGTAACATTGCTTCTTTGGTGGTATGGCGCGTATCCACCAGAATTTCCAGCTGCTGATATGACTATCCTTCCTGGTTGTGCGTCCAATAGATCTTCGATTATTTCAGATGCAGGGTCATTTCCATCATGGCTTCCTAAATAACTTCCTAAGCTTAAGTTTACGACAGCAGGCATTCCAAGAGAGTCTGCTACTTTGAAAATATAATCACAAGCGTCGGCAACCGTTAAAGTCCAGTTTTGTCTGCTAAAATCAGTTTTTACGGCAACTAATGTTGCCTCTGGTGCCATTCCCTTATTTTGTCCACAAGCTAATCCATTTCCAGCTGCTTGACCAGCAACTGTTGTGCCGTGTCCTTGAGTATCATTACTAGTGCATGTACCGTTACTGATGGATAAACTATCCCAAACAAATCCATATCCGTAAGGTTGCGGAGATGAAGCATCATCGGGCATTGTTTGGTCCCAAAATCGGACTGTTCTTTTTACTCCGCCTGCATCTATAAAATCTGGATGGTTGAAATCGAATCCAGTGTCAACAATGCCCATTAATACACCTTTTCCCGTGTAGCCGGATTCCAATCCTGTCCCAGCATGCACTTCATTTACAAAATGATGAGCCCTAGCAGAATCACTCATCAAACTTGGTGGGGCAAATTCAAAATAGTAATTGGACAATTCTTTATTCTGATATTTATCGTTTATCCATTTTGGAGAGGTCGTAATGAAAATCCAATTTTCCGAACTATATTTTATTGTAATCCCTTCTCTTTCTAATAATTCAAAATTCTTTGTATTAGAAGGAACGCAAAATGTTGTTTTACCATCAGGATTTTTTTCTAAAAGATCTTTAAAACCTAGCTTTTGACCGAATATAGAGTTACCGATAAAAGTAAATAGGATAACGAGCAGAAGAGAGTTGTTTTGTTTTACCATTGGTCATTGATTTATACCTTATAGACGTAAATATAAGCCGAATGGTTAATTTTTTGCACACCATATGTAGAATAGTTTTAATTTTAGGCTAAGAAATTTTAGAAAATCGAAATATTATGAATAAAATCGTTATTAAATTATCCTTAAGTCTTTTTGCTTTTGGTATTACTAATGTAGTTTCAGCGCAACAAGTTGATAAAAAGGTATTAAACTGGTACAACGGTGCTGCAGGAATGCAAACAGAAAAAGCTTATAAGGCAGTTAAGAAAAAAGAATCAACAACTGTAATTGTTGCAATCATCGATTCGGGAGTTGATATTGAGCATGAAGATTTGCAAGATAAAATCTGGACGAATACAAAAGAAATTGCTGGTAATGGAATTGATGATGATAACAATGGTTATATCGATGATATTCATGGTTGGAATTTCTTGGGAAATAGTAAAGGCGAAAACGCGAATGATATGCGTTTAGAAAAAACTAGAATTCTGGCTAAACTTTCTAAAAAGGCTGCATCTGAGTCATTAACGTCTGAAGAACAAGCGTTATTGGATGAAGTAAAAAAATCTGTTGAAGAGGATAGAGCTGAATACGAAGGTTACCTAGCTCAAATGGAAATGATGGGGCCTATGATTGCTAATATCCCGTCAATGGTTGCATCTGAAATTGGTAAGGAGAATTACACGATGAAAGATCTTCAGAAGTGGAAAGCCCCAGCTGAAAAAGCTCAAATGAAACAAATTGCCATCGCTATTATGAACGGTGATTTGTCGGAAGAGTCAATGAAAGCACAAAAAGAACAAATTCAAGGAATGCTAGATACGCACTTGAATCCTGATTTTGATGGACGTGCAATAGTTGGTGACAATCCAGATGATTTTAACGATAAAGTTTATGGTAACAATGATGTTGAAGGTCCAGATGCATTGCACGGAACACACGTTGGTGGAATTGTTGGAGCTATTAGAGGAAATAAAAAAGGCGGAGATGGTGTAGCAAATAACGTTCTGTTGATGTCATTAAGAGCTGTTCCAAATGGAGATGAGTTTGACAAAGATATCGCTTTGGCTATTCGTTATGCTGTTGACAATGGAGCTTCTGTTATTAACATGTCTTTCGGAAAATCATATTCTCCTCACCAAAAAGAGGTTTATGAAGCATTTAAATATGCGGATTCAAAAGGAGTATTGTGTGTACATGCTGCGGGTAATGATCACAAAGACATTGATACGGAACCAAACTTCCCAACGTCAGTTTATTCTTTTCAAGATAAAAAATTAGATCACTTTATTACAATTGGATCAAGCACAAGAATGACAGAAGAAAAATTGCCTTCTTCGTTCTCTAACTTTGGTCAAAAAACAGTAGATGTTTTTGCTCCAGGTTCTGAAATTTACAATTCAGTTCCACAAAGTGATTATGCAACGCTTCAAGGTACATCAATGGCTTGTCCAATGGTTGCTGGAGCTGCTGCATTTTTAAAATCTTATTTCCCAAATAAATCAATGAAGGAAATTACAGAAGTAATTTTAAAGTCTTCTCGTTCATATAAAGGTGTTCAGCAAACTCATCCAGCAACAAAAGCAATGGTTGATTTTGGGACATTATCAGTTACTGGTGGAGTTGTAGATTTATACAACGCAGTGATGATGTTAATGGCTGAAGAAAACGGAAAATAATTCTAATAGTGTTATTATACAGAAAGGTTGCTAACTTTGGTTAGCAACCTTTTTTATTTAGTGGATGTATGAAAATAGTATTGTTTTTAGGATTAATCGCAAGTAGCTTTACTTGTAATGCACAATTGGATGAGCTAATCGATAATTGGCATTTGGCAGCTACCAAAGCTGATTTTAGCGGTTATTTTGATGTGATGGATGAGACTTTCGTTTTTTTAGGAACAGCACCTGATGAACGATGGGGAAAGGAAGATTTTTCAGCTTTTTCAAAACCATATTTTGATAAAGGACAAGCTTGGGACTTTAAAGCGAAAAATCGTGTATGGATGTTTTCTAAAAATAAGAAAATTGCTTGGTTCGATGAAGATTTAGAAACGTGGATGGAAGGTTGCAGGGGCAGTGGTATAGTTATCAAGAAGAAAGGAGAATGGAAAATTGTTTATTACAACTTAACTGTGCTCATTGAAAATGAAAAAATCAAAGAGTTTATTGAGTTAAGGCAAAAAAAATGAGGGAGATGAAAATTCATCTCCCTCTAACTTAAATTATACTACTACTATTTTATTTAAATAGACTTACAAACGAATTTTCTACGTCAATGTGAACTGCCTCAGGGAATTCAGCATGAAGTATCAATTTATTTTCGTGGTGTTGCTCCAATTTCTCTAATCGTTCTCTTCTCAATAAAAGAATTGTTGCATTTCCATGGTGATCGAGTTTATCTAATAAAGTTTCACCGTTAAAATCACATTGCCAGTGCGTTTCGCCCATTGTTTCTTCATAGGTGATTTCAATCGTTGGAACCGCCACAAAATCATGTGTTCCTATTCCACCAAGTTCAAAAGCGATACGCATAAAACCACCTTCGATTGAAAGTTCATCACGCGATATTCCTAAATCTTTAAAAGATACTTTCCCAATAGTTGGAGAATTAAACTTTACTAATACTTCTCCTTCGTTAATTTCAATTGTTTGTCCCATTTTCCTTTTGTTTTCTTCAAAGATATTGAGTAACAAAGTGAATGAAAATGACAAAAAATTTAAAATTAACTGATTAAAATCATGTTTTAAAGCGAAACTGTAAAACTAGCTATTTCCTTTTGCATGATCAGCTAGGAATTGCTTCAATCCAGACGTTGTCAGGGGATGGCCAGCTAATGCTTTTATTGCTTTCAATGGACCTGTCATTACATCAGAACCAATTTCTGCACAATTAATAATATGCATTGGATGACGAACAGAGGCAGCTAATATTTGAGTGTCAAAGCAATAATTGTCATAAATTAATCGAATTTGGGCAATTAAGTCTAGACCATTTGTAGAAATATCGTCTAAACGTCCTAGAAAAGGGGAGATGTAAGTTGCACCTGCTTTTGCTGCTAATAGGGCTTGACCAGCAGAAAAAATAAGTGTACAGTTCGTTTTTATTCCTTTGGAGGAAAAGTATTTTATTGCTTTAATGCCTTCGATGATCATTGGAACTTTTACCACAATGTTTTTATGAAGCGCAGCAAGCTGTTCACCCTCCTTTATTATTCCAGCGTAATCGGTTGATATTACTTCAGCGCTCACAGGTCCATCAACTAAATTACAAATTGCTACATAGTGATCTAAAATGTTTTGAGATCCTGTAATACCTTCTTTGGCCATTAATGATGGGTTTGTTGTAACACCATCCAAAATTCCCATGTCATTTGCTTCTTTTATCTCTTGAAGATTGGCTGTATCTATAAAAAATTTCATGTTAATTGTTTTTTTTCAAATTTAAGCTTTAATCTATGGATGGCCTGTTGATTTATAAATTGATTTCAACAAAGGATTAACATTTTTAAGAATAACTAAAAAGGATTATATTTATTGAAAAAAAAACATGAAACAAATAGTATCCATTTTAGTTTTGATTGTTGGATTTCAATATAGTTGTAATGCTCAATCTGTGTACTCTGCAAGCAGCAAGTATGATGCGGATGTAAAAGTATTCGTTGCGAACAGTAAGTACGATGCAGATTTGGTTGTATACAAATGCAACTCTAAATACGATGCTACAGACAATAAAGGACTTTGGTATTTTGCTTCAAGTAAATATGACGCAAAAAAAGTGATCTTTTTTGTTGATAGTAAATATGATGCTGATTTAATAATTTATTTCTCAGATAGTAAGTACGATGCTGAATGGAGAACAAGCAGCAAAAAACAGTTGATGTATTAATCCTGTTTACCACCATATAGCAAAACACTTACTAAGTTTTCCTTTGTGATTCTTTGTCCAAAACATGGGGGATTTCTTTTTACTTAGTAGCGATTCAACTTCTATTAAAAACTCATCAAAATTCAACCAATTGACGTGAGCAGTTGGAATTGCGGTCCATTCTAACTTAGAAGGAACATAGAATTTGTTATGTTCTAGATTCGTTAATTCTGAAAAGGTGTAATATAAACCTACTACGCACTCATTGTTAATTATTTGGTGATTAATTTCTGGCTCAGAATAGGGAATAAATAATTGGGCTTTAAAACATACCTTTTGTTCAATTTGTCCAATTGGAATGTTCAGGTTAATAAGGGTTTCGATCGTTTTTGGATGATGAAGTAGTGGAAACTGTCTTTCTTTTAATTTATTGATTTTTTCAATGAGTGAATCATTTCTGTTTGGACCAATCCAACAATGGAGTTCATTTTCATTCGTCGATTGATCGAATAAGTAGAATTTATATGCAATTTCTAAATGTACAATCGAATTGTTGTGCTTTAAAATACAATCCAATTCACCTAAAGTCACATTGTTGTCAATAATTTGAATGTTTTTGGCTAGGACCTTATAGTTCGAGTTGTGCTCGAGTGATTGAAATATACATTGTTCAACAAACATTCCAAGACGCAGTTTGATTGAGATAGAATCTTTTTGGAATTGTTTATCATCAACTACGATTTGAGGAATATTTATCATTTTTGACTCTTTCCAAAGATTAGGAGTTTGCAGAATGCCTTCTATAATAGATGATGTATTCACGGAATTTGTTTCTGAGAGAACGATTAATTCATATT
>OCVQ010001284.1_pt1 | contig 19695 bp, 38 predicted proteins | sample 1539061 | NCBI WGS metagenome assembly OCVQ01 (sample SAMEA3355526, study PRJEB22509) | marine metagenome | biome: marine; feature: river plume; material: water | place: USA | collected 2010-08-08 | depth 0.5 m | reverse complement strand
TGATGTTAGACAATGGATTCTTTTCATGATCCATTATTAAATTCCACCAATCCATTATAAAACTTGTCATATTTTTTCCTTAATTATTGGTCAGGGTAGCTGGACTTGAACCAACGACCTTCGCATTCCAAGTGCGACACTCTACCAGACTGAGCTATACCCTGCTTTATTAATTTACACTAGCTGCAAAATACTCTTCACGAATTTCCTTAGCAACTCGCATGTATTCTTTACCAGCCTGTACCCAAGATGTTGAGTTAGAATTATCTGCTTCTATAGCATCTTTTATTCTACGAGCATTTGATTCAAATTTTGTTTCCATAATATAACCTTACTTAGTATAAGTTTCAGAATATGTTACACCATTTTGTGTCCAAGTAATGATAGAATAATCATAAACTGTGCGCTCAACATCTTTATAGTATGTGACATTATCACATCTATTTTCTTGCTTGTGACCAATTACAGTTTGTTTTGATTTAGGCTGAGCACCTTTATCGGCTCCTACTAAACCACCAAATACAGCACCAGCGGCAGCACCACCATCATCTCCGGTAACACCTTTACCAATAAGACCACCTATGATCATACCTAACAAAGCACCACCAGCGGCATCACCTTGTTGTGTAGTATTTCCATAGACAGGGACATTGACTGTTACACATTCTTTCTTAGTGTAAGGCTCAACCTCAACTATGATCTTATAACGATCAGCAACTACTGCATTTACATTTTCTGCTAATGCCGCACTTGATGACATAGCCATTGCTGTAATTAATAATATATTCTTCATAATAACTCCTTTAACAAATTTCTTCACCAACCCAAGCATTTATGTGTACTACTACACCTTCATGCCTAGTAATCATATATTCAACTTTACAGTCAAGTAATGCTTTTTTTAAATTATCTAATTTTGTTTTACTAACAACATAATTCATATCTTGACTGTTCATAATTATCTCCATTTGATATAACAATAATAACACATTTTAATTAAGATGTAAAGTGTTTTCTTTACTTTTTTTAATTTATTTTTTGAACCTTATATCTCTTACAGCACCTTGAACAAGTGATGGATATTCACCAAGATATGTACCAGCTTCTAGCATATCTTTTGTTAGTAATTCTTTATGAACATGTTCTACATCATCAAAGACTTTTAATAGCTTTTTAGCAAGTCTATCAAACATAACATCTTCTAATATTGGTTCATCTTCTACATAGTAAGCATATGCAGCCATTAGATACCATGGAATTAACATATTTGAATTCTTATCAATAGTATCCATAAACATCTTTTCTATTTCAGAAAGACTGTGTTTCTTTTTGTTTTGATCTATCATAGCGAGATCCTTTTCTTTACCTAGTAGAATATTTATTATAAACTATAATTCTACTAATGTAAAGTGTTAAGGCGTAACTATTTTAACATTTTTTGGTAATTTCATCTTAATGTTATTATGTTTATGATAGACATAGAACTGTGTATCAGAGAATTCTTTAAACATCTGAGGCCATATACCTCTCCAGTTATTAGCAAGTCTATTATTATTACTATCACTACGATCTGATTCCAAGTAAAAATCTGTACAGCTACTCATATCAAAATCAAACATAGAGTTAAAACCATACATATGACATTCTTCTGGTTTAAACTTTGAGAGACCATAATGTGTTGCCATATGACCACAATTAAAGTCTGTAGCGTTAGAAGCATACTTAGGAACATCAAGGTAGAAACCTCTGATCTGCTGAGCGTGTTTCATATAGAAGCTAGGATTCTTTTGCATATGAATCTTTGGTCTGTTACCTAATATCCATTTCCCTGGAACATCTACACTACCTTCTTGAATGGCTCTCATCATTTTAAAATCTACCATACAAGTTGCAAATACATTATCTATAGTCATAGGAGGCAAGTTGCATGTAATTCTTACACCTTTGGAATCATCTTTAAAATAACCTGCGGATTTACCATTACCTATTATATGTAAAATTTTAGACATTCATCATCTCTTTTATAACTTCTTTGCCTTTATTGCCAGTCCAATGTACAATCTTAGCTTTATCAAAATTAGGGTACTTATCTTGTATATCTAGTCTTAAAAAATTATACATTGGTGGAAGAGTATTCATATGAGTAATTTCTCTTATAGGATCTCCACCTAACATCCAATTTAATACTTCTTGATCACCGACTTCATTTGTTAAGCCGTCTTTTATATATCTAGCCCATTCACTAAGAACAGGTGGAATACCTTCAAAGCCTACAACACCAGAATTGTACCAAGTACCACGATCACCACGGCGTGTAGTCCATGGTCTATCAATTGCCATAGTTAATTTTTTAGATTGTATGTAATTAAAAATACCATCTAAGTTACCTTTAATCTCACAGTCAGTATCTAACCAGACAACTTGATCTGCTATTCCTGAAGCATCCATCATTGCAGCTGGTTTCTTAAACCAACCTTTTAATTCTGGCGCAAATGTATCAAACTCATATACAGCAAGTTGAGCATCTGGATTATGCTTAGTAAAGTTTTCTTCAAACCAAGGTAGCAGCCATTCAGTTTTTTTATCAGCACCTGTGATGTATAATTTGTTAAATTGTTTCTTAGATAATTGCATATTGTTTACCATAATTATGTTTAGCAAGACAGCCAGTTTCATTCTGTATTGTAGTAAATTCATCTTTACACTCAACTGGCCATGGATAGTATTCTTCCAACCAAGGAAACAATCTATTATTAATAAAGACATCAGTTGGTCCAGCATTAAATATAGTTTGTTCTATTATAGCTTGAGCACCTTTTGGTGTAATACCATATGCGTGAGCACCAGGTAGATACTGTTTTGATATTAGTTTACCTAGACCCAGTGTTGGTGTTTTAAATTTACCATAGCTTGGGGCTCCTAGATTAACCAATCCATTAAAAGGTAGTTTAGGAATTTTATTTGTTACTACTGCATCATGTTCAAATATAATAATTGATTCATCTAGTTCAACACATTTCTTCCATAAACTAAAATGTGACATAAAGGCAGAAACAACTCTATCATACCGAGAATACTTTTCACGAAAATTATGTAAAGGTATCTTATGAGACTGAGCCAAAGCAAAAGGATCTTGTTCTGGTGTAACAGCAGAAAACTTTTCTATATTATTATTACAGTGTTTCTTATATGATTTAATACATCTATCAGACATTTCTACAGACTTTGGATTGTCTTTTATAGTAATAACAAATGCTCTCATAGTGTAGTTGTACTCCTAGTACGTTGAATATCAGTATAGTATTTCTTTGTAACACCAAGGTTAGATATAATCTGTCGACACATAATTGCATCATTAGGCCATAGTCCAAATTTATATGATGCTTTCATAAGAGCTTCAGCTCCATCTGGTGTAAGTATATATGCACTATTTCCAGCGATACCTTGAGGTATAAATGTATTATCAATAACAGGGCAAGATTGTAAATCATTCTTACTACTCTGAATAGTGTTATGAAAAACTTGTGATTTACGTGTTGCGCCAAGAGGTGAGTTTAGACCAATGATATCATAGCCTCTATTCAAATATTTATCTGGATCAAGTTTATATTTAAATACAGCATCGTGTTCAAGAACTATAATAGGTTGATTTCTTGTAGAACATAAGTACCACAATCTAAAGTGACTTAAAGAACAACCTACACGTGCTAATCTATTTGCGGTTTGATATGCAGACTTTTTTAAACCAGAAGCCATATCATGTAACTCACCTTCCCAAGGCCAGTTCCATTTTAGTTTATAATCTTTTAAAGTTTTCTCTGCTATGTCTGGTGTTGTAGCCCAAAACTTCTTAACAGAAAAATCATTATTCTTTTTCCATGATGATTCAATACAAACTTGAGCGGCTTCTTCAGATATAGCATTACCGCCTATAGTAATAACATATGCGTCCATTATAAAATTCCTTTATCAACCAATGCTTGATAATTCTTAATCTTTTCTTGTTTAGGTCCTTGTGGTGTAATCTTAGTACGAATGTGTATCATACCAGCATATTGTGGATAATCTAAGTAGTTATCATAACACCATTTAGGGTGTAGCATTTGATCTTGATTTATTCTTAGACCTGTTTTAAAAGCAAGTGTATGAAATATACCTTCATCTTCCCACTGATACGGTTGGTTATATGCATTCATCCAACCCTCATTACCACCAAGACCAGCCCTTAACTTTTGTCTTAGTTTTCTATCCATCTTGTAGATAGCACCACCCCAGTAAGGAGTATCCATTGATCCTTGGAATGGATTTTTATTTACTAACTTACTATGCAATCTTTGTTGAATAGGATTATATAGTCCAACACCAACTTGATCAAATATATTAACTTTCATATTCTTAGGAACAAACATATCTATGTCTAGCATTAGAACATCATCATATTCATCATACTTTTCATCTAACATAAATACTTTTTGACAAGGTGATGTTAAATGATTTCTAAAAGGTTTACCCTTGACTAACTCATATTCTGCACCACATTGGTCAGCATATTCCATAATATTATTTTTAGATAGTTTATCTAACTCACGTAGTTCACCATCAAAATGTTGTAGTATTATATTAGGCATTTTTCTTCAGTACTGTATAACCTACATTTACAGTACCACGTTCATGGACTGACCACTCTGGATATTGCTTACAAAAATCCTCTAAACACTTATGCAATTCTGGACAAGACCAAGTATCATGAGCCACAATATATTTCTTAGTTGATGGTCCGTGTAGTTGTAACTCTTGTGACATATGAAATGCTTTATGTAATGAATCTATAAGAAGCATATCAACAGCTTTACCAATAGAACCTAAACCAATAGAATCAGTTTGGACAATCTTTAACTGTATTCCATTTTCTTTAGCATATCTTTCTGCGTGTGGTTTTAGAAATCTATGATACCTACTCATATCAATATCAACACCTTCAACATATGTAAATCCAGATAATAGAGCATTAGCAAGAGTGCCGCCCTGATGTGTACCTAGTTCACGATATGATTCACACTCAGCACCAAACTTTTTAATTGCATCATGTTGCTGGCAGTATTCGTCACCGTGTTCGCCTTCTTGACCTTCACGAATATCTTTATAAAATTCTACCACATCTTTCACATGGCCTAGTTCAACATTTATCATATTATTTCCTTGATGCTATTAAAAACCATGCTTTATTATAAATGTGACATGGAAAGTGATTTACAGTATAATCTTCTTTTAGTTTCTCTGCTATACCTTTAAAATATTCAATGTTATCTATACCCTCATAAACACGATTATGTGCAATAAAGATATAATCATAGTTAATCATATTATTTTCAATATGTACTCTATCAGATAAAGGCATCTCATTCATACTAAAAGTTGCTTGAAGTAAATCTGTAGTGCCCCAACAATCTTGTAATGATTTCATATTAACATTGTTTGTATTTGATGTACGTTTTAAATATTCACGTTGGACTTTATGTAGTTCTTTAAAGTCTGCTATGGTATATGTACCAGTATGACCTTGACTCTTATAGATACGGCAAGCATTACCATAACCACCACCTATTTCAAGTATTGTATTAAAACTACTTTTACCCCAGTGCTTATTCATTAAGTACATATAATACATTTGTTGAATAGTTACACTAGTTTTGTTCATATGGCTGATAGTAGGGTTACCAAAATTATGTTCTACTACACTAGGTAACCAATTACTACCCATTTCATTATAATAATTTACTGCTATATCTTTTTGATATGGACATAAGCATAATCTAAATGTTCTTTGAGAAAGAAAATTAAAAGGGTTTTCTTCATATTCTTTTTTAATATTAGCTTTAAATCCGTCCCATAAAGTCATAGATTCCATTGTCCCTGTGGTTTATTAGTTATTCTATCTATCTTATCATCTTCAAAGTAATCAGCACCACTTAATTGTATATGTACAAGTTGTGGATCACTACCTCTACCATCGTGTATAGGAGTGGTTATACCTAAAGGTCCTCTTACATAATGTATATAACAATTCCAATCATTATCCATTTCAGTATAGTCTAAGTGTGCAATCATCATAGCGTGGAAATAATTCTGATCTACAGTATAGAACCTACCTAACCCACAACTCCTCATAGTATTAATGTAGGATTGGAATTCTACAAATCTTTCTCTGCACTTGAGTATGCCTTCTTTAGTAAATAATACCATACCAGCATTATATACTTTAAGATAACCTTCATCATCTCTAGGTAAATCTATTCCGTAAATTCTTTTACAATGTTGTGCCCATTGTTCGTCACTAGCAGCACAGATAGAACCACCAATTACAGTTGATGCTCTATACTTACCTTGAAATGGCTCAGTACAAATACCAACATCACCAATATTCTCTTCAAATATATTGCGACAATCTGGTGTAGGAAACACATCTAAATCAACTACTAACACTTTATCATATTCTAAAAATGATTTGCTTAGAATTGGATTAAGCCACTCAAAATACATCGGTACACTACATAAAGATGATGCTATATTAGGATCAATATCTAATCTATAATCGGCACCAATTCTATCAGCATATTCTTTCATTAGTTTAGAACTATGTTTACAAGCAGACCTTAGTTCTCCAGCCCATACTTGATATATTAAATTTTTAGACATACTTCATAAGTTCCTCAACATTTTCACCCTTTTGTGGTAATTTATCCTTAAGGAAGAAATGTATAAAGTGTGCTTCACTTAAACTATCATCAGGTATTGCAGTAAATAATGCATTCCATTTATATGATAAGTGAGTTACTTTAATGCCTTCCATTTTAATAAAAGCATTTAGAAGTGTCTGATCTGTAGACCATTTCCAAGTACCTTTACCATCAACAAAGTCTTTCCATAAAGGTTGTGTAATCCATTCTTTTGGAGACATACCTCTTAGATATTTCTGGAATGACTTATTCATTACCATCATACCCATATTCATAAAAGCACCACCATGCGGATGATCAAAGTCAAAGTCCATTTTCATACCACCATATTGCATACGTGAGTAGTTACGGATCTTGTTAGAATAGTTTTGTGTGACTGGCATTTCTCTTTCATAAACACCAGCAAAATCATCATCTGGTTTTATCTCATCAAAGATACTAGGTGACTTATCACGGATAAAAATATCACTATCAATAATAGCAATCTGATCATAATCATCAAAGTAACCAAAGGCATTTTCTTTTTCATATATAGGAAGATACCCTAAACGAGATGCTCCCTCACTACGATTTGTAGTAAAGGGATCAGGTTTAATAAACAACTTAGGTACTGTCTGTAGAATATAATCGGCACCTATATCTTTAGCATACTGTTCTACACTATTAGTACACCAATCATATAAGTTAGATTTAGGTCCAACATAAACTTGATAAATTAATCTTTTCATAACAAACTTTCATTTTATTTCTTTGCAGCATTAGATTTTATGGCAGCAGCACCAAAGAATGCAGCTATGATACCAGCAACTGCTATGAAATACACACCAGCCATATCACCTAAAATCTCTGCAGCACTATCTACTCCAAATACAACAGCTAAGATAACTGCAAAAGGATACCCTAACATGCCAACTAGACAAAACCAAGCCATGGCTCTTTGAGCATCTTCTTTTTTATCTTCATTCTCAAGACGAATTAGTCTTTCCTGACGAGCTATCTCAGCATCAGTAATAATACCATCATTATTAGTATCTGCTTTATTAAGATCAGAATCAGTACATAGTACCTTTGGTGTTACTCCAAACGAATTAGGTTTTTGTTCCATTATCCCCACCATCCTAATTTAACTGTGTTATGTATAATAATAGCAAAACAAGTAAGAATATGAACTACCCACCAAAAGGTTCTAATAGCAGCCACAGCGTTTGCTTGACCATCTGTTTCACCAACCTTTTCACCTAGGCTTTTTGCCCATATTCTCCAACATATAGTTAAATTATGCTTTAGCTTCACTTGTTTCTCCTAGAATTGCTTCCGCAATTTCAACCGCCCTATCATAATCTTTACGGAAACGATTTTTCTTATAGCCTTCATTTTTAAAGGCTCTTAAACTATCTATATCACTTGTAAAGGAAGGATTAAAGTTATAAGAGATTGATTCAAACTCCGTGCGCAAATTTAAAACAGAAAATATATTCATTTATCTTTTTCCAATGTGTTCTCTATCCAATTGTTCATGCAATACTCTTTACCGAGTAATACACATATATTTATCTTTTTTAATCTCCGTCTTTGCCACTGGCTAACTGAGAGGTCTTTTACGTTGGTCCTGATGATATAGATCAATCGTCTCAAGCAACTTAGGTGCCCACGTGTCACGATGTTCTTTAAATACAATAGGTTCATTTCCATCCACATCCATTATTGTTACGAGATTAGTGATAGGCATACCAGTACGTTCTTCCCACATTATAGCATATGCTGACTCTTGTGTAAAGTAGTTTGTTACCCATTCACGTTTTTTAGGTTTCTTACTTGTCTTAAAATCAATAATACTAGGTACTCCGTCAAACTCTGCTACGCAGTCAACCCTACCAGCAACACCAAGATACTTAGAATACAAAGGTGTCTCTTGAGAAAAGATTTTACCAATACGTTCGTCCAAAATAGGCATTAAGTTTAGCCAACTTTGGATAACATCTAGTGTGTACTTACTTCTATCAATTTCCTCATTGTCAAGATACTTCTCAACAATATCATGGACTGCAGTACCACGTGTAGATGCTCTATAAGAAACCTTATTGGCTTCCTCTTCGCCTACTCTTACTCTCCACGCTGCGATTGAGTCTCTTGAGAGGATTGATAGGACAGTGGTGATACTAGGATATCTATTACCTTCAGGGGTAAGATAAGTTCGTCCCGATTGTTTTGTTTCAGCAATAAGGTCTTCATAGCCTAGGTCCACTGGTGTGTGTTCGAATTTTCTCATAATATAATTTTACCTTAAATGTGTTTCTGTTAGATTTATTCATTAACGTACTCCATTCATCTCCTTAGTCATAATATAATCACGTACAATACCAGATCGTACAATATCTTTCCAATCAAAGTTTATAGTTGTAAAGTCTTTCATCTGCTCAAGTATGTTAAGAAATACTGGCAGTCCATTACGTTCATCTTCAAAGCGGAAATCAGACTGATGGAAATCTCCACAGAATATAATTTTACAATTAGTACCGACACGAGTAATGACTGAGTCAAGTTCGTGGAAGGTTAAGTTCTGCATTTCATCTACAATTATAATAGTATTATTAAAAGTTGTACCACGTATAAATGATGTTGATTCAAATGATATATTATTAGAGGCTTGGAGTTTCATCCATGCTTCTTTGTCTTGGAACAATTCAGACAGAATACTAATATAAGGTGCAGCATATGCTTGCTTTTTCTCATCTTCATTGCCAGGCAGAAAACCTATATCACGTGTAGGAACTATAGAACGAACAATAGTAACCTTATCAAACTCTGGCGTTTCTTTATCAAGAGCATCTTCAAGTGCTAGTGATACAGCAAGAAATGTTTTACCTGTACCAGCTGAACCAGATAGTATTAGATTATCACCTTCATCCCAAGCATCTACAGCAAGTTTTTGATTTTCAGTAATAGGATTAAAGTCTGGCATATTGTCCAAACGGAGGATCATACTCTTAGTTGACTTGCGACTCATTTAATAATCTTACTTTCTTTACCAGCTTTTTCATGCATTCTTTTGGTTAAATCTTTCCAACCATCAGAAGTATGTTTAAGTGTTCCACCAACAGCACTTACTATTTTAGGTACTGCGAGACTTTGCTTTAGATTTGGGTTTTCGCTTAGTAACTTTTCTAGGCTTGACCAAGACATCACTTCGTCCCATTCTTTCTTTGTGTTTGTGTCTATTATTGTGTACACTGGCATAATTTTTCCAATCAATCCATTCTTGTTCAACATTTGTTTTATACATTATATTCCATTGTTTTGATAGACTAGAATATAACTGTATATATTGATTTTTTTTAGCTGTCTCAACGAGGCGCATTTTTGTGTCACCTATTGATAATTCATCTACTGGTATATAATCAGGCAGCAGAAACATTAAACCACTCCGGTATATCACGTTTAGACCAAACCATTTTAAATCTATCTTGTTTAGTTTGATAGAAGGCTTGGTATGCTTGTATTGGATCACCAAGGGCAATACATTCTGGATAGTCTGCCATTGCAAGTCTGAATGGTGTTCTATCATTACTGTAGTTAGTCATTACAGGTGGACGTTTAAGCAAATCACGCATCTTAGTATCTGTAGCATGCACTTTACCATATCTATAAGTATATTCGTCACATAAAGCAATGAAGTGTTTATAGTGCCAATTGTAATTAGAATTAGTTTCACAGGTCCATACAGTACAAGGGTGATAGTGATGAACTGCCTTGTATAGATTTTTTTCTAAGTAAGTATCTGTATGTACATAGTATTTAACCATGCGTTTACCAGATTTAGATGGCCGAGTTTCCATGTAACCATCTAGCATTCTGTGTGCTGTAGATAACATCTGAGCTGACTCTACAATCATTTTGACTACATGTTTGTCGCACTGTAGTTGTGCTGAGACAACTGGACTCTTGTCTAATATAAAAATATTCATAGTATACATCTCCACTAAATTAAGTTAATTTATTATACCATACCTTAGCGGAGATGTAAACACTTATTTTCTGTTTTTATGAAGAATTTTGCTCCGCTATTACATCTTCAATATGTTGATCTATAAATTGTTTCTTTAGCATAATCTTATGTACAAGATCGGCTCTGCCCTTTTTTTCTAATTTCTTTGAGTATTGTACCAGTTCTCGTGAGTCACGTCTAAGACGTTCAATTTGAGCTGAGATCATATTAGATAGTTTCCTTAAAGTAAAAAAGGCCAAAGTAGAATTTCTACTTCGACCCATTGGTTAATTATTTTTATTTTGCTAGGCAATATTAGTCCTTTAGAAGCCCAGGAAAGGCTTCATTTACTATAGGTCTAGTTAATGTTTTTACGGTCTTCTTTTTCGCAATCATAGCAACTACAAGTTTAGCATCTTCCGGATGAATAGCTTCCAGAATTTCTATAAACAATCTTTCCCTTCGGAGCCCATTCATATTATCACCAGGTCCGCCTACTACAAAGTTGACGAACTTCTTGTGCTGTTTACTGAGTTGGGAAGGTGCACTTTCAGGTTTATTTTCAGTATAAGGTGGAGCACCCGCAGGTAAGTTCCATCTGACTGTATCATCCATCGTGCCACGGATAACATCTTTTAACCACCATGATTCATTATCTTTAAGAACAGCTATACGCTCCTCTTTACTTCTAGCCTTTGAATATTTCTCAAAGACTTCATAAACAAGTTTCATAAAATAAACTCTCCTACACTTTCAATTAATAATCTACAACGTTTGTTAATCAGATAGTTTAGAACCTTAGATTTGTTTTCTGTTGGATCTTGGCTATCATAGTTATTTATAATATCCAGTTTTATAGCTTCTGGTAATTCCATTAGATCAATCATAGTACGATTACGTTGTATATTGCGTAAGACATCTTGACCAAGAGCTGAGGGGTCTTCCATTAAGGCAGCTTTCTTCTTAGCTGATAAAGGTGTCTGACGACGACCATCTACAAATACATCATCATCTGATAATACATTAGGTACACCATCGGACGAGTCACCTTTAAGCACGTGCTCAAGTAAAAATGTCCTAGGGTTCTTCTCTACAATAAGTTTCTTAGTCATAGGAGAATACTGCTTAACATTATTATTTACTTGAAGTTGAGCAAAATCTTTATCTGCTGATATAATCATAACAGGCTCATATCTACCGAACTCTTGAGTTGCCGTAGCTATCTGTGCTATTGAATCGTCAGCTTCACATCCATCTTGATGTACTACTTTATAAGGAAAGTTATCACGGATCTCATCACGTACTGTATTAAGAATACGAAATACTTCATTCCAATCTACACTAGATTTCTCACGTGATTTCTTACGATTGGCTTTGTACTGAGGAAACACACGTTTACGCCAGTTATTAGTACCATCGGCAACAACAACAATCTCACCAAATTCTTTACTGTACTTTTTGCGGTACATACGAATTGAATTAAGAACCATATGACGGAGTAAATCTTCGTCAGTCTGCATTTTCATAGCAAGGAAGTTGCCGATGGCAACTCCATTATAATCAATTAATATCATATAAACTCTTCCATTTTAACACTACGTTGATCAATAATAAAGGTATCTAGTAAACCAAATTTATTGGCATCTTTAACCCATTCTAGTGCGCTACTTTGGCTATCAAAGTAAGCAATTGACTTTTCATCATTAAGCAGAGTATATTCTGCTACAAACATTATTTGTGACTGGTTCATTACCATTCCTTTCTATCTCCGCTTTCTTCATTATATTCAAATCCCATGCAATAAGCATGAGTTTCTTCGGCAGTTAATTTTTCGATACGACCAAGGTTATGAGTACCATTATCATATTTGTGAGGTGTGTATCCTCTACCATAATAAGAATCCATAATGCCACGATCAAAAGGACCGCCATGCTCGTTGTCGAACATTTGATCTTTGAATGTTATATAACCCATATTATACACACTCCTCTAATCTATTAAACATTTTAGTTAAGTAAGCATGACTACCAGTATGCATACAGCCATGACCGCCATACTTATTAGTAAGACTTTTACCGTCACGTTCTACCATAATGATAGCACCACGTCCATCATTATCAAGTTGAAGTTGAAGTTTAAGTACAGATGTAAACTCTTTTCCATCGTAACCTTGATGAAGAGTAGTGATTTGTTTAAATGTATTATTCATAATATAATTCCTTAGTTATTGTTTCTATAACTCTTATATCACATCTAATCACAAATGTAAAGTGTTTTCTGCACTTTTTTTAACTTTTTTTATAAAAACAATAAAGTGTAACAAATATGTTACATCTAACCTTTTACTCTTTTTTCCCATGCTTCTTCAAATCCATCTAAACGATATGTGTATTCATGGTTACCCCACATCCTTGCAAAGTATGAATTGTATAGTTTCTCTATATCTTCATCTGTATAGGTTTCTGGTATCAAGTGGCCTTTAACAGCCCACATTAACTCATTGGCTTTCTTTATATTAATCTCTACCATTCATCATCTCCTCGATTAAATTTGCAACGTGCTTAGAATGTATCTTTAAACCTATGAATTCATTATAATAATTCGGGTCGAAAAGTACGTTTTTATCGAATTGCAGTTTTGCTTCGTAATAACTCATCTCTCCCTTGCTTTTACACAATCTTAAAATAGTGCGATTCCAGCGAGTAGGACCATGTTCTTCTAATAATAGTTTGATTTGTTCGTTAGAGCCATAATACTTCATCCAATCGGATTCTTTCTTAACAACTCTTTTTCTGGTCTTACCTTTTAATGGCTTTAGACGGCGAGTGGACCAGAAACCCTTCTTACCGATATACTTTTTACCATTACTCTTATCTTGTACTTCATATACAAAACCCACCCAAGACGATAGTTCATCTGAGGTGGGCTTAAATTCTTTATCTTCATATAACCACATAGTAATACCTTATCAACTTAAGGCTATTTAGTAGTCATCTTCCTCATCATATCCATCAGATTCAAAGTTAACCGGATGACCACACATTGGACAATGATGTGGTGTTTCGTCAGACATAACTTCTACAAATGTTATTTCTTCACACATACCACATTCTATTTTTATTGGTTTAGACATACTCTCTCCTTAAGCCTCACAAGCAGCACAATTCATAATATCTCTTACCAATTCTTGAGCAGGGTTAGCTGATCGTTGGTAATAGAAAGTTTTTACACCTAGTTTCCATCCTTCTATAATCAATGCATTCACATCTTTAGCTGATACATCAGGGTGGATAAGTATATTTAAACTCTGTGCTTGATCTATATATTTCTGCCTAGCACCAGCTTGTTGGACAATAACCAATGGAGAGATTTCAGAGAAAGTTTTAAATACATCTTTTTCACTCTTTGATAAGAAATCAAGATGCTGTACCGAACCACCATGTTTAAGAATACTTAACCAAGTTGCATCATAGTCTACATTATGACCTTTAATTACTTCGTCAAGATATGGGTTACGATAAGTAAACTTACCCTTTGCCAAGTCTTTAGTAAAGTAATTAGAAGCCAATGGTTCGATAGATGGTGATACTTGACCTAGAATAAATGATGAACTTGTAGTAGGAGCAATAGCACAAGTAGTAAGATTGCGCATACCATATCCTAGCATACCTTCTGGTTCACCATATTCAATAGCAAGTTCTTTAGATGCTGCCTTAGAATGATCTTCAATAAACTTAGAGATTTCAACAGTTAATAGATGAGCATCAAATGACTCAAACGGAATCATCTTAGATTGTAGATATGAATGCCAACCAAGTTGACCTAGACCTAATGCACGCCATCTTCGAGCAAAGTTATTGGCAGAAGCCATGAAAGGAATATTATCTGTCTTTTCAATGTACTCTTCCATAACAGCATCAAGAAACCAGATCATTGTTTCTACAGCATCAGTTTCTTTCCACTCATCATACTTTAGCAAGTTCATAGATGCTAGATTACATACAAACGATTCATCTTCTGCAGATGGTAAAGCAATCTCTGAACATAGATTAGATGCCCAAATCTTAATACCTTGATCACGTAATACTTTAGGTGCATTATTATTTACTGTATCTTTAAAGAACAAGTAAGGATAACCACTCTCACGACGTTTACGCAGAATACGTGCCCATATTGTTCTCTTATCTACATCACCATCAATCATGGATTGCATCCACTCATCTCCGATAGTGACACCAAGACTTAGGTTTATGATTGATGAACCTTCTTCACGTGCATCTAAGAATTCCATAATATCTGGTGATTCAACATCAAGATATGCAGCCATTGATCCACGTCTTACATTACCTTGAGCTACAACATCAACAGTTGTTTCCCATAAGTTCATAAAGTGTACAGGACCATCAGCAGTTCCACCACTCTTAATAGTTTCACCTCTTGATCTTAATGCCCCAAAGTATGCAGATGTTCCTGCTCCTAACTTTGTTTGCATTCCTACTTCTGCAGTCTTTAATAGAATTGATTCCATAGTATCAGAGATATAAACTCCATTACATGAAATTGGTAATCCTTTAGATGTTCCATAGTTAGCCCACACAGGAGATGAAAGCGAATAGAAACCACGACTCATATAGTCATAGAATTTATCAGCCCATCCAGTACCTTCTAATTCAAGGTTCCTTTCTGCTGTCTGTGCAATACCCCTTACTCTTTCTTCAACGGTCATGTTACCGTCAATGTATCCACGGGAGAGGAACACCCGTGAATCATCATTTGCCCATTCAAAGCCCATTATGTAATCCTTCTAAAATAAATCATCGGCAGAAATGCCCTTGCCTTTGGCATACTCAACAGGTCTCTTTTGAAAGAAGTCTGTCATGTTAGCACCAAATAGTTCTTCGTCAAACCAGAAAGTCTCTTTAATATGACCTTCATCATAGACGATTTCAGAGTTATCTATACCGATCATATCCATAGAATCTGCCATGCGCTTAGCGATAAATGATTTTAGGATATCTGCACTTAAACCTTGTGCTGTATGTCCATCCATAATCCAGTCAATTACTTTGCTTTCTGCTTTTAGTGATTCGATGCACTCATGCTTGATACGGTCTTCTAATTCTTTATCAAATAACTCAGGGTACTCTTCACGTAATGTTTGAATTAATTTAATGCCTACTTGTGCGTGTAGCATTTCTTCATTACGTGTATACTGTACTTGTTGAGCACAATCTTTCATTACTGCTTTATTACGATTTAAGTGCATGATAATATAGAACTGTGAGAACAAGCTTACGTTTTCTACAAACAATGTAAAGAGTGCAATTGAGTAAATATATTGTTTACGAGCATCTTTATATACTTTTTTATTATACTTTCTTAGATAATCTACTCGACCTTTAATTACATCAACATTAAGGTTCTCTTCAAACACGTGTGTAAGATGTAGAACATCAAGGATCTTTTCGTAAGCCATATTATGAATAACTTCTGAGTTAGCCATAGCAAAGCCTAAATCTTTAATTGATGGGTGAGGTAGATTATTACCTACATCAGCCCAGAATGATTTAACAGCAATCTCAATCTGACCGATAGCAGACATTGTCTTAACAACTATTTGTTGCTCAGCTGGTGTTAAATCGTTTTTAAATTGGGAATAGTCTGATCGGAAGTTGAATTCTTCCGGTGTCCAGAAACCTTTCCATATAGCTTCTATGAACTGTTTAGTCCATGGATAGTGATCAGGTTTTCGGGAAATTTGTTCTTCGAATAGCATGCAATTAATACTCCGGGGCATGAAACAAGTGGATTCTCATTTCTAGTAGGTAGTATTATATAGCATATCAGGGATCTTGTAAATAGCTAAATGTAGTAATTTTTAACATTTTATTACTATATGTCGCAAATTATTCTTCAGTTAATGCTTCTTCATAGTAACCGATAATAGCTTGCTCATCTTTAATATAACGTCTTAGGTCACCAATACCAATAGCTAGGTTCTCATAGCCTTTTGGTGTGATAGCAAAGAATACTGGTGCTCCAGTGTCATTCTTTATACGTTCTAGGAACTCATCAACATTATCACCGTTTACAACATACCAGTCAACCGGTGGCATAGCAACACCTTTTGGTTGTGCTTGAATAGGTACCGACTGTTTAGTAAACTCTGTTTGGGTTACTACAACTGGTTCAGGTGTTCTATTTCCCAGACACGCTGTCAGCAGCATTGGTGCTGTTACGATCAGGAGATGTTTCATTTTCAATTCTTTTAATAAGTTTAGCAACGGCATTGTCAACCCTTTCTTCCAAACCATTCGGGTTTGTAATAGCTTCCATAGTTAAGTCAATCTTTGAGAATTTGTTTCTCAAAGCGTCCAAGTGCACTTGTGATTTCTGTAGTGCTGTAGATAAGTTCTTGTTTAATTCTTCATTCTTTGCGGCATTATTTTCTAGTTCAGTGATAGTATTAGCTTGAACAACTGTGACTTGTTCTAACTTTACATTATTCTCACGTAATGTGTTCATTGTTTCTTGCGACCAAAGGTAATAGCTATAACCGCCATAGCCTACACTACCTAAGATACCAACGATAAATAAAAATAAATAAACTTTAATCATCTTTAACAAACTTTCTAAATCTCTTTAGTAGAACAGGTTGTTTATCTTTCCTTCGTCTACGATCTGTAACAGAAATTTCTTTTACTCTTGGTCCAGAATTTGGTGCTAAATCATAACCACCACTAGCAACAGAATTTGTGGGTGCATCTTCTTTTATTTTCATCTGATTAACTCTCCTGCAGTAATATAAATTTCTTTATTTGTTTTAAGGTGTATTACCTCATATATGTCTAAACCCATTACATCACCAACTGGGAAACAATTCTCTTTAATTCTTACCTGATCTCTTTTAGTAACAACTTCATCATGTGTCTCGTTGATCATTTTATTACCATTTACTCTATAGACACCAGGTGACAGTTGTTTATCATCTAGTAAAAACCATTCACTATTTTCTGATATAAGATCAAGTGAATCAATGCCACACTCTTTTAGAATTTTCTCAAAGTTAGCTACACCATATTTTTCTTTAATAAGAAATAAAGCTGCTGCATATGAACCAAATCTTTTGCCAGGTAGTAACTTCTTAATATTAAATACCAGTTTATGGAATGCATTATGTGCACTCTTTTCTTCTGGTGTGGATGCTTTCTTAATAGTCTTACCTTTATTATCAATAAGACCTAATTCGAATGCAGTTGTATTCTCCCAAGGCGTGGTTAGCAACCTAAGAAATCTTAGTGTATATACTAAATCACCAGCTCTTGATAAAATACCCATTTATATATTCCTTAACCTCTGAACAACTGTTTCGTCCATAGATATATTTGTTAATTCTACATTCTCAATATAGTTTAAAAACAATAAGAATGGTTTTATTATACACATCTGACTATCTGTTAATTTCATTTTTAACATTTCAACACCAGGTCGAACACCAAAAACATTATGAATGACAATTAGATGATTTAAAATTAAGCGATCAGCAAGATACCCACTTTCAGTATATCTATTAACCAACCGCTTAATATATTTAAAGCGTTTTAAATCTTCTATGAATTCGTCATGGTCTGCACCAAGTGGATTGTAATAATGTTTAGCAGCGTATAGTGGGATGTTATCCTCAGTTAATTGTATATCCATAGATCCTCAACTTTATTAGATTATTTTACTACGTTCTTTAGAGTATCTATTAAAGTTTTTTTACCTTTTCTTCGGTCTAATTCAATTCCGTTCTGACGTCCTAAGGCTTCTAATTGAATCTTAGTCATACCATCCAGATCACCACTAACTGGTGCTTCATTTAACATAGCTGGTGCTTCCACTTTAGGAACTTCAGTTATCACTTTAGGTGCTTCCATTAAACCATTTGCAATCATATACTCGTCACACTGTTCTTGTGTAAATCGTTGAGGTTTTAAAATTTCTCTACGAGCATGATGTTTCCAACCACGAACGGTTGGAATAGCTTTTGAGCACCACTTTGGTGGATTAATCATTTACATTTTTCCTTCTGGTTTATCAGCAACTTTATCTCCAGCTTTATTATCACCAGGTCTTAAAGGTGCAGCTTTCATTGGATTAGCCATTGCAGCTGCATTCTTTTTGATTGCTACTGCTATATCAGCTTTATCGCCTTGTTTCTTTTCATCATTCTTTTCGTGATCATCTACAAACTTTTTAGCGCCTTCTGAATCTTTTGAATCCATTTCTTCGCCTTTTTCTGCATCTTTTTTTGCTTTATCTGCAGATACTTTTTCCATAATACGTTTGTAAACTGGCCATTTAGGTTCTGCCATTTCAGTTGTTGCAACTTTTTCTTTTTCATCATTCTTAGGATTCATTACAGCAGTATCATCTTTACCTTTTGTATCTGGGTGATTTGGACAATCTTTAGCATGATTTTCCATTGAACCATCACACTTAGGACAAGGTGTTGTTTTATCGTCTGCTTCTTTAACATTTTTAGAAATAGCTTTACGACGTTTATGTAGATACTCATCAGAAGAATCAACATCACCATCATTATCGATGTCTTTATCTTTACGATCTTTAAACTTTTTCTTAGCTGCTTTAGGATCTGCTTTATCTAATCCTGCACCATCATCAGATGTATCATTAGAAGCGTCTTCCTCGACACCTTCTTTCTTTTTATCCCAAGGAGCTTTAGGTAATGTTACCTGTCCTTTTGGTTTAGCTTTAATTCCAGCTAAAGCACGTTGTTTAGCTGTTGCTTCTTGGACTTCTGCGTATGCATCGCCCAACTTAGTCATAGTATTTTTTTCCATGTGTTTTTCCTTTACATCCAAACTTGGGCTGCGATTGCACTCCCGATAGCAACGATTGCTACCCAGAATAGTTTATTTATAGTATGTACAGTGCGAGCATTATCGTCGCACATCTTTTCAATTTTAT
>OCVQ010001282.1_pt1 | contig 19726 bp, 29 predicted proteins | sample 1539061 | NCBI WGS metagenome assembly OCVQ01 (sample SAMEA3355526, study PRJEB22509) | marine metagenome | biome: marine; feature: river plume; material: water | place: USA | collected 2010-08-08 | depth 0.5 m | reverse complement strand
TTCTTACAAGCTATCCTGGACCTAAATATAAAAAAACTAGTTTTTCAAATCCTGGACATGCACACAATCTTGCTAGTAAAATGAATTCACTTTTCAATACTGATCAGTTTACTGTTGTAAAATTGACTGCAGGTGAAACTGTAGAAGAATGAACTGGAAAGAAACATACACTAAAGTATTCTTAAAACAAGCAGGTAAATCAGTAAACGAATTGTCTTTAAAAGAATACTTGCCTCTATGGTGGAAGAACACTCGAGACAAAGAAACAGGCGGACTACGTTTAACTGATACTGGATTTGAATTTATTACAACTGAGTTAGATTTAAAAACATATGAAATACCTTATCCACCAGAATTTGAACTTACTACTAATACAATAATATGGATGGATAATTTTATAGATTGCCCATACTATTTGGCTTCAAAATGTATAATAGTTACTAACGAAAAAAAGGCCATGGAATTGAGTCTTTTTAGCGGAGATGTACGTAAATATGGACTACAAAAAGCCCTAACAAGACAGAAAAAAGAATCCAAAAGTGGTTGACCTTTAGTCAAAACGGTGTTATTATATATACATACTAAGAAATTAGATATGGCACTGAACACTAAACAAGAGGAATACACAATGGATAATATTACAGCACTACGCACAGTATCGCCAAATGGCGCAAAGAAAAGCATTCTACGTGCTTTCAAGAAGAAACGTCCGTTGTTTATGTGGGGTCCTCCAGGTATTGGTAAATCTGATATTGTAGGACAGATCACTAAACAACTTAAAAATTCACATTTAATTGATGTTCGACTATCATTATGGGAACCAACTGATATTAAAGGTATTCCGTATTATAGTGCGAATGACAATACAATGGCATGGGCACCGCCGCAAGAACTTCCAACAGAAGAGTTTGCTGCACAATTTGATAATATCGTTTTGTTCTTAGACGAAATGAACTCTGCGGCTCCGGCAGTACAAGCAGCTGCTTATCAACTTATTCTTAACAGACGTGTTGGACAATATAAACTGCCAGACAATGTACTTATTGTTGCGGCAGGTAACAGAGAAGCTGACAAAGGTGTTACATACAGAATGCCTGCTCCGTTAGCAAATAGATTTGTACACGTTGAGCTTGCTGTAAACTTTGATGATTGGTTTGCATGGGCTGTTGAAAACAAGATACACAACGATGTTGTAGGTTATCTTACTTTTAGTAAGAAAGACTTATATGATTTTGATCCAAAGTCACCTAGTCGTTCTTTTGCAACACCACGTAGTTGGTCTTTTGTAAGTGAACTACTCGAAGATGACGATGATGAAAATACCACAACAGACTTAGTTAGTGGTTCAGTAGGCGAAGGCCTTGCTGTAAAGTTTATGGCACACCGTAAAGTAGCGTCAACAATGCCTAATCCAACAGATATTTTGGATGGCAAAGTTAAAGAGATGAAGACAAAAGAAATCAGTGCCATGTATTCCTTAACTGTCTCACTCTGCTATGAACTTAAAGAAGCGTCTGATAAGAACGATAAAAAGTTTGACGATAAAGTTAATAACTTTTTACGTTTTGCAATGGATAACTTCGAAACGGAATTAGTTGTTATGGGCATTAAACTTGCTCTTACACAATATTCACTACCAATCGATCCAGATGAAGTAGCATGTTTTGATGAATTCCATGAGCGTTTTGGCAAGTACATTACAGCTGCACAACAGGTGTAACCATAAAAGAGTTGGGCGATCTCTCCAAAACGCCCATTTTTCACTTGACAAATAACGTAAATATGTGTATACTTATAGTATAACAATAGGGAATAGGCACAATGAAAACTGACGTATTACATAATGTAGAAGGAACAAAGCACTGGACACCTGATCCAGATATTACTCCAGAACAACTAATTGAAATGCGTGAAGAAGTATTAGAACGTATCATTGTTGCTCGAGTAGGTTTATTGCTTAGACATCCTTTCTTTGGTAATATGGCAACTCGTTTACGTATTTTAGCAGCAGATGATTGGTTGCCTACGGCCGCTGTTGATGGTAGAAACTTATACTTTAATACACAATTCTTTAATGCAATGAATAACAAAGAAATTGAATTTGTTATTGCACACGAAATTCTACATTGTGTATTTGATCACTTAGGACGTAGAGAAGGACGTGAGCCTCGACTATATAATATTGCCGCTGATTATATTGTTAATAATCTACTAGTACGTGATCGTATTGGTGTAAAGCCTAGCTTTATTGATTGCTTCCAAGATTTTAAATATGACAAATGGACATCAGAAGAAGTATATGATGACATTTACGAAACAGCAAAACAAAACGGCGAAGAGTACTTAAAGCAACTAGGCGAAATGTTAGACGAACACCTTGACGGTATGGGTGATGATGCAGACGGTAACGGTGATTCAGGCGAAGAAGAAGATTCAAAAGGTAATAAAGTAAGTAAGTCTAAGCCAAAATTTTCTAAAGATGAAATGAAAAAGATCAAAGACGAGGTCAAAGAAAGTATGCTTAGTGCAGCACAAGCGGCTGGTGCAGGCAATACTCCAGCTGAAGTTCAACGTATGATTAAAGAACTTACAGAACCTAAAATGAACTGGCGTGAAATTATTAGACAACAAATACAGTCTACTATTAAACACGATTTTACATTTAGTCGTCCTTCACGTAAAGGTTGGCACACTGGTGCTATTCTTCCAGGCATGAATTATGATGATGAAATTGATATTTGTGTAGGTTTAGATATGAGTGGATCTATTGGTGATTCACAAGCTAAAGACTTCTTAAGTGAAGTTAAAGGTATTATGGAAGAATTTAAATCTTATAGCATTAAACTATGGTGTTTTGATACTGCTGTTTATAACGAACAAGACTTTAGTGCAGACGGTGGCGAGGACTTATTAGACTATAATATTATTGGCGGTGGCGGAACAGAATTTGACTGTAACTGGGATTACATGAAAGAAAATGATATTCAGCCTAAAAAGTTTATCATGTTTACAGATGGATATCCTTGGAGAAGTTGGGGAGATCCTGAATATTGCGAAACAGTATTCATTATACACGGGCATAGAGATAAGGAATTACAAGCACCTTTTGGTGTAACAGCACACTATGAACAAGATGTTGCATAAAGTTAAAGAACCAAATCCATTAAATTTATTTGGTATTAGGCGCTTAAAGGTGCCTAGTCCTCATTGCGATTACATTAAAATACCACTTCGTTATAACTTAGAAAGAAGTATACAAAAATGGATAACTGACAATCTAAAAGGTCGGTATTATATAGGCACAACTATTGTAATTGCTAAAACTGGTGGTACAGAGACTGTATGTAAAATAGGATTTGAAGATACTAAAGAACTTTCCTATTTCACTTTGGCATGCCCACTTTTGAAATACAAGTAAATATATACGTAGTTTATTTTAAACACAGGAGACAATAAATGAGCGAAGATAAAAAGAAAACTGACGCACAAGCACCTACACAAGAAGCTCAAGCGCCAGCACCAGAAGGTACTACAGAACTTACTATTACTGATTTAAATGCACTAAAGCAAATCATTGATGTAGCAAGCCAACGTGGTGCGTTCAAACCAAATGAAATGATGACCGTTGGGTCAACATACAACAAGCTAGAAACGTTCCTATCAGCGGTAGCTGCACAACAACCTGCACCTGCGCCAGACGGAACAAAAGGAGATTAATATGGCCGCATTGAAACATATCGGAAGAGTAACAAAAACTAAGAAAAAATGTGCAGTAGCATATAGAGTATTACCAGGTGACCCTGATAACTGTTTAGTTGTATTTACAGAATCACTTGATGCAGCTGACCACGATTCACTAATTAATTTAATAGAATCAAATGCAGGGCAAAATGCTGTTGAATTTGCAGATGCTATGGCTAGATCATCTTTATCAGATGGTAGAAATATGTTAGCTGGATTTCATAAAACAGGAAAACTTGCTAAAGTTGCAACTAACTTAATTGAAATGACACCAAATAATAATACGTCATTACCATTAGATGAACTTAATAAAACTATTGCAGAGCAAAAAGGTGTTACAGTAAACGACCTTGCTATGAAAGATCCACAAGGAGCAACTATTGCAGAAGTAAAAGATGCACCTGTAGCTGATCCAGCAGCATCATATACAGCACCTGCAACACCCGATGTCTTAACTGATGAGGCACTTGCGGCACAATATCGTTCGCAAGCAGATTCTTTGTTTAAAGAAGCAAAGACTCTTAGAGAGCAAGCAGAAGAACTTGTTCCTACAAAGCGTAAGTCAAAGACAACGGCGGATGGCTAAAAAAGGTAAGCTACCCTCAGATATAGTTAGTGCTTGGCCTGAAATATTTAAAGATATTACTATTGATGTAGTACCTATTGAGTATTTACATAGTGTCAAGATATACTTTAACGACGGTAAAATATGGGATATCGACGTAAAAAAGTCATTAACTAAGCCTAGTCTAAATATAGAAACAGCTTTAGAAGACCTGTTCTCTGAATACGAAACTAGTATTAAAAATATAGATTTTAGGCTAGATACTCAAAAAGTCAAAAGAGACATTAAGAAGCGTACCGCAATCTTTATGAAGAAAAGAAAGTGATCGGCATAAATACTATAACAAATACTATTCAGGAGTTAATAGATGGCATTACAAGTTAGAAGAGGTACCAATGCAGAAAGATTAGGTATCACACCTGCAGCAGGTGAATTAATATTCACAACAGACACTAAACAACTATACGTTGGTGACGGAACTACAGCAGGTGGAATAACATCTATTGCTGGTACTATCGACTCACTTTTAGCTGATACTACTCCACAGCTAGGCGGTACATTAGACTTAAACAACCATGATATTACTGGTACAGGTAACATTAATATTACTGGTACTATACAAGCATCAGGAAATATTAACTTAGGTGACGGTGTTGGAAGTGATGTAATTAATATAGGCGGAGTAATGTCCGGCGATTTAGTTCCTAATGCCGATGCAACACATGATTTAGGTTCCACTACAGCATACTGGAAAGAAGCATTTCTTTCTCAATTAACAGTTGACAGTCAGATCACAGCTGAAAGAGTACAAGCAGATATTATTGCAGACGACAGTACTGTAGTCTTTAATGCAGCAACAGGACAAATAGCAGCTGCACAAGTAAGTGGAACATTTACAGGTAACGTAACAGGTAATGCAACAGGTGCTCACGCAGGTACATTCGACGGTGAAGTAACAGGTAGTGTGTTTGGTGATGATTCAACTGTACTTGTAGATGGTATTTCTAGTAAGATTGTTGGCGAAGTAACTGGTATTATTAATACAACGGAAGTAACAATAACCGGTGTTGGAGATATTAATAGTTCTGCAAGATTGGAGTTTGTTTACAATGAAGCTCCTGCAGACAATTCCACCACACTTGCTACTCATAGAGTAATGGATCGAACGCAACAAAAATTTGTTATGCAGACTCGTCCTACCAATACATATTTTAGTCATGATGATAGTGGTGCAGCTGGTACTACAATGTATAATAGCCATATTGTACACGGCGGATTAAAAGTAAAAATTGAGCCAGCAAACTCAGATTTTGCAGCACCAGTTGAAGCACTAGAAGTATTAGGAAATATTAAAGGTACAGGTTTTGTACAATTTGGTTCGCTTACCACAGTACAACGTGATGCCCTTACAGCAGTAAACGGAATGGTTATTTACAATACAACAGATAATAAATTCCAAGGCTACGAATCCGGCGCCTGGGCAAACCTTATATAATACCCCCTCATAATAACAGAGATAAGTACTAGTATGCAAATACTATATCTTATCCTATTGTCTTATATTTCGTATATGTTAGTTGTTACAATTGGCATTACTTACGGATACCATCGATACTTTTCGCATAATGAATTTAAGGCAAAGCCTTGGCAAGAAGTTGTTATGCTGTATTGCGGATTGCTTTGTGGAAACAGAAGTCCACTAGGTTGGGTTGGTGTTCATCGTATGCATCATGCGTATACTGATACTCCTAAAGATCCTCACAGTGCAAGATATCAACCTTGGTATTCTATATTGTTTAGTCTTTGGAGAGTAGATTCTATACCAAGAAAATTTTTAAAAGACATGGTTACAAATCCTAGGATAGTGTTTTTTCACAAACATAGAAATGTAATTTATATTTCAAATGCAATATTACTTGCTTTAATTTTTGGATATAAAGCACTTATAGTATTAGCAATAATATACGCACTAGCCTACTTTGGCTTTGGCGCATTGAACTTTTGGGGGCATGACAGAAAAGGACCGATTAATAATATTTGGGTAAATTTAATCGCACCGTTTGAAGGAAACCATAAAGATCATCATGAAATGGCGTTTAGAAAAGATTGATCCTCATCTAGAGGACATTAAAGAATTGTTTACAAAAACACAAGGACACAAACATGCTAACAACTACAGCAAGTGGCCTCTATTCGAGCATACTAAATTTGCTCGCATGGCTTGGGATCCTCACTTAGTCTATTATAGTGCCGGTATAGAAAGGCCAGAATACAATGGCGGCATACGGATTATGAGTCGTCATACCAGAGATCGCAATTACGATTGGGGTACAATGCAAGATGATTTACAACGAGGTAATAGTACATTAGGATTTAGCACTAAGATGGCACTAGACATGGGATACAAAGATATATGGCTAAGCAGAGAAGAAAATCCAAAACTATTAGAATGGTTCCAGAAACATAGTTTTTATAACTGGAATATTACACAAGAGGAAATACCATTAGGAGGGCTACAATGGGTCTTACGATTGGCATAACCGGTCATACAAGTGGCTTTGGAAAACATATCGCCAAAGCATGTACTCAACTAGGTCACAATGTAATAGGCTTTAGTATGACTAACGGATACCATTTTCCAGAAGATATTGATGCTATATTTAAAAACAAATATGATGTATTGATTAATAACACTGAATTTAGTACAACACAAGTAAACATTGCGTTGTTAGCACATAGCAAAGGTATTAGATGTATTAATATAGGAAGTAAGATTACTGAAGCAAAAGTTACTGCACCTTACTATTCTATGAAGAATAATAAACTTTCTCTCAAAATGTTTAGCGAAACTAACAAACAAAAATATTTAACATGGGGATTTACTAAAGGTCATTGGATACTTGAAAATAATCCACACCTATTAGAAACAATAACAACAGAAGATGCTGTAAAGGAGGTACTCAATGAGTTGGAATCTTTATTCAATTCTAAATAACTACGGTGACTTTATAGCTCTTAACTCTTTTATGTCTCCTGAAGAAGTTTTAAAAGACATAGAGCAATACAAAGACTATTGGGAAAAGTATAATCCTAATAAACCCGATATCCCAAGAAATAGTTTAACAGTTACGTCATTGACTGGAGAAATGACTAATAATAGTGTAAGTAGTCTAACAGAATATTCTCGTACTACTGGTAAAAATATCGAAGAAAGCGATTTTAATAAACCAACCGATCTATACAAAAACAGTAAAGAACTACAGAACTTACTTGATCCTTGGAGACCTTTTTTAGCAAGAACACAAATAATTAGTTTACCACCCGGCGGTTACTTTCCTCCGCACATTGATGGCGGTATGAAACAAACACCAGAAACTTTTAGACTAGCAGTAGCATTAACAAATACAAATCCTCCGAAATGTTGCTGGATGCTAGGAGATGACATTAACTATACAGCACTTAAATGGCAGTATGGACGATTATACTATGTAAATACATTAAAGAAACATATGCTGTTTAATGCGTCTAATGATGAAAGTATTTGGCTTATTATAAATATTGTTACAACAGAACAAAGTGTAAATAAAGTAAGAGCTCTAATATCATGATGCCATATTTCTTTCCAGTAGATCTTATAAGCAAAGAAGATGTATCTTTTTTAGAAGGTCTTTGTAAATCTCCTGAAGCAAGTTTTATTGCGTATGATACAATAAGCGGAAAGAAAGACGGAAATTTATGTTGGGATATTAATTTAGATTATTTTAACAGATTTAATGTTGATAGTTATACTTTCTTTGTTCATCAAGAACCTTTTTCTAAAATAGTTTCTCATACAGATAATCCTAAATGGAAAAGAAATACAGTTTTAATTGTGCCTTTATTTTGGCATGAAGAATATGCTCCTTGTTACTTTGAAGACGGACCTATGATTAAATATGGAACGCCTTATCTTTTTAACACACAATTAGCACACTATGTAAATAATAACGAATACCCAAGATACAATTTTCAAATATGTTTTGAAGAGCCAATAGAGGAGGTTGCAAAATGTTTGATCCTAATATGAATGATGCATTTGTTCACTGCAATCCTATAAGTGACACAAAAGAACTTACTACATTATTTTATAGCATGACAGAAGAAATTTGGCCGGACTTAGAATTTGGTGATCAGACATATTTAAATGTGTATATGCAACGTCCACAAGATTTAATGAACAAGCGTGACATATATAACGGCTTGCGTGGATTTGACATGAAAGATGAATCTAATTGGTTAGATTATGTCACAGAAACACAATACAAAACCGGTGTATTGTACTATGTAAAACTACGCAAAGAAAATGCTAGGATAGAAGATCATCAATGGTTAAACATATATTGTTTTGTACACAAAGATTTTAGAGAACTAGGTGCAAAGTATTGGAATGAACTAGAACAAACAATACCTGATTTAAGAAATAATTATTGGTTTAGTTATATGGAACATGAATGTGAATTCCAATGGCACACAGATGGCGATACAGGATTCAGATATCATCATGTACTTAATAATGATGGTGAAGGTATAACGAGTAGTATTGAAACAAGTGACGGCAGTGTGTTTCGTAAACCAGGTGAAGCGTTTATTCTAAACACTGCAAAGCCTCATTGTGTTGTACCTTGTCGTAGTGTAAGACTACATGCTGTTGCAAGTGTAAATGGCCCGCAAAGTAAAAGAAAAGATCATAATAATCAATGGCTAGAAGATACAGATAAAACTTGGAAGGATTGGGAACGTGAACACGGTTATAGTAGCTGACGATATTTTTGACGAAGATTATCTACAGCAACTAGATGAACTTTGCAAGGGCGAACTGTTACAACTAGATAGTGAAACAGGATCCCACGTAGGTGAATACACAGACTACGAATGGCAAATGATAAAAAATGACATTCGAACTTCTCCTGACCGATTAAAATTATTAAACGCAATAGGCAAATACATTGGTAAAACTTTACCTACAAAAGATTTAGAACCTATGCAACTGTTTGCTAAAAAATTTACTACCAGCAGTCGTATAGGCAAGCATAAAGAAGATCCCGAAGTATACGGTGACTGGGTATGGATGCTTTATCTTACAGATGAAATTGATGGAGAATTATGCACAGAAGATATGCGTATACTACCAAAACGCAATAGACTTGTAATTATGCGTACAGGATTTAATCACTGGGTAGAATCATGTAGTGGTGCACGGTTGAATTTAAGTGGATGGCCTTTTGTAACAAAACAAGTGAGACAAAGATGGAAAGAAAAAGATTTTATAACAACAGTCTAACTAGACAGGGAAATACCGTTATTAAAGAAAGTCAGTGGCCTGTAGATAAAGAGGCTCTTGATATATTGATAGCAGAACATCCAAACTTTCTTCCAAAAATATTAGACTACGACAACAAGTCAATTATTTACGAATACATTGAAGGTATATCTGTTGGAAAATATTTAAAAGACATAAAAGCTAATGCACAAGATATGGTTGAAATTTATGTACAAATAAATGACATTTGGAAGGATTTTTTAGACCTTTCTAAAAAACATTGTAAAGGTAAAATGATTTATCATAATGATCTCCATTTATATAATATGTTACATACAGACGGTAAAGTTATTTTGACTGATATAGACAGCATAGTAATTTCAGACCATGTAAGTTTTCAGACTACACACAGTTATCTTTTTCATCAAATGGAAGAACTCTTATATGCTAGAATTCAAAAATAAAATATTATTACACATTCCTAAATGTGCAGGAACAAGTATTTTGACAGCTCTTAATCTTGATGTGTGGAGTGGTGACAACCATTATAATAAAAATCATGATGTGCGTATACACTACAATGATATTCAACAAACACATATACCTGCAAAAGATATAAAAATAAACAAGCCAAAAATTGCATTTGTGCGTAATCCATGGGATAGGACAGTGTCACGATATTGGTATTGCAAAAAAAGATATAAAATTACAGAAACTTTTGAGGAGTTTGTACAACAAAAAATAATGAAAGTAGATTACGATTGGGGTCCTCCTAGTTGGAGATGTCAAAGTGATTGGTTAGATGAAGATACAGTTTTTTACAAAATGGAAGACGGTATAGAAAAAATTTTATATAATGAACTTGGTGTTGACATAAAATTACCAATAATTAACGGAATGAAAATTGACAACTACAAAATTGAAGATAAAAGTTTATATGATTTAATTTCTCAATACTACGAAAAAGATATTAATTTGTTTAATTACTAAAGGCACTATATAAAGTTTTCCAATCATAGTTTGTATTGCATACAAAACTTATCAAAGCCCTTTCTTGGTTTGGTGAGTTAACCTTGTGCCAAATACCAGTGTTTAACAATGTAGGACAATCTGTTACAGTAAGCCTATCTAAAAATTTCCATTTTATACTTTTTGCCTTTTCGGGATTGGTGTAAAAAATTCTTGGATCGTTGATTACACAATCAGGCTCTTCCCATATAGTATCGCAATCCCCTGTTCCGTAAATTGGAAAATTTAAAACCGCTGAGAGTTGTTTTCCTTTTGGTATAAGACTATATTGTCCTTGAACATTTACATCAATGTGGTGATGTATTTCTTCTCCGGGTTTCATGATTAGTATTCTAAAGTGTTTAGATATAAATTTTTTATATTCTGCCAAAGGTTCTAATATTTTTGGGTGTTCGTCTATTTTTAAAATGGGCACCGGTTTAGATTCTGTGATTTCACAATCTTTTTTATAAGTGTCTACAATTTCCTTTGCGTAATCTTGCCAGGCTGTTGTAACACCTATATTACATTCTAAAAAATATTTATTAAACATTTTCTAAATCATCTGCACCGTCAAGTGTAAACATAAGTGCTAAACGTGGCTTAGCACTCATATTAACAACAGCATGTGGATAACCTATATTTAAAAAGTATGCATTACCATTGTCAAGATTATAGGCTTCTAGTTTTCCGTCACGTCTAAATAAATTAATTACTTGTTTGTCGCCAAATATAGGCACAATACAACGTACACCATAACTTACATCATAGTCAACATGGAATGGTATAGTTTTGCCAGCAGCTAATTTTGTTATACGTATTCTACTAGCAGGTGCCTTTAGTTGTGTTACAATTTCCTCAAAGTAACTACCAGTGTATTCAGGTGTAGGCACATTATATAAGTGTTCTTCTCGGCGTCTTAGACGCTCTTTAATGCTGGCTGTGTGCGGTAAAATCTCACTTGGTGTAGTTAGGTTTATCTGTTCAAAGTTATCATATACACTTTGCACTAGATCTTCGTGATTCATACATAGCATAGGATTAGCTGTACGGACATCAACAAACTTTTCCATTAAATTAGTAGTTGCTTGTTGCAATAAATTATTATCAATTTTTAAATTAAAATTATGTATACTAGGTAAGTTTTTCTTGTTCATTAATTAATCCTTTCAATTTACAATATCTTACATAATTTTCCCAGTTATTATATGGCCAAAGCAAAAAACTTGCTAACTTTCTAGGCTGATTATGGTTAGATTCTATTCTATGCCAATTTCCAATATTAAGTAATACAGCATCTTTCTTTGTTTCAAAACTATCTACAATTTTAAATTCTTGTGTATCATTCCGCGGCAAGTGTTTTTCTCCCCAGCTCTTATACTTATTAAGTTTTTCATCTATTCCAAAATATGTAGTATCTCCTACAGGTTCACTAAGCAAAATATTTACAGCCGCAGGACAAGTCATATGTTGCGGAATTTCACTATGGATACTATGTTTATTATTATCAATATGATATCCATATAATTCTCCAGGCATCATTTGCATAATCTTAAAATGATCTAAAAATGCATCTTCAAAAAGACTAAACATATTTAAAAGTCCGTTTAGTTTTAGATCTTTGACTACCTTTTTTGAAACATAATAAGCATTTTCGTCAAATACTTTGCAATCCATTTTGTCTTTATATTCTTGCGATACATCGTTCCATATGTTATCAATATAATTAAGGTCGGTTCTTAAAGAGTCTGAATCAATATTTAAATTATATGCACTTCTCATCTTTCTAAAATTACTCCTTTTGCCTTTACTGCTTCAACTATACCTTGCCAGCTGTTGTAAGGCCAAAATATAAAACATGCACTGGAGCGTGGTTCTTTTACATCCTCGCTTACAATTGTATGATGTGCTGATGTGTTAAACAATGTTGCCTTATCTGTTAATTTAAATCTGTCTACTTCTTGAAGTGTAGTTTTATCTTTTCCCATCGTATCTGCACTTATGTAATTGTTTACATTATCTGGAAACAAATCACCGTTGTTGCTAAATGCCCAAGGCCATAATTTTCTTAGTTCAGTATCTATATACCATACTGTAGTATCTCCAACAGGGGTACTCAATAGTATATTCACGTTACCCGGATGTTGTATATCCATAGGTATATCCTTGTGGAATCCTTGTTCATTACTATCTACATGAGGCAAATACTTTTGACCCGGATGCATATTAAGAAAACGTATACCGTCTACAAAATTATTATTAAATGTATTTTTAAAATTTATAATAGCATCGCATGACTGTTTTTTTACGGTTTCATCAGAAACATAGAAACACATGTCATCATAACCTGCACATTTAAACGTAGGATTGTTTAAATGCTTTAATTCTTCACGAACTTGTGAAATATCTAAATTAATTTCATATGCACACGAGAACATAATCATCTCTTACTTTTTCAGCTTTGTATCTTTTGTCTACATAATCATAAAATTCTTGTTGATGATTATATGCGCCCATTAATATGTTAGCATGATGATTGCCATACTTACACCAATAATTAAATTGTTTAATGTTTTCTTCTAGCAACGGTGATACATCAAATATTGCTAAGTCAAATCCAATTTTCCAATCATACTTAAAAGGGCTAGTGTCTAATATAATACTTACATTGTCACAATCTTCAAATGTTTTTGCTAGTAGATTAAAATCAAAATAGTCGTGGTACTCTTTTGGAAAGTGTCTTTTAACACTACGCTTCCAGTCTTGGTCTTTTAAATCTTTATCAAGGCCTTCACTTTTATCTTCTTTTGCTTTCCCAATACTGTATTCGCCTCTGTCAGTATTTGGCATATGATTCAGTTTATGATCGTGATAACTTTGTACAGCAAAGAAATGACTGTCTGGTAGTATTTTACTTAATTTGTATGTAATGCCACCATAGTATGTACCTATTTCTACGCAAGTCTTAGGTTGTAGACGTTCGGCTACTTGCTGGTGTACACTTATATTTGCGCCATCATGCATTGAATACATCTTGTTTCCTTATTACTTTATCGTTATACTTACTTACACTTTTTTCTATTAGGTCCCAATGCTTCTTGGCATTAACTTTACCAAGTATAAATCCTATTAGTCTATCTTCAGTATCTTCTTCAACACCGTGTGCTTGGTCTTGGTTGCGTATTAAGAACGCATCTGTTTCTTCAGGCACAATGCACCTATGCTTTTCTTGCCAAGACATGTCCTTTGTATAATCGTAGTCTTTACACATATACATTTTATCCTTACTACCTGCAACAACAAAACGATAACCAATAGGTTCATGCGCCATATTATATTCCAATGTTTCTGGCATAATAGCAAGATGGTGTTTGTGTGTTGGTTCAATAGCATTACCGTCTATGTGTGGAGGTATCGAATGTTTAGCTCTTGCAATACGAATATAGTAAAAATCATCACAAGGAATATAAGTTTCAATCCACTCTATAAGCTCAGGATAATTTTCTTTTGCTTTATCTGTCCACTGTTGAGGGTTACCTAACGGATTGTTATTTTCTTTTTCGCCTAATAGTGTTTCTTCGTCCCACCAGATATAAAAATCAGGTGCATTGAATCTATCTAGTATTTTTTGTTTATTAGGAATAGGGGGTATTGCTAATGGTGTAAAAATTACGTCTTTCATTTACTTTCCTTTATGTGTGCAAAAGGACTCATTAATTCAGTATGAGCATTTTCAATAGTTAACTTAGGTATATTTAATTCATCTCTTACTTGTTCAATATTGTCCTTAAAATAAATTAGTTCTCTTCCTCGGCCTAGGTTCTTATGCAAATAATTTAGGTCGTACCCTTCTAATAATAGCTCTGGTCCAGGTTTAAATATCCTACCTAATGCCAATTTTACTTCTTCTACACAACAACTTACCAACGGCATATTATTAAGATTTGCAAAAAAATCTTTCATTGTTTGTTTAGTAATTGTCTTGTCGATACCAAAATTATAAAAAGTATTAAAATACCACCAAGTAAGATAAATGTTACTAATTTCTTCTTTGTCGTAACTGTTACACTCGTATATCATTTCAAACTGTTCTTTATTTGGTAGTATAACCTTTTTGGTTTTTATTCCGTGTTCTTCTTTATATTCATTTGTTGCCATAGGTGTATTGGGTAACACATACAAAGGATAACTCCTTGCAAAATCAATACCTAGTTCTGGGTGTTTGAATAATGTATCTGCCCAACTGTTTGCTGTTTCGCCTGGCAGTCCTATAATTAATTCACTGTTTACTTTGATATCTCTTAGCTGATCCATAATACGTAACAATTTATCTGTACTAATGTTTTTACGCTGTATAGTATCCAATACATCTGGAGATAACGTTTGTAAACTAATTTTTACATTACGCATCTTATCGTTAAAATTGTCCATTGTAAGATTCATAATTTCAGGTAAGTAAGGTGATCCATTTTTTGCAAATCCTGCAAAAGTAAGCATCATATCATCACGTTTTTTGGTATCAACAATATGTTGTACAAAGTCTACATCTCTAGGAAATATACCATAGTTAGCGTCTAGTATTTCTAAACGCTTTACATTATCAAAGTTTAATACATGTTCAATAGTTTCTTTTACTGCAGTATCTTTTAACTTTGTTATTTTACTACGACTTACTCCGCCCCAATCACAAAACGCACAATGATAAGGGCACCCTCTGTTAGTTTCAAATGCTACAGCAATATCATTTTCGCGAGTTAACAAGTCATCAAAAATTCCATCTGTGTAAGGAGTTGGAATAGCATACTCGCTATCGCTGTTAGGATCTAAAAACTTTTCCCATTGAAGCTCTCCTGGTCCTGTCATATAATGATCTACAAAGTCACGTTTAAAATCTTCTAAATTTTGTTCGGGAACATTTGGTCCGCCGTATACAACTATACCTTGAGGATTATACTTTTTAAATAACTGTGAAATTTCGTCATTTGCATTTTGATTCCATACATAACAAGTAAGTCCAAGAATGTCTGCTTGTTTAAGTTTTGCATGTGTGTCATCATTATCCCATTTGTTTTTATACAAAGGTTCTAGGAATGTAGTATCTTTTGCTATAATAGGATTTTTCATACAGTGAGAGATCAGGCATCCTACAGGGTAGGGCACCCAATCGTGATACACACTTGAAATGGTTCCTAGTAACACGGTGCGAGGCATAGCCTATTTACATCTCCTCTTTTAAATTTGTCGTATGCAGGGTTGTCTGTAGTTGCGAGCCAAACACTGTCGCTTGGTGTAAATCCATATTCTTCACAAACATCTTTTTGTTTGCTACTTAGAGTACGCCAAACATAATCTATGTCAAATTTGTTAATAATTGTTTCTGCAACACTATTCGCATAATAGTTATAGTACTTAGCACTATTAGTAATTGCATTTAAACGTTCATCTACTTCACGTGTAAATATCCAACCTGTGCGAACATTACGTACACCAAAAGGTTTACTTAAACTATAAAACACATATTCTACGTTTTTAGGTAAATTAATTTTTTGTATCTGTGTACTTCCTACATAAGCAAGATCAACTGCTGTAGGTGTGTCGCTAGGTATGTCTATAAAATTACCATCTATAGCACTAGGTACACTTACATAATGAATACGCTTTACACCTTCTTTTGGATGTATCCATTGATAGTCACCACGTTCCATTGTTACAGCTCTACGCTCTTTATCGTACCACCAATCTAGCCCTTGTGTAATACCATTCATAGGATATACATGGAAATTAGATAGATCTACAACCGGTTTAAGCCAATCAACTATGCTTGTAGAGTACGGATATATACCGTCTAAATCGCATTTTAAGCCCGATACAGCGTGGTTTACATCTGCAAGTACGTTTGTTCGTACCGCAGTACTAAGAGCTATTATATCATTGCAAATTTTCATGTCCACTTGCTACTCTCCAAAGTATACGCTTGCCCATTTGTTCAAAATGCCAACGCTTGTGTATAGTTACTACTTGTTCTGCTATGTTTAAATCACCATTTTTCCATTCATGATGATACATATACTTTTCATTTAAAATATGATTTTGTAAAAATTCAATAAGCTCTTGACTTTCTTTTTCACTATAACCAACTACTTCGAATATTTGATAAAAAGGAAAAAAGATTCCTTTGTGTTCTCCAAAATTCTGTATAAGTTTTACAGGATTTTCTGTATCTAAATGATCCTTAAACAATGGTGTATCGCTATAGCGACCTGCTTTATACCCACAGATAACATTTAGATCTTCTACTTGTACTTTTACATCTCCTGGCAAATCATCGTATGCCCATGCGTTGTTTAACCAACTTGTACGACTGCCTACTGTACCTGTAAGTGCATACAACCATATTAGTTTTTTTCTATTAGGATTGCTAGGTTGGTTAGCATGCCAATCTAAATCATGCTTGTGACTAAAGAGGCTTGGCTTGCCTGTTATATCATCTCCACCTACTCTAAGTATACCTTCACCTGCCCACACATCACCGCTACCGCCGTGATCTCTTTGGGCATCTTTAGGATCTTGCTTCTGCACACTACCTACTACTTCACTAATACGCAATAGTTCTGCTTCGTCTAAATCTTGATCGTGAAAATTTAGAACAAGATATTTGTATATGTCTTTAAAAACTTCTTGTAGTTCATCTTTAGGCATGCCTTTTAGTTTGATATCGTAATCGGCGCACCATCCATCACATAATAATTTCATTGTTCTCTCGCTGTAAATATACTCATTGCCATTTTTCTTTCTACACCTAATGCATTAAAGTCACTACTGCTATGTAGTCTAGCTACATCAAAAATAATTGCACTGTTTATTTTCCATGGAAAATAACTATGTATCGAAAGTCCTTCTAACCAATTAGGTTGTAGATGTGTTAAATATTTTTCTTTTACTTCTTTTGCTATACCTTTATCATTTGTATAACTTACATCAGTATATTCTAATAGAGGCCCGTGTGTATAAAAGTTTTTTGTTTGTGTTCCGCCATTCATAAATTTTTTACCGGCATGATAATAATACTGATCAAACATCATTAACTTTATATCTTCATCCTTAATATCTCCCCAAAGTTTTAAAGGAATTGTTATTGCTTTGTACGGTGTCTTATAATTGTTATCTACATCATTGTGTATAACATGTGCCCAGGGTGTTTCAAATACTATAGCTGACATAACTGTTACTTCACCTAATACTGCCTTTAACCTTGTAAAAATATTATCAAACACATCATTATTAGTATCAATGTTTGCAACAATAGGTCCTGTATTTTTATGTATTTTTTCCTGCGTGTTGAAATATTCTATTAAAGAATTATTCTCATCTTTAGTTATAAAGTCTAAAATCTGCTTAGGGTCAGAATTGTTTTTTTCAAAACGATTTATTTCATGCGTATCTAACATCTACGGATTCTCTAATATACTTGTAAGTTTAATAACATTTTCCCAAGTCTTAGGAACATTAAGAATTAAATGATAACTATCATCGTTCCAGCTGTGTGTTCTATGTACTTTTGTTGTGTCAACGTAATAAGTTGTATTTGGTGTAATTGTTCTACGATAATCTCCTAACCACCACTCGTAATTATTTGTGTCGGAGTTTCCTAAAAAACAAATTATCCTAAACGAATCACGAGTAACTATCGGACTATCTCTATGAGGAGGAAACCAACCACCTTTATTTGTTTTTACAATCATTGTGCGCCCTAATCCGGTCCAATAGTCTAGAATTGAATGTAAACTTTCAAAATGTGCATATGCCGATGTAGGTGTGTTAAAATCTGTTTCTTTTAATATGCGTCCAGATCTTTTCATTGCTTCGGGTCTACTTAAACTATCTGTAGGTTTATCACCTTCTAATCCTACTAATAATATACCTTCTCTATCATTACTTACACCTTCCCTACGTAAGTAAGGAACAAATTCAGCAGTTTTTACTTCTTGTTTAAACTTCTGTACACTAGGACGTAAAGCCAATGCTTCAAAGTCCCCTAACAACTGTAATTGTAATTCACATTTAATGTCTTCTGCTGTTGGATCAAATCGAGTTACATCGTTTTTATACCAATCATAGTAATTACTACCAGTGGCTTTGTCGTTTCTATCGTATGCTTTTGTAAGATTTAAAAGATTACCATCTTTATCATATTTTTTTAAGTCCATTTATTCCTCCTCAACTTTATATACAGTTTCAAAACTAGGTCGATTATAAATTTGATCTATGTTTTTTCTATCATAGGGCACACTTTTCATAGCATTAGTTCTAGGATCTAAATATTCTAGTTCGTTACTAGCATACCCTACTCCTAATATAAGGCGTATTGGTTGATCTGCGCCAAACAATTCAGCACATCTCTCACCATCATGACTACAATTTTGTGTAATACCTGTATCAAGTCCTCTATTTTGTAATCCTAACATTATATATGCTGCTTGAACTCCAAATTCTAAATGATCATATCTTTCTACAGAAGCAGGTGTTCTATTGTAAAATTGGTATTGTACTTCTGCTTTAGTAACATCTCTTTGTGAAAATCCAATTAGATAAGGTGCTAGAACTTGCGGATTACCATAATCAGTTTCGCTAGGCATTTCATCATTGCGATGACAAATTGTCATAATTTCTTTTCTACGATCAGGGTCATCATTTTTTATACATGTAATAGTAAAGGGATATTTTAAATTTTTAGTAGGTGCTTGCATATAATTATCATACAGAACATCTTTTATTATTTGTATGTCAACTTTCTTAGTGTAATCCCAAGTATAAGTATTTGTCCTTAACTGTATAACTTCTTTAAAGTCCATTTATTTTCCTTTTTGGTATCTTTGAATCAGCACTACTTACACAACTTTTAGTAATACAAGGCTTAGGTGTCTTAAACAATGTAAAGCCTGTTTCGATGTTGCCAAGCGGTGCATCATGACAAGAATAACTCCTTTTTATCGAACCGTCAGGCTCGCGTATTATAAGTCCGCTGTAACCGGCATTGCAAGCCCATCCTTCAAAATTATTGAAATTAAAGGCATTAAAGCGTTCTGCTTGGTCCATATACCACTTTTTACCTT
>OCVQ010001279.1_pt1 | contig 19746 bp, 40 predicted proteins | sample 1539061 | NCBI WGS metagenome assembly OCVQ01 (sample SAMEA3355526, study PRJEB22509) | marine metagenome | biome: marine; feature: river plume; material: water | place: USA | collected 2010-08-08 | depth 0.5 m | reverse complement strand
CCCAGAGGGCTTTGAGACGTCCGTGAAGTAAGTCCGTTTGGAGTGAAGAAAGAAATCTCACCTCATCTGCTGGGAGTTTTATCTTCTTCTTCATATGCTTATCTTACAGTAAATAATAAACCCGTACATAGTTCTAAACAGTGTTTCTATTGGACGAAGGAGAAGAAAATATGAATGTTTCCAAAAAATGCTTTTGGCCTGTGAGTCGGAAGTAGTAGTATTTAGCCCTCGACCAAATCGTTTCCAAAGTATTTTTTATGAACTATAAACAATTTGTTTTTGTTTGATTTCTTCTGGCAAAAGGCACTTGTTTTTTATTTTTATTTGTTTGTCTGGGGGGCTTACTACCTTTTGTTATGTGAATAGTCAAAGTTGAGCCAAGGCGACTCAAGTTTATGACTTGACAATAATTTTTTATTTTATTCTTGTTTTTTATTTTACTTTTTAGTTATTTATAAAGTTTTGTTTAGAAAAAATGTTTGACTTGTCTATGATGTTTTATTTATAAACTATAAATCTTTACTAGAGAGTCAAGGTGTTGGCTAGTAGGTCTAGTGCTACTGGCTAGTAGCCTAGAGGGTAGGGGTCTTGCTACTGACTAGTAGCCTACCTACCTACCTTGACAGGGGCTCTAGCCTATGTGAGATAACTAACAGGGGGTAGGCGTGTCTATGACTTGACAAGGCTTACAGGTAGTGTAGTCTTATCTCATAAGCACAGGGAGTGCTTAGGAATACGAAAGGGAAAACAAATGGCACAACACGGAGTAAGTATTACAACAGAAGGACACCACTATAACTTCGTAGTAGATACAACCCCTCAGGTTAGGGAACTACTACTAGGCACTACCGCACCTATTAGTGAGGTAATTGTTATGGAGGAAGGCTACGGCAAGGAAGCCCGTATGCTAACCGCCGAGGAAATCTTGGCTATTGTCCTCAACCACCCTAAACAGGCATTATCTCTAGCCTAATAAACTAGGCAAGGAAGCCCCCGCAAGGGGGCTTTTTTGTTGCCTAAATCACAGACACGCAGGGGTAAATAGACTTGACACGCTTACTTTCATAGCCTAGTCTTATCTCATAAGCACAAGGGGTGCTTACAAAGGGGGCAAGACAATGGAAGGTCTAACACTAGACACAGGGTTCTCAACAATGGGAATGACTTTTGACGGAGATGAACCCGCAAAACTAAAAGTAAATAAGAAGGCTCGCTATTGCGAGTGTGGCACTAAACTCTCAATGTATAACCTAGAGAGTGCTTGCTACCGCCACCAAACAAACTAAGACTTACAGAGAAGCCCCCCGCAAGGGGGGTTTTTCTTTTGCCCGAGTAGAGTAGTAAAAAGTAAAAAACTAACGAAGCGAGGACATAGAAACGAAAATTGTTCATAGTGAGCAAAGACGGCAGTAAGGCTTTTCTTGACACGGCAAAGAAAAGTGATAGACAACACACCCCCTAGACTTGACAAGCGTGTAGGACTATTATAGTATTTACTCATAAGCACAAAGAGTGCTTACAGAAAAGGAAAGAAAATGCGAGGACTACCTGATAGCGCAATAGTAGGAACCTACAAGAGGCTTGCCCGCAAGCCCCGCCGTAGTCGTAGTCATAAAGACGAACAGTATTACCAAGATGTAGCAGACATTATGAACGGCTGGGTTTATAAACTAACTAGTTTCTTCAGACGATAACCGCAACTTGACAAAAGAGAAAGTAGCAGAGATACTATGCCTATGAAACCAACAGACGCACTAGACATACTTTCAGACTTCAAGGCACGGAGTAAAGACCGCCTATGGCAAGATGTAGTTAGACAAAACATTGCCATTAGTGGCGGGGCTAAGTTTATCGGCGGGCAGATAGTAGAAATGAAAGACCTACGACTAGAAAAGCAAGAAGAAAAGAAAGAAAACACAGTTATTGAAAGTCTTGCCCGTATAGGTTTATCGGCAGAGTGTTTCTTTATCAAAGACGAAATGACAGACCTAGTGTTGTTCGCTTCTCAAAAACTAGATGATACAGATTTGCTTGACACAGAACTAGCACCCGCAGATAGAGGATTTGCTTACTTCGAAAAACCTATTCCGCTTACAGATGTTAGAGGCAGAACTATGCTGATAAACATAATCACTTGGGAAAAAGGTTTAGATGAAAAAGGAATTGCTGGTGTTCACTTCTCTTGCTGGAACGACACCGCAAAAACCCCTGACGAGTTTGCTTTAGAAATTATGGCAAAGGGTGATGATAGTAAAGACTACAAAGACTTTATAAGAAAAATAGGTCGCTTTCATTGGACACTAAGCACTTCCGCAACTAACGGCACTATCGTTGGAACTAAACAACTAGATTTATCAGAAGAACAACTACAACAAATACGAAGAAGCACTTTTAGAAATAGTTATGGCGCATTGAACCCTCAACCAACCCCTAACGACTTAGATGTTGTTGAAAAGATAACAAAGATGACAAAGGTTGAGAGAGATAAGTTATCCAAAGACGAAGCCACGGGCGTAGGTAAAGAGTTAGGGTATGAACTACTCTCTGATGAAGAGTGGGAGAACTACAAACAACGAATAATAACAAGTCCAACAAACATAACCCGCATACTTCACGCTTACTGGCTACTTATGTCGCAGACGATTGTTGAGAAAGCAAAAGAAACTGGCGATAGAACACAACGCAGACGATTGGAAAGAGAGAATGTTCCTACCGAGGTTGTTGTTATTCAATTCCGCAAGCGTAAGTATTACAACGAAAAGGGCGAAGAAACCGAAGACAGTAAGAAAATAGATTGGTCGCACAGGTGGTTAGTCGGTGGTCATTGGCGTTGGCAACCATACAAAGACCCCGTAAGTGGTGGCGAAATCAAAAAGCGTATTTGGATTAGCCCCTATGTAAAAGGTCCGGAAGATAAACCGCTAGTGATGAAGGACAGGGTTTATGTGCTGGCTAAGTAGGAAAAAGCAAAAGGCATAAAGGATTTGACAAGCAAGAGATTACTATGTAGTATTCTCCTAAACGAAAGGAAATAAATGACGAAGAGAAACTTCAGGACAAATCCTGAACAGATGAGAAAGGCGCACTCTGCCCGCGAGGTAAATAGATACCCGCGAGTAAAGGCGATTAGTCCTGCTCTAAGCGGAACTATAAACAAACTTGGGCAGACACTACCGCAAGAGGTTGTTGATGCTTTCGCAGATTGTACATACGAGGAACGCTCGAACTACATACACGAACTAATTGACAAGGGCTGGACACAAGCAAGCATTGGTAGAGCGTGTGGGCTTTCAAGAGAAAGCATTAGACAAATCTCTAACGCAACTAAGCACAACACTTACACGAACTATCCCCTGCCCGAACCTCCACGCTATCCAATAGCGCAGAAGGTTGTCTATACAGAACCACCCGCAGAGATGTTGGAACGACTAAAAGAACTTCAACCCTATGCTCAAAAGGTTAGGTCTTCCTCTCCTAAGTTTCGCGCTGAGGCTGAGGAATACACTTACTTACTAAATGAGGCAACTAAACTGGGAACTACGGTTTATCGTCTTGGTAAGTTATTGGGTATAACTCCTTCCGCAATTCAATTTAGATTGGTAAGGTATGGCTATCGCGCAAGCGAGGGAGAGAGTCGCTCTTACACAAAGATTGTAGAAAAGAACAAACTCAACAAGACAGAAGAAATGGTAAATGGCTAAACCAAAACCTTGTCCTAAATGTGGTAAATGGTATAACCCGCGCTTCTCTGGAACAGAAGAGATGTGCGGGTTCTGCTTCGTGAAAGAACGAATCAGCGAACCAAAAGAAGAATTAGATGATAAGCAAAAAGTAAAAATTGAAACAGAACAGCCGGCGATAGCAACAAAACCACGAACAACTTCACGACCTGCAACTAAAAATGCAGTGATTGGAGATGACGAGTTTCTAGGAACTTGTAATAAATGTGGATTACAGGTTGTAGGTTCTGAGATTTATCATTCGGAACTGGGCTGGATTTTTTCTTGGATTCATCAAAACGCTGACCGCACGAGAGCAAGCCTGTGTTTGGTTGCTTGACAAAGTAAGAAAGCCCCTCTAGTTTCCTAGGGGGGCTTCCTTATTGGACTACTAGTCTGCTGATTTCCTTCTATCAACTAACGAAAACGCTTCGTTGATTTCTGTTGTTGTAAGTTTTCCGTCCGCAAGGTAGGCACGAGATAGTGCCTCCATTACGGTAGCAACTCCCAAACCACCCGCAAGGGCGATGGACTTCCATACCTCAATCCCAAACAAAGAACCTGCTCCGACTACCGATAGCCCTGACGCAGCGAAAGTAGCAATAACTCTTCCAACAAGCATCTTCGTTTTTTCGAGGAACTTGTCGTCACGAGACTTTTCTACTACAACTGCATTGTTTGCTTTTGCCATGTGTTGTCCTTCCATAACCTACACGGGCGTAAAAAACGCCCCGGCTAGTCAAGTTTATTTGACAGCCGAGGCGTTGATTTGTTCCTAAACTAAATTACATTAACAGATGTTCCTTCAAAAAGTCTGCCAATAGTATCCGCACAGTTAACCTTGCACTCTTCTACCGCACAGCCACAGAACTCGGCGAGCGCAGTCTTTGTTCCTGCACTGAGCCAACCCTTCTGGTCTGAGCCTGCATCTTCATGCCCGAGAGCGACAAGTCGTTCTTGAACTAATGCAACTGAGCGAGAGTTTCTGCTTCCTGCTTCAAAAACTAGAGACGACAACAGAACAACTTCATCATCTGCATAGTCATCTACAGCCGGTGACTTAGACTTTTTACTTTTTGCTACTGGCTCTTCTGCAACTTCCTCTGCAACAGCCGGCTCAACAGCAACAACTTCTGGTTCTACAGGCTCAACCGCATAGGACTCAACGACGATTTGTTCCTCAAAGGCGGGCTCGACTGGTACTGCTACCGGCTCGGCCTCGTAGGAGTAACTTGATAACTCTTCTTCATAACTCATTATTAGAACCCTTCTGGAAACTTGTTATACCACTGCATAAATCTTATCTCATCTTTGTTGGTGTAAGGAGCCTGCACCTTCCAAGCAACCCAATTCTCACCACCATTGCTCATGTGATAAGCAATCTCGGCGTTAATTACCGCATCAAAGAGGTCTTTGTTGGTATCTAGGTCATACTTGTCTCGACGAGTTACGCCAAGCCCACCAATCATATTGATTTGAAAGATGCCGTATGAGGAGTCACCTGTTCGTGAATTGCCATTGAAGGCAAGCGGGCGACCATTACTTTCTTTCTTAACTACAGCCCATGCTGTTTTCAGGGCTTTACCTTCAAACCCAACTGCCGAAAGTAACTGCGCTAATTCGACATCTGTGAATGGAGTCTTCTGCACGGAGAACTTCTTTAATTGGAGTTCTGCGATTTTTGCTTTTTGCTTTTCTATCTCTGCTTCTATCTTGGAGATGCTTTGTTTTTCATCTTCCTTGATTATGGCAATTTCCTCAACCCAAGATGCTTGGGCATAGGCCGTAAAGACCGACAAGAAAACTACCGACAGAACAACGCTAACGATTTTATCGAAGGCTGTGCCTGTTGGTTTCTTCATTGATTGTTCCTTTGTTCGGGGACAGGGACAGGTGCTTTCTTAGCCACCTCGGCGTCTATAAAAGCCCGCCTAGTTCCCCCCGCTGTGGGGAGATTGGTTGGTTTACAACCTTTCAAGTTCGTGCGACCAACTATAGTCGCTTTGTCGTTGGGATAACAGTATCACAGAATTGTCAGGGAAGTAGCGTTTTTGGGGGAAAAACGCCACCTCCCTTGTGTGGGATAGATTACTTTCCAAACGCCTTTCGGCAGATTGGCCCTAGCCCCAATTCACGACTTACCTCATCAGTAAGTTCAGCCCCGCATTTAGCACAGCAGGAGTAGTGAACCGCAAACAACTTCGCATACTTGTATGGGTCTTCTAGCAAAACACGCACAAACATAAGCGTATCTTCGGGTGCTGGCTTGATGCGAGTGAACCCTCCGTATGAACCAACTAGACGGCGAAGGTAGGCTGTCTTCTTGAACTCACGGGTTTCAACGAAAACATAATCATTATCAACAGGTTGAACCATAAAATCACCCATAAGTTCAGATGTAGGTATGGCGTATTTAGATTTAGGCAACTTAGAAAGTGCCCCATAAAGTTCCTTCCAATCCACTTGATTGGCAGGAATAACCGCAGGTGCGTGAACCGCAGGTGCGGGAGCAGGGTTCTCACCGAAGAGAACCATTTGTGATGCTGTGGTCATTTTGACCCCCTTTCAAGAACAAACAATACTACAAGCCAAGATAAAAGTCAAGACGACACACCAAACAAAACCCCTACCCGAGGAAGGTGGGTAGAGGTTCTGTTATGGAGTTCCCTTGACCTTTGCCTACTTCTCCCTAGAGGCTAGCAATGCGCTTGCCACCGAAGAGAGTCCCAGAGCCAAAGTCCAAGTCATATTATTTTGCCACGCCGAAACAAAAGACGCAAGCCCTAGCACGACAGTAACTACTGCTGTCCAAACTACATTCATGTTATTCATTAGCCTTCTTCTTTCTTTTGGGGGAGGTTCTTCCTTTTACACGAGCGGAGGGGTCTCTTACAACCACACCTTTACTACGAATTGCTTTGCGAGCGCATCGGTAGGAAACTTTTAGTTCGCTAGCCACACTTTCTATTGACAAACCTTCTTCATACATTTTTGCAGCGTCTTCAGCAATCTTTTTACTTTTTGTTATTCCCGGCAGGGAGGCTCTTGTCATTTACACTTTCTCTTCTTCGTATGGTCGTTGAACCGCATTTTGAATAACAGCAGGGTCTAGCCCTTTACTTTTCAGCCACTCAATAGTTTCAGGGTCTTGTGCTTCGTTGTGAACATGGCGTCCTTCGTTCCAAGTAAAGAAAGAAGTTGTGCCTTCAGGCAGAACCCAAAGGTGATACTGGTTAGAAGTATCAACAAGTTGGCTTTCAGGTGGGAAGATTTCTACTGCTTCTCTTTCAGCACCCGCAAGTTCGTTCTTGATGCGCTGGAAGTGTCGCCAATCCCTGACAGCCTTTCTTTCATTATGTCGAATAGAAAGATGTAATCCACTCTTCTCACCAAGTTCAGGCTCTAAAACTGTCTTGACAACTGTATAGAACTTATTTCTATAAATAGTTTGGTTTGGTTCGAGAGTTATTTGGTTTGAATTGACTACCGCAATAGCCTCTTCAAACTTATCCCAAGTAGGTTTAGCCGACAACTACTTGACCCATTTCTTGTATAAACGATAGCCAATGTAGCCAAGAAGGACGGCAAGCAAGGCTGGAGTATAAACAGAGATGCCAAAGAAGTTTGAGGAAACCTCAATCCACTCGAACTGACATTTGAAGTCACACTCTGCGTCTAACTGTGTTATCTCTTCCATTTTTACTTTTTCCTATTTCTCTTAGTTTTTGATTGAGTTGTAGTGAAGTTCAGCCAATTCTTTGCGAAGTTCTAAGTTCTCCCGCATCAAATTTCTGTGCGCTTGTATGGAGACTACCATTACAAAGCACGAACCCGCAAGGGCAATAATAAGTCCTATCATTGTTCCAGTATCTAAAATCATTAGGCGTTTACCTCTTCTTCTCGTTTGATGCTTTCTTCCACCGCACGCTTGATAGTGATGTAAGCATTACCGCATGGATAGCAGAATCTTTCTGTGAAAGGCATCTCCCGCATAAAGGCATCTACGCCTGAATAAATAATCTGAGTGTTTTCACAATGAGGTGTTTGACAATTAGCCATTTACTTTTTCCTTTCAGGTAGCGGAAGATTTCTCATGAAATCTCTCCGTGCTTCTTTTGTTGGTAGTGCTTCTCTTTCAGCCATTTGCTCTTCTGTCATAAAGGCAAACTTCAATACAAACTCTGTAAACTCTTCTTTAGTCAAAGAAGTTTTCGCAAGTAGGTCTTCACCCTTTTTAGTTATCCTCATGGGTATAACAAATCTAGGCAAAATTGGTTCATCTGCTCTGTTGGCACTTTACACATTTGAGGTGTAGTAGCGTCAAGAGCCCAAACAATAAGTGCGATAAAGACAATACCTACCGCAAGTCTGCGTCTTTTATACTTCGCTTCTGTTCTCATCTTGTTCACCCTTTCTTATTGACTTCCCTAGCCAATAAACTTATTGTATCAACTTCCCTGACATTTATCAACTTCCCTGACTTTCGGCGTGTCGCCTCACTCCGCTTTAGGAAGTGAGAGCAACCACGCTACGAACTGACGATTACATAGAGCGTTAGGGCTTCTTTGCTTTCTAATCAGGTCAATCGCTTCTTGGGCTGAATAACCTTCTTTGATTAGGACTAGAGCCATAATCAGCCCTGACCTATTCCAACCTGCTTGGCAACGAATAAGAACCTTCTTACCCGCCTTCCAATCTTCGTGGGCAACCCGCACCGCTTGGTAAATCTGCTTGAAGTCAATGTCTTTCATGTCTCCGTCATAGAACGGATAACGAAACTCTTTGACTAGCCAATCCGTAGGTTGAGCCCACGCATAGGCTGTGATTACTGTGTCAAAGTCTGACTTAGTAATGAACGCACCCTCATTTTGAGCCCGTGTGTCAAATACTGTGTCAAAGTCGTCTGTTCCTCCCTGCCATAAGTTAGGAAGAACCTCTGACCATAAATCTTTATCTAACACCAATCCATAATCGGGTCGGGCTAGGTTTTCATCTACATTTACATTTGTATCCATTTTTCTTCTCCTTTCGGGGGAAGTGTATCAGTTTTACTTCTTTTTGTCAAATAATCTAATAATCTGAGCAACTCTGCGAGCCACCCAAGCGTTCATAATGTCTGCGACATCTTGATAATACTTCTCATCTTTCACTTTACGACCCCTACTTCTACGAGAAGCACGCTTTACTGCCGTATAGACCACGCTATCTGGCAATCCTCTGGTCATTTCTTTTTCCCTTTCTTTCTAGTTGTTATCCGTATTATAGCCCACCCTAGCGTAAAAGTCAAATCAAGAAGTTGTTTATGCTCTGTCCTCCTTGGTACGCATAGCCGGACTTTACGCATAGTTTTTTACTTTTTGCTATGTACGCTGTCGGTGCTGGACTTCAAGATAACTTCTGCATCTTCACCAGAAAATAGAAAAAGGTTCGGGGGGGAACCCGAACCCTTCTCTTTGGGGAAAATCTTAGCGGAGATACTCTCCGAACCGACCCCCTAGTAAGTATGCAGTCGGGATTACTTTTTTATCGTATCCCAACCAATGAGCGACTTGTTCGTCAGTAAGACCTAAAGTCTCACCTTCAGAGTCCGCACCCCCTGTAATAATTATATTACCGAGAATAGGATTACCCGCGTTGAAAGTTTCTGAATAGATAGCCGAAGCAATCATATTTAGTTCTAGACCTTCAGCGATGCCATTTTCATTACACCACAAGTCCGCGTCTCCTAAACCAACACACTCAATCATTCCACCCACCGAATTGCTAAGTAGTTTGTAAGAGTCTCCAATCTCAAACTCCACAACGGACTTAGTGCCTTCAGTAGTAATGATTACTGCCTTTTGTTTTTTACCCAATTTAATCACCCCCTCGTTGTTGTTGCGTAAGTATAACACTTGTTAGAAAAAAAGTCAAGTATTGCTGGTAGTAGTGAGTAGTAGTAATCCCTTTATTTATAAAGGGTTACTACTACTACTACCGCACTTACTTTATGCTACGAGGACTACTTCGTAGCCTCTTGTAATCTTGGACTGAACCTTGTCGTTGGCGTATGCCTTAGCAAGGAATGGATAAGCAAAACTTTTTACTTGCTTTGCTTGTGCTGAAACATCTTCAGCCTTACCCCATAGGGTGATAACTTTGTTATCTTCTACGATAACCTGATAAATCTTCTTGAGACCGGCATTTCCGCGTTCTCCGTCAGACTTCTTGACGAGTATCCACTTCATTTTTTTCCCCTTTCTGAAGGTGATAAGAGTAGTGTAGCACTTTTGTTTTGTCTTGTCAAATCTATTTAGTTTTATTCTTTGAGAGAAGCCCCGCACTTGGCGAGGCTTCCCCCTTCTAAAGAATTAGTTGAATAATTCTTTAGGGTTTGCTGGCTGATACCAGTTATCTCCAGAGAGATAATCTTCAAACTGCTCTTCGTTCATAAGAGCCCCCTTTCTTTGTAATACCGAGTCTACCAGTTTTTGTAGGGAAGTCAAGTCGTGTCGGACTATTTCTTTTCCCCCTACTCCTTATGACGAACGAGGGTGGCAAATCTCAATGCACTAGCGATTATGGTCAAGAAGTTGTTTGGAAGTTGCCCGCAGCCGGCTGCCGGCTAGTGCATTTTTTACTTTTTGCTATGTCACTTAAATCCAGTACAAAGAAAAACCCCCGCATCTCTGCGAGGGCTTCTCTCAATTCTGTTTAGTTCTTTACAAGAACCGCAGGGTCAAACCCTTTGGCGCACTCACGACCTACTGGCCAGAACCCCTGTGAGATTCTTCCCCCGTCAGCATCGCTGGCTGGGTGTAGAACCGAACCCGAAGTAGATAGATGAACCAACCATGCGTTGTTTCCTACCTTGCGTCCGCATTGGCAACACGCATCATCATTGAGACCATTTACAAAATCTCCGAAAGAAATCATTTACTTCACCCCCTTCCTTTCCTTGATAGTCTAATCATACTATGTATCTATCCAGAAGTCAAATCAACAAGTCAAGTTGTTTACAAGTTGCACGCACAACTAGGGGTTATTGCATTTCTCACAAATAAAAAGTGAGACCTATCTCACAGGCAAAATGTCCGTTTTGTCTTCACATCTTTTTTGCTAAGGTTTTGGTGACAACGAGAAGTTGTTTGGAAGTTGCAGGGCTCCGGCTTTCCAGGGACAGCGTGCATTAGCAAAAAGTAAAAATACAACGACAGCGCCGGCAAGAACGGGAAGTTGTTTGCAAGGTGCCGGATGGTAATAACCGGTAGAATAAAAAAACCCCGCCATTTCTGACGGGGCTTTCTTAATAAGTCTTAGGCTTCTGCCCTTAGACAACGCATCTCTTCTTCTGCGACATCAACCGCATGGAGGAAGTTTTCGGGGTGCATCACATAGCCGGCAAGGTAAGCGTATTTACCTTCATACTTTCCGTGCCAGAGTTGATAGTGGTTTTCAATACGATACAAGCGATACTCGCCATGCTTTTTCATAGCCCTCATTTATCTATCCAATCTCAAGATACGGACAAGTTCGCTAGCAGTTATTTCCCAACCCGCATCTGTCTTTACGGCAGTAGCAGGGTGAGGCACTATGTCGGCAGGTAATACGACTACCGCATCATAGTCTTCCTCTTGATAGAGTTCCCAAGCCTTTATGGCAGGTTCCGCATAGTCAAGTGGTAGTGGTGGATAAAAGTTTCCTCGCAAGTGATAACTCATCGAGATAGTGTTCATTACTTTGCCTCGCAATCGTGTCCATACCCGAGTTCATCGGGTGTAAGTGCTTTCTCGCACTCACCGCAAATAGGAACAACCTTGCCACTCGCATAGAGTGCTAGGTGCTTTAGAATCATGTCTGACATACATACCCCTTTCTAGGTTTGTTTCTTTATTCTACACTGTTTTTTGAAGAAGTCAAGTCCATTAGGTAATCCATTTGATTACAAGTAAGGCAGATGTCTAGAGTCTCATCGTATTCCCACTCCGCACCGCACCAGTTACATTTAGTTGTCTTTAGCATTTTTTCCCCTTTATTAGGTTCAGTAGGGGAGTCGTATTGTTTCCGCCCCTTGCAAGTTATAGGCGTTCAGGTGACCAGCGACTTCCCCCCTACTGAATAACCGAACAATAACACTTATCCGAAAGAAAGTCAAATCCAAATCAGCGTGTCTTGTCCAAATAGGAGGGCAGAGGTCAATAAGTTATTTGGAAGTGTGACCAGTGATTAATCAAGTTAATCATTTTTTACTTTTTGCTACGAGCCGAAGTGTTGAACGCTCACATAAATCGGAGGGCTTGTGCTTGGGTCGAGCCTAGATGCAATAGTTATTGCTTGTCGTATTAAGGTTTTTGCTGTTGCCAGAGTTCTTTTTCTAGTTTCTAGAGTAGCAAGTAAAGCCCCTTGTGCGTAACTACTTCCAGAACCAATAGTATAAACGCCGGACTCGTCTCTACCCCAAGCGTAATCCTCGCCTATTTCATAGACAGTCCCGTTGATAACTACCAACAACTGACTATCGTGTTCCCCGTCTTTTGAGTAGGAAGCGTCCTCAAAGCATTTTTTGAGTTCAGGAATAAAGACCGCAGTCATAAACTTATCTAGCCTTGCCCCATAAGCGGTTGTAGAACAGACCGGTGGCTTGAAGACATACGCCAATAGGTTGATAGCACGGAGGTCGCCAGCGCAACCTATTAAGTAATTCCCGTTCTTAAATACCTTGCCGTTGTCTTTTGGGAGCGTATAAATCTTGCTGTTGTCTTCAGTCACTCTACTGTCGTAACCAACAACAGCCCATGCCTCGCCCTGAACGGCTGCAATAGTAGTCACGCTTTTACTCCCGTTCTTTTTTTACTTTTTGCTATGACTCAAAGCCGTCCCACAAATCTTTACGGAGTTGTTCATACCTGTCGCCATGATGCCCGTTGTATTTGTTTGAGATGTCTTCGTCCCTTAGAAGATAGTCTAGCGAAAGAACGGCAACGCAATCGGGCTCATCAAACATAATAACCAGTTTTGTATCCCCGTCTTCGGGGTTATCTACAATGGCGCAGATAAAAGGCAAGCCACCTCCGTTCGGGTGGTAGTCCTTAGCCACTATCTTCATGCTTCTCACGCCTAAAAGGTTAGCGGGGGTTGCCGAAGGTGATTTGCTCCTAAAACACTAATGCCCCCGAGATTGGAGTTTCGGAGGCATAGCGGAGCGCAGAAGGGAAAGGGTATTCCTTGCGCTCTATGTCGCCGTCAGAAAGGGGGGAGACGGCAACACTACTTATAGTTTATCAAGTATTTCTAGAGGCACAATGACATCTGCTGAAATTACCTGTCCGACAGAGTTCGTTCTAGCGAACCTGCCTTTCGGGTTATCAAATCTAACAGTTACCTTTGTTCTACGAATACCAACCACCGAGCCTATTTCGCCTCGGAGGTATTTAGTTCCGCATCTTTCATTTATGGTAATTCTATCTCCCACAACGAAATCATCTATTTTTACTTTTTCCTTTAGAAGTTCTTTTCGTTCTTGGACAACCCTACTTAGTTCGGATAAGTTTTTATCTAACTCACCTCGTTCTATCTTGTCGCAGAAAGATACAAATAAATCTAAATTACTCATCAGAGTCGTTGTCATCAAGTTCCTCCCCTGCCTCATCAACAACCCCAATGCTGTTGGAAACGGAGGCAACATCAAAGCCATAGTATTCTTTTACAAATACAGACGCCACACGAATACTAAAGTCGTGTTCGCTCTCGTCTTCGTTGCGTAAGTTGTTGTCAAGAACGACAGTAGTCATCAAAGTAAAGTAATCTCCAACAAACATTACTGTTCTTGAAAGAGTTATCTCGTCCATTAGAAGTCCATACTTTCTACAAACTTACTAAACTTTAGGTCAAGTTCGTCAGAAGTTTTGCCTTCAGGCATAGGGAAAAACTTTCCCTCGCCTTGATACGAGTAATCCCAAGTGCCTAAGGACTCGTTCCAAATAGTTCCGTCAGGAAACCGCACTTCTTCGCTATCAACATCATGCGACCAAGTTTTAGTTTCGTCATCATACTTTACGATAAAGTGGTGTTCAGCCATTATCGTTCCTCGTCCGTGGCTTGCTCAATGTGTTGAGCGAGTGCTTCGGGGTCTGCCCCAGCACTAACAAGAACCTTGCGCCATAGGTTCATAGCACCATACTTCTTGTCCATCATAAAAAATAACTTATCCATAGAAGTATCTTTTTTGTTCTGCCACTTCTCAATGTCATCATCAAACATTGTTATCAACAATGCCAATGACATTGTTAGCAGACTAACTTCTTCTTCAGATACCTCTACCTGTAATACAGTTGTTTCATTGTCAGCCATTTGCTGACCCCCTTTCCTTCTAAACCGAATAATACACTATCTGACTATAAAAGTCAAATCTCTTCTTCTTGCGTGTTGCCACTAAACATTTCAGAGATAGGCATGAAGTCCAACATCTCTAGTTGTTCATTGAAACACTCCACTTGGCACTCTTTACAGAATTGGTTGTTCTTAAACTGCTGAGCAATTTTTAGCCTGTAAAACCTTTCAAGGCTTTCCTCAATGGTGTTTCTTTCCTCTGTGGTGAGAAGGTCAGGGTTCTCTGTTCCTTTTTGGCACATAGGTATCCACATAGTGTCTTCTGTAATTTTTATTTCATCTTCGGGATTATCTTCGGGTGTCCATACAGGTTCGTATTGGTGAAGCCCTGTCTCCAGTATCTTTGAGACTTTTCTAAAATTAAGTGGTTCTGACATACCGCCCCTTCGTTTGTTTTTACTTTTTGCTATACAACTTTTTTGTAAAGAAACCCCCCACCCTTTTGAGGTGAGGGGCTTCTATAACAATTACTTTACTAGGTTCGCTAGGAAAGTTGTTAGGGCTATCTCCAACTCGGGAGAGAGTTCCGCATCATTTTTCATCTGTGGAGTTTTCATTACAGGTGAAACTTTGGTGCTGGTGTAGTCAGCGAATAGGGATACAAGGTGTGGGTTCGCTTTCAAGAGTTCTTCCTTGTCTAAGGACTCACGATTTTGTGTTCCAATAACAACTACTGGAACTCCTGCGATAGTGCCTTCTTTGGCGATACCGACCCAAGATGAGCCGATTTTTACATAACCAAGCAGAGCGTAAAGTTCTGCCTGTGTCTTTTCGTAGTTTGCCTCTAGGCGTGATTTAGCAGTTTTGATAGCCTGAAACTTCTTTAGAAGTTTCTTGGCGTCTGCCCCACTTGTTGCGTTAGCATCAAGTGCTATGGAGATTGTTTCTCCGAGTTCAACCGAGATAGTTTCCTTAGTCTTTTTGACTAGGGCTACTTCCTCGCTATTGAACTGTATGTCATCTTGATTTGACATAGCGTCCTTTCGTCTTTTCCGAGAGAGAAACCTTTTCACTCTCTAAGTAGTTGAACCTTGTTCATCTACTAAACCGAACAATACACTAGTGCCCTTAGGGAGTCAAATCCAAACCAACACTTGCCTATGTGTTTTGTATCACATAGCCTAATCCTCGGCAACCTCTACCTCTATCTCGGTGGCACGAGCAAGGTCGTGTCCATACTCGTTTTCCAGCCAATCTCGGGCAAGGGCTTCAGCACCCCTTTGGGTTTCCGAACTTACCTCTGTCCCGAAGTGGGAGATGAAGGTAGCCTTCCAACGCTTATTCACTAGCGACAACATCTCTAACCATGTCGGCGAAATCTTGTGCAGCCGAACTTTGCCAATGCCACTCTCCGTCATCATACTTCTCAACAACATCAAGCCATTGGTCGTCTGTTAGAACTGTGTCAGGTTTATCTTGCCAACCCGTGCCATAGCCTTCAACAGTTTCTTTATCCCAATAGGCAACAATCAGTTCCGTATCAGGTGCGTATGTCTGTAATTGTTCAATCAGATTTTTTACTTTCATTTTTACTTTTTGCTACCTCTCTCGGTTTATGCCACCAACAAACGAACATTGTTTGCTAGTTGCTTTCTTGCTATCGGTTCGTGGTCGTAAGCCATGCCTTCGTCCCAGCCACAAATCGGTGCTTGCCATTTATCAAGCCACAACCCGTGAGTGTCCCGTTCTATTTTCCACCCACAACTCTTGCAGGTATCCATGCCGTTTGCCATTACTTTTCTCCCGTCATAATCATTTCGCTTGCCCGTCTGTCTTTTACATAAGTCTCTGCGTAAGCAATAGCATCTCGTATCTCGTGCGATACGCAATCAAGATGCTCGCCATAACAGTAAAGGTCAAACCAAGAATTACTCGCCCAATCAAGAAGTCCTTGTTCATTTGCCAATCGCACCGCATCATCTGTATCCAAGCCAGCATCTACGAAGTCTGAAGCGTCATACAGACTACGAACAACTTGTCCTTGTGGTGAGTCAAGTAGATTTACTTTCGTTTCGCCGTCACAGAAAATCTCAACGGCAAAGCCTTCGTAAGAAACTGTTGCCAATAATCCAAAGCCCGTATAGAAAATAGCGTCCTGTTGTTTTGGGTCGGGCGCAACGCCTGACCTGTAATCCACTTTTACTTCAGACATTTTACTTTTTCCTTTCGTCATTTTGTTTGTTAGGTGTGTCGGTTCGGTTCTGTGGTGAGAGATAGTAGAGAGAGATTATTGTGTTTTGGAAGGACACTCTCCGCTCTACACCCGAACCGACACCTGTTAGAACATTAGGCAACTGCCCTTTGTCCAACTTTGTTTAGGACTCGCATAGCAGACATACCGATAATTTCGGAAGCCTCTGCTGGATTACTTATGTCTCTAACAACTTCTGCGTATCCTTGCCCGAGTCTGTTAGCAGTATGTCCATTATCAAAGGGAAGCCACAGAATTGCTACTCCTGCTTTTTCACACTTCTTTACAATTTCCATACACGACTTTGTTTCATCAGATACATACTCTCCGTCAGAAACAATAACTAGAAGTCTTGCCCCATTTCCGTAGAGCAATCCTAGAGTTCCGTCTAGTGCCTTGAACGCTTTAGTGAACTTCTCAGTTCCGTCCTGAGCAGTAAAGACATTTACCTGAGGCAACTTCTGTCCAACACTTAGTGTTGGGAATACATCATTTCCGTAATAGACCATAGCGCACTTACCTTGAATACGATTTACTGCCTCAGACATAACCCACGCAGTAGTAGCCATAGGGTTCATAGCAGAGCCCATTGACCCTGAAATGTCCACCATAACTCCAACTGTAAGTGTTGGTTCGTCTGTGTGCTTGCGAACAGTTTTGCGGAAAGGATTTTCGTTTTTCATAACTCCCATTGAACGAAGTGCCTTGTTCTGCATAATTGCTTTAGTGCGAAGTCTGCCCGGAGGAGTAGGACTAGCAATCTCTTTTACATCTCTCTCACGATACTTTGCTTTTTCAAGCAACTGACTAATACGAACAGAGGCAGAACGCTCTAAGGCGTTAGGCTCTCTTTGTTCAACAAGTCTGCTATTGGTTTTGCCAACACCTACACCTGTTGATTTGTCAAAGACTTTGTTCGCAACTTCTTTGTTCTCTGCTTGCTCTTGTGCTTCTGAGGCTTTTGTTTGTGCCTCATCTTTCCAATCCTCTAATTGTTCTTGGTCGGCAAGTTCACCGAAGTTAGACATCTCTATGTTTTCCGCAATCTCTTTTAGAGTTTCCATAATTGCGTCAGCCAATTCTTTAGGCATAGGGATACCGCCCTTACCGCCCTCAGGATTTTCATTAGGAGTCTCGCCTCTTTCTTTACCAATCTTGCGAGCCAACTCAGCCCAATCTTTTGCTATTGGATAAAGTTCTGTTGCGTCTGAGTGCTTGTCGTGGCGTTGTGCCATGCGTGCTAACTCACGGAAAGTATTTAGGTTGTCCTCACCTATTTGGCTTTTTACCCACTCATCTATTTCGGCAACTTCTCTTATAGAAAGAATACCTGCTTCAACTCGGGCGTGAACAAGACCTATGAGATTTGTAATTGCTATTGTTGGTTGCTCATTTGTAAAGGCTTCTTTAGCATCTCCAATAGCAAGTTCCATAGCGCAAGAGCGAAGGAAAGGCTTAGCCTTACTATCTCTTAGCAATCCTTGATACTCAATGCGACCTTCCTCTAACAACATCAAGGCTTCATACTCATCACGCTTTAGTTCTTTGTATGCGTCAGGCATAGACCATTGTGAGAAGCGAGCGTGGAAGGCTTCGTGCATAATCGCACCTGTTGCCATTGGAAACTCGTATTGTGTTTTACGAAGTGTTATGTCGCCTATGTTGTCAGGAGTAATTCCATTTCCGAAAGCAACTTCAACATTTACTTCTACTTCCGCAGTTTGCGGGTTGTAGCAAGCGGGGGCAGAACCACCCGCACCGGGACCTACATACGCAACAAGGTCGTCTCTGTGAGACCACTTGTTCGCTAGGTATCCAACATCTCTACCAACTTTGAGCCACTCAACTGGCGTTGCTTGCGCTCTAGTTTCACCACTTTTTATGTGAGCCATTTGCTCATCTCCCTTTTCTATTAGGCTTCCAATCCCAATACCTGAATAATACCTGTTCGTTCTGTTATTGTCAAATCGTGTCTAGGGGGTGGGTGAACGCTCCCACCCCCCGACCAGCCCTGCCTATCTAAGGGGGTCTTAGATTTTGGCAGGTTTCACTTCCTCACCGAACGCCCTTGAAAGGACATCTGCGATAGTTGCTCTATCGCTTTCAGGTGAGGACGAGATTAGGTTTGCGAGAGCAAACGCAGTTCCGAAAGTTGTTGCTATGTCTCGGAAGGCAAGCAACTCACGCATTTGTGGAGACCAACTAATTTGGTTATCCAGTTGCTTACGATAAAGATTTTGTGCCGAAGTGATTAGCAAACTTGGAACACCCAACTTCTTTGCGAGTGCGTAGTCAGTAGTCATTTCAACTTGTAGAGTGAAGCGAGAAGTCAATGCCTCAGAGATACGAACTCCGGGGGCATTAGGGTTGGTAGCACTCACCACAAAGAAATCAGGGTGAGCCTTGATAACTCCACGCTCGGGATTAGCAGAGACAACTAATTCTCTGCGTCCGTCCATTGTTCCGTAAAGTATTGCGAGAACCTTTGGGTCAATCAAACCAATTTCGTCAATGAAATAGACCCAACCATTTTCCATACACTTTATTAAATCTCCGTCAATCCACTCAAAGTTTCCACTTGGAGTTTGGACATAAGAGCCAATTAGGTCAGAGACTTCAATGTCTCCGTGTCCTACGAGTGTTCGCATTTCCTCACCGAAGGTTGCTTCAACGAGAGCAGTTTTACCTGTACCTGGCGCACCATAGAACATTGGGAACATAGGTGAACCTACACCTGTAATAACTGATTGTTTTGTGGCTTCTTTAGCATTACGCAAAGCCATAACATCTTGATGCTCTCCCCAAGAGCGAGCATAGTAAATAGCACCATTAGGTCTTAGATAACTGTCCACTCCAATAATTGCTTCTACTTGTGGCAGTTCCATTTTCAACCTTGACTTTCGTGGCGCACGCTCTGAACCAACTGCTCGCTCAACATAGCGACCAGCAGGTAGAACTTGTGAACTGAGTGCGACAGTAGCCTTTTCATTTATCCCCTGTGTAGCAACTAGTTCAATAATTTCCCATAGCGTTGGAGACGAGTTAGGAGTAATTACTCCATACTTATCTTTTGCTTTTATTGCGTCCATTGTAGTTTATTCCCCCTTTTCTTATACTAACTCTGCGGGAAATCCGAGTGATTTCCTAGAGATGTTTATACGATAAAGAACCTTGTTAGGTGTGTTTCCCTTCGCTATGTCGTCAGCATCAAAGCGAGAGATTTCTGTAAGGATTGGCTTTTGACGGATTTTCCAACCATGCTTGATTAGTTCATCAAACATAGCGAGCCCATACCTCATGCGTTGTTCTGTGAACTCTGAAACACTTTCCTCAGGGATTTGACGACCTTCGTCTAACAAACCCTTTACAGACTCATGTCGTAGAGTGGTGGTGCGCCATTGTTTCTTTGGCGATACAGGAGTTATGACTCTCCTATGTAAAGCAGATCGGAAGAGCGTCGTGTAGGGA
>OCVQ010001274.1_pt1 | contig 19762 bp, 19 predicted proteins | sample 1539061 | NCBI WGS metagenome assembly OCVQ01 (sample SAMEA3355526, study PRJEB22509) | marine metagenome | biome: marine; feature: river plume; material: water | place: USA | collected 2010-08-08 | depth 0.5 m | reverse complement strand
CCGTTATGATTCGAATCACCTATTAATGAAATTGCGCCAGACAAATCCAAATTACCTACATGACTAATGTCGCCTGTATAAAATATGTCTCCGGATATGCCTACTGCGCCTTCTACATAAAGCATATAATTATCATACGCTGTAGTTGATCCAATTGCCACATTCTTTTCAAATATACTATAATTATGTATTTTAATACTACTGGCGTCTATCAAATTATTAACAGATATATCGGTTTGGACATCCACTGAATAGACCGATAGGTTGCCGTTAAGAATACTATCACCGCTAATTTCTACACCCCCTTCAATAAGTGCACTATTATTCATAGTTACAAGACCATAAATAGTTGCGCCATTCGAAATAGTCGCGCCACCGCTAATATCCACAGCACCACTAATAGCTGCGCCATTGGAAATACTTGCGCTACCAGTAATAGTTGTATCACCCGTAATAGAAGCACCCCCACTAATATCAATCCCATTAGAAATGCTGACGCCACCAACAACATCTAATTCTACAAGTGGATTATTCGTACCTATACCGACATACAAACCGTCCGTATTACATATCTTTGTACCCTCGGTAACCCATCCACCACCTCCATTGGCTATAGAGAAAATTATCGTATCAATACGGTTATTAACCCAACCGACTGTGGCAACAGACGAAGTGTCCGTAGTATTTGGATTAAAACAATATACAGCAGTATTAAAGGTAGCAGCACCATTAACGGTCACTATACCATCTATTGTAGCGCCACCAGACACATCCAAACTACCGCCAATCGATACTCCGCTACCAATCGTCGCTCCACCACTAACATCTAGAATATTAATATTCATGATTCCACCAGTGTGCGTATGTGTACCGTTATGATTCGAATCACCTATTAATGAAATTGCGCCAGACAAATCCAAATTACCTACATGACTAATGTCGCCTGTATAAAATATGTCTCCGGATATGCCTACTGCGCCTTCTACATAAAGCATATAATTATCATACGCTGTAGTTGATCCAATTGCCACATTCTTTTCAAAGATACCATAATTATGTATTTTAATACTACTTGCGTCTATTAAATTATTAACGGAAATATCTGTTTGAAGATCCATTGAATAAACATATAGGTTACCATCAAGAATACTATCACCATGAATTTCTACCCCCCCTTGAATAAGTGCGCTATTATTCATAGTCGCAAGACCATTAATCGTAGCGCCATTCGAAATAGTGGCATCTCCATTAATAGTAGCCCCTCCACTAATAGTTGCGCCATTGAAAATACTTGCGCTACCATTGAGATTAGTAACACCATTTACTGAAAGATCAGTTTGTATCTGTGCTCCACCAGCGACTCTTAATTTATCAACATTCATGTTCCCATCATGTTGATAATCTCCATTATGAGTCATAATACCAGTATGTGTAATATTACCATTAACTATAACATCTCCTTCAAATCCACTTGTGCCATTAACCGATAAAACACAATTATCAAATGAATACGGAACACCAATGCTGACGAGGTCGTTCAATATTGTCGTGCCACCTACCGTAATATTTTTATCGACCGTAATATTTTCACCTATACTAATATCTCCATCGACACTAATATTTCCGGTAAATCCTGAATCACCGAGCACATTAAATTGGTTTTGTCCGTAATTTGGTCCAATTGACACATTATCTCCGCTGATAGAAAATACCATACTTTCAGTATAGGTATTGTCTACAATCCGTTCATTTGAGTTATATACTAATATGGATGGCATCTGATTATTGACATCTAATCCTCCGGCATTTTCAATCAATAAAGCTGCTTGATTATTTGTACTAGCACCATTAGAATAAATTTCCAAATGACCGACAGCACTATTATCAAATACTATCGTCTTACTTGAGTCAAATATAACATCTCCATAAAAATGGGCTGTATCAAAAAAATTTGATTGGGCGTATAAATTACTGGTACCATAACTATTAAGTTGTCCAGCCACGGTGAGATCAGCCTCGCATGTAGTCGGGGCATTAAATACCATAAATTCATCCGATAATAAATAGACAAGTTCATTTGAATTCGCATTAGGATTTTGATTACTAATATATTGGTGACCATTACCTGGATTAGCCAAATATTCAATAAATTCTTTTGTATTAGCCTTTAGAGAAATTTTAGTATCAAGAAGCATGGGCCCAGTATCATTTAAATCATTTATATTAGAATTACTAACATTCAAGTTAATGGCTATAGGTTTTGCCGGAATATATGATCCGCCTCCAACTGGTTGATGAAACGTTTGTTTCTCATCAATATAAAGAGCAATATAACTACCACCAAAAACTACTCGTATTTTATGCCACGATCTGGTCATGATTTTCCCGCATGAAATGCGCTCTATATTGGTAGGTGTACGAGCTGAATTTGAATCAACATAGGTGTAACGATAAATTATCTCGAGATTATTAGTATTGTTGTTATTCCTATGATATGATAGATAAAAACAATCTGTATTTTCACCTATATTGTTGAGTCCGTTTTGACTGATATCGTCCAGAGCAAAAATACAAAAATCATTTGTAGCTTCCGGAATAGAAATGAATGTTTCAAATGTTAATATATTTGAAATGGATTGAGTGTCAATTGTTTGACCAAATGCGTTTATGCTATTTAGATTAGCATCACTGATTAAGCATGTTGAATTATTTCTAAATTGAATGGCTGTTTGTGAATAATTGGGAACATATATTATACTTGGTTTATCATTATCATTGTTGTTAACAATAGTTCCATTTGTTTTATTTCGCAACTGTAAATTAAATCTAGCAGGTGATTCTAAATCACGATTTAAAGACTGATTGGATATGTATGTTGCCGCTAATATAGACGCAGAATCTTGCGATAAATTATTAAATGGATAATAAGCAATTACATTATCAAATTGTCGACTATTTTCCGACATCTTATATATAGCACCAGCGTCCATCTTGCGATTATCGCCGTGTTGTTGTATGGTTGTATTAGTAATACCCAATTGTTGTGGAATTGTTAAAGTACTAGACGATTGTTTGTGGTTAGTTAAAATATTATTCGCAGATCTTCTATTTATGCCGCCCTGTGATTTCCAAGTATTAGATGTATTAGACATTATATATAATTTACTTAGTTAATAAATTATATGTAATAACCTATTATTAATAGATAGTTTTTAGATAATCAGGTACAATAGGATGCTTATTTCGACTACTATTTTGAGTATCTTTTGGTTTACTTATAATTCTACGTTTACTTTTACTTTTACTTCTAGATTTGCTAGTATGACCTACTTTTTTTGTAGACCGATATTCATTACCGTTGTTTTTTTTAGTTGTATTACTACTTCGCTTGGATTTATTTGAATGACTGTGGTTGCCACGATTATTTTGTCTACGTTTATTTGCCATACTATGTTTTAATTGTTCGATAATAATAGGGCGAATATCAATATTATTGTTTGGATTTAAATCATATTCTAGGCGTTGACTGATTGTTTTGTGATAAGCAGGAACTTCCAGAAGTTTTAAAATATCGTTCTTATTTAAATTCATATAGAGAGCTTCATCGTTTCTGGTAGCTTCTAAATCTAGTTCATTTCCGTCATATTGAGCGTTCACCTCTACATGATCAACCGTATCACCATTCACTTTGACTTGGTAACTACCATCAATTTCCATATATACGTTGTTATCATTTTCATTTTCATTTTCTATTTTATTTTCCAGAATAAATTCGTTCATATAAAGTATTGGAATATTTTATTTACGTATACGGTACTTTAATATAGAACATATTGTATGTACAATATTAAACATGTTATATACTGTGGCTATATTCATGTAGGGTATATAATCGAATATATAGATAGAATACGAATAGTGTAGGTAACCCATAAATAAGAGAAACAATATAAAAACAAAATCTTTGGATATGTATATAATGAAGTATATTACAATTCTTGCTACTATGTGTCTTTCGACAGCAGCTACCGCTTTGAATGCTACTCAGCATCATTGGCACAGTTTCCAACAGTTTATTGCTCATTTTGAAAAGTCCTATTCGAGTATTGGTGAATTTGAGCAGAGATTTGAAATTTTTAGAGATAATCTAGAATATATTCGAGAACAAAACGCTCGATCCAATCTATACACGCTTGGGGTGACTCCATTTGCCGACTTGACCGAGACTGAATTTGCTAGTTTTAATGGTATTCGAGTAGGCGGACCCTTATCAACTGGTTGTGCTAAATTTCAATCTTCAAACGCAAATGTGCCAGCTAGTTATGATTGGCGCGATCACGGAGCAGTGACTCCAGTTAAGGATCAAGGGCAGTGTGGTTCTTGTTGGTCATTTAGCGCAACTGGGGCGATGGAAGGAGCTTGGGCTATTGCCAAGGGATCTTTAGTAAGTCTTTCCGAACAACAGTTGGTCGATTGCTCCAAGTCTTATGGAAATCATGGATGTAATGGTGGATTAATGGACGACGCATTTCAATATGCTAAGGATAATGGTATGTGTTTGGAGAGCGCATACCCTTATACTGCCAAAGGTGGTGATTGTCAAAAGTGTGAGCCGGTTGTGTCTATTTCTGGATGTGTGGATGTCACCAAGAATAATCAAGTTAACTTGAAAGAAGCCGTGTCAAAGGGACCCGTATCTATTGCGATTGAGGCAGATACCAAAGCATTCCAACTTTATAAGAGTGGAGTTCTCACTGGCGACGCATGCGGTACGAATTTGGATCACGGTGTCCTCATTGTGGGTTACGGTGCGGAATCTGGAACTGAGTACTGGTTGGTGAAAAATAGTTGGGGTCCTTCCTGGGGCGACGGAGGATACATCAAGATTGGACGCAGTGATAGCACCAACGATCCGGGTGTATGTGGTATTGCTATGCAACCATCTTACCCAGTAGTGTAAATAGTCAAAATACACACTGGTAACATACTGTAAACAATAAAAATAAAAATAAAAAGAGGAACACCCCTTTTTATTTTTCTTACCTGTTATGCTTTAATATTACTTTGTTTATTTTTATTTGTTTATGTGAATACTTAACATTCGCCTTCTTCCTTTTCACTGTCACTATTATCATCAATAGTGACATTCGAACGAGCATACGTATCTTCGCGACGCTCAACGCGTGGGGCGTTTAATCTTTTGCGAGGCTGATTTCGTTGTTGTAGGGTGTAATGATCTTTATACGCAACTTGGCGTGGTACCATACGCGTGACAGCACGCGATTGCTTTTGTGGTTCTGGTTGCGGTTGCTGACTCATATCTTGAGGATACCCCCATTGTAGTACCGGACCATATGGAGACATTACCCATACAGGTACCAAGTTATTCATCATGTGTTGAAATGGTGGTTGGATTGGCGTTGGTGGTGGCGCAACAAGATAGTGGTCTTCCTGCTGACTTGTTACATCATGATCCATTTGACGCTTATTCGGTTCCTTCTCTTCAAATGGAAGTACCAACCAAAACCATTGTCCGTCATAAGTAACCTTGGTCTTTTTATCAGGACCTTCTAACTCACGACGAAAGTTATCACCGGCGACAGTATTGTAAACCATCGCAAAATGAACGAATGCCATGTTGTATGAATCGCCATTCTTACCAACCTTGCGAACCAAATCAACACGGTCAACGCTGCCAATCTCGAGGGCATCAAATGAGTCTACAATACGAGACTCTTTAATGTTGGAGAAAACGCGAGGAATGAAAACAGTGTAGGAAAACATATTTTAAACTTTTAGCTTTTGCTAGGACTTGTGAAAGTATATCAATTACTTATTTATAAAAAAAACTTCAACTTTTTTGTCAACTAGTTTTTTGATAAGAACCTACTTGAATGCGGCTTTAAACATTGTATATAATGATAAATTGTGAGGACTTTTTAATCTACATGATGGTTGCCCAGTAAAAAAATGTACGTATTCAAATTTGTTGCCATATTCAATTTTCTTCTCGCCTATGTATATTATAAATCCAAATACAGTTAATAAAACAATAGTGATTAATAATATTTCTCTGATACGTGTAAGCCAGTCGCGTTTATCTACTAGTGATTGTTTTTCAGGGGTATCTTGTTTTAACTCGTGAATTTTATTTGTATAATCCTTAACAACAATATGTGTTAAGTATATTATAGCATACATAATAAAAATGATTATCCATATAATATAATTCGTTTTGGCAGTAATTAAAAATACAAGATATAATAGAAGCGAGTTTAGCATGCCGGTCAAATTAGATAGTTCTGGTATTGTGACTATTCCAAAGAAAAAAAGTGTTAAAAATCCAACAGTATGTTTTACATACATATTTTCACGTAACATAGTTTGAATTTTACAAGGAAACAATTCGGCTAAAAAATTACCAGATATGATTAATGTAAAAATGAATATGGCGGCAGAATGTTCAAGAATCATGTATGGATTATTTGTCAAAAGTTCCATATATAGATCTTAATAATAATATTATTATTAACATACCTGAAGTAAATTATACCAATCGTTCAAATATCCATCTCGGTTATCGTCTTGAAACTTTCTTTAAGGTTCGTATACAGTTTGTTTTTAATACGCAAACATTTGTTTTCGAATGGTATATTCACACACAGTAGTTTCATAAAGTTATCTGAATATTCCGTTTGAAATTGGTCATCATTTAACCGCTTCTCGTTCTCAGTTTTATATTCATCAAATGTCGCTAGCATTTTTTTATAAATCGCATTAAAAGTCACCTTGAATGAATCCATTTGTAACTCTTTCCATTCATTGTCAAATACGTATATAATATTATTCTTCTGTTCAAAGCATTTTATTATATCGCCGTGTTTTTCGCGACGTAAATAGTTGCTTATGATTTCAAATGACCCATCGACAAAACCGTTTTTAAAAATCAAGTGTAAGTCGTCAACAGATATATCTAACTGTTCTATACACGTATGCCAAGAAAACGTAGGTTTATCTTGTTCATTTAACCAATTCAATACATCCAACTTTTTATTTTTGGTACTAATATGTCGTTTTAAACTATCTAGTTCGCTTTGAACTGTATTATATTTTTCGGTTAATACTGTAATCATTTCATATAATTGTTTTACCGAAGGTAAGCTTTCTTCTTTTGTTCGCTGACACGCAAATATATGCTTCTCGTAACAACCAGCCTTTTTAAAAGTTTTGAAACAACATGGGCAGTTCATAATATGTTTAGACGCCATTTTCACCGTTTGATGGCCTTGGTTTTATATAATAAATCCTCGTCAATTTTATTATAAATATAGTATATATTATGAGTTATGTTCAAGATTGTAGTTGTAACGGAGGAACCATATATAATATAATTCAATGCAAGGGATGTAGTAATTCAAGTTGTGGATATTGTGATCCATCCGGCTCTTATCTTGAAATTGAACAGAAACGAATCTGGAATACGGTTCGCGTGCCCGCGTCAGAGTATGTGATGAATGTATCGTCGCTGGAAGTATACCAACGACCTAGCTCAACATATAATGGAGTCAATTGGAATCAAATGAGTGATCGCGCATTACCCGCCAATTCACAAATATCTAGAATTGCTGTAGTCCCATCGCATGGAAATTCAACTCGCAGCTCACTAACTAGAGACAGACCTGGGTCACAAACCCCAGGTGGAAAGGGAGTCGATGTAAAACACGGAAGTTATGCCAGATATTTAGCCCGATTAAAGGGAAAAGGTCCACTAAGAACACAAAATACAACTGGATTAACCCCAATTCAAGGAAATAAAACGAAGTCGTATGGTATTGCCAACTCAAGATCTTGTTTGTGTTTTACATAAAATATATTCGACCTTATAAATAACAAACAACTTACGTTACAAAATAAACTAACGTAACGTAATATCTAAGAATTCAGTCATAAGTTTATAATACACAAAAATGAATATATTTATGTATTATATAATGCCCATAAAAATGAATATTGTTTATGTATCGAATACCTATAAACCAATGTCAATGCCAAGAACCCCTTCTGTTTATTCTAATGTCCCTCAACAACCGCGAGACCTGCAGACTATAAATAACACCAATCTAACCCAAACCCAACCAAGAAACATAAATACTTCCAGATTTAATATGAATCAAATTTTTGCCGCAAGAGGTAGACGTTGCGGATGAGGAGGGGCGAGGAGATAGTCTATTTATTAGATTATTTCATTTCCATGTTTTATCAAAAGAAAATAGCTCTTGATTATTTGACGTAATAATCCTATGAGCGGAATGACAGCCTTAACATGAATTCGTGTTAAAACTTGAAAATACTTTCTATTGATTAAAGCTAACAACAGTTATAGGTTTTATACATTCGACCCAATATATAAAGAAATGACTTGTAAACATGAATCCAATTTAGAAGAAATATGTAGTGAACATAAGTCATCGTTGACGACGCAGTTATTATATAAACCCAAACCTATACAATCTATAACACATATAAATCGATAAACATAATAAACTCTATAAATCATCAAATTGTTGTAATCTATTTAGTTATTCCAATTTAAAAAAAACCTTGTAAATTATATATGGATTCATTTCTTTTAAACGTGAATGATTATAGTGATGCCGAATTAGAAGATATATTATCATTAACCTATCCGTATCAACTAGGTGATATCGTCACGAAAAAAAACGAATTGTATGTCAAATTAGTAGATGATAATTCAGTTAATGGTGAAACAAAAACAAAGATAACACAATTTTTAGATACGATTTCAGTACGATTATCAAATGTAGTATCAAAACACATGTCATTAAGTAATACATCGTCTGATCGATTCAGTGATATAAAAAATGCCGTAACAGAAACTAACAATCATTTTATAATAAAACGCGACCAAGATATGAAAGAAGCTTATAGTTCCAAACCGAACGATGGGCTAAACACGGGTAGTCTAGGAGGGGCTCCACCTGGAATTATAAATCCACTTAACTATCGGACGATTAAGCGTGCTTTAAACGTCGATTCTAGATTTAGACCAAATTATTACCAAACGTCATCTGCTGATCAAAAATTAACGTTGCCTTATAAGTTTGAAAAAGTTATCAGTATGCGCCTCGCATCTATTGAATTGCCTTTAACGTATTATGCTATCAGTCAGTCGCTAGGTAATAATGCGTTTGTTGTAAATTGGGATAATTCGGGTGGACTATTTCAAAATAGTGTATTAGTGAAAATTCCTGATGGAAATTATCAGACATATAATACTACCCCTCCCAATGGATCTGGTGGTTCAGATATAGAGTCTATTTTAAATGCTGCCTTATTATCTTCCGTGGCAATCACATCCGTTGACACGTCTATAAATAGTGGGGTTACGATTCAATCCGACTTGTCTTTTAATTTGCGATATACGGTAGATTCAACTAGTGGTAGAAGTGTATTTGCTCTGGATGTATCTGGTATTGCTCCTATAGACTTGGCAGCGTTAGTTAGTTCTGGCAAATTAGAATATCAAATTGTGTTTGGAGTAGATAGTAATGGTTTTGTCACAGTTAATCAACCATTGCCATTTTTTCTAGGATGGGAATTAGGGTATAGAATGAACGTATATGATAGTGGTTCTGGGACAGTCGTTGGTAGTGATATCATTTTACCAGCATCACTTGTATCCGAAGGACTGTTTTACATAAAGGGTCCTCAATATATATTTGTCGCGGTCGACGATTATAATAACAATGTAAACAATTACTACATCTCGGCCTACAGTGATTCTATCAATAATCGAAATATATTAGCACGAATCAATCTATCAAGTGCAGTGAATTCGAATGGAGTATATCAAACGACAGAAACGGATGGACTTTCTTCACAGATTAACCGAAGTAGAAATTATTTTGGCCCAGTTAATATAGAAAAAATGCGTATTACTTTGTATGACGAATATGGCCGAATCATCAACTTAAATAATATGGATTGGTCTTGTTCGCTTATGTTTGAATGTATGTATTCTTAGACTCATTTACTATTATGGTAAATTTCACTATTATCAGCTGTATCACTACTAGCACTAGACCTAGAAACGCAACTAGTCATCAGTTTCTTTACTCCATGCCAAAAGGTTGGTTTAATCATGTTGTTTATATATTTATTATCGTATTTATTATAATATTCTAACCAATCTGGTGGGGATTTTTTTGTGCCACCATCATATTTCACCGCTAAATTACATTTACATAATAAATCACCGATTGATATGTCGTCATAAACCACGTCTGCTAGTATGCGGCCATATTTTTCGAATGATACATTTTTTAATTGGACGATTTTATTAAAAACCATGTCGTGTACAGTTTGTCTTGCCATATTTGCGCATATTTTTTCATTATGATTAGAAGTTTTCATCTCAGGGCAATCTATTCCGTTGATCCTTACAGAAAATCTATAAATAGGAGAAGTATCATATGGCAATTTAGTGGCGATTGTAATTGTATCACCATCATATACTTTAATAACTTTGCCATAAGTAATAGGTGGAATATATTTAATAGTGTCATTGAATTGGATGTCTTGTAAATAGGCTGTCATGAAGTATGATAATATACATAATTATACATTTTATTAAATACTTCAATTATTTAATAAAATGTATTTAAAAGACTGATTAGTATAATGTGTATATGACACACGGTTTTAATGCTCAAACTGATAGAGAGATTCGTTATGCCCACCGACAACAAAAGAAAATGATTGAACAACATAATATAGACCGAGATATAAGAGCAGAAAAAAGGGGATCTGACACGTCTAGACTAATTAGCACTGAACTATCAAATGAGGTTCGCAATGAGATTTCAATCCTCTCGCAAAAAAGGCGACTTGTGCCAGTAAGAAAGAGTAGTTCGCGTGAATCAAACTCTTATTTTTTTTCATAGATTTACTTCTTTTTTTTCCCTTTGTCAGTCTTTTCATCCTTGCTATTTTTAGATCGTTCTGCTTGTATATTTTTTAAATGGTTTTCTTGACAGTGTTCTTGAATACGAACATGTTTAGCACTATGATTTCCATATAGTTCGCGATTGCGACGCTCCTTATCCTTTCCAGTTCGACGTTTTTCGAATTTAAAGTCCATTCTAAAGTAGATGTGTAAAATAATAATCAAAACGAGGTGTTCAATTTTTTTATTTATTAAAAAAATTGAAGTTCGAATACTTAATTATGATAAACTATATCAAAGCATACTGTGAATCAGTATTTTAAATATGTCGTCCTTCTCGATCTGTATCCCTCGCGTCTTTAACAATATTTCCAACCAGAAAATTGTTGGTACGTTTGAGAAATTACAGATTGGAAAGGTGGAAAAATTGGATATTGTGTGGAAGACCGGTAGAGATGGTAGTTCATTTAAGATGGCGTTTATTCATTTTAGCGAATGGAATATGCGTAGTCCAGCTGCTCTCAAGTTGAGAGAGGATATTGAGAATCCAAAGGTAGAAGCCAAATTAGTATATGACGATCCGTGGTATTGGATTGTTTTACCGAATAACTCAGACATTAACAAGCCCCCATTGCCATCTAATCAAACTATGAGTCAATCCGTCTTATCAGACCGGATTGCGAATCTGGAAGAGGAATTGAGTTATATTTACGAAGAACTTTACAAAAGAGAATACATTCCAGTAAAGTATAGGACGGCGGAATGCGATTGGAACAGTGATATTGAAACCGGCGACATGTCACCAATGACTATGACCGAGCTTGAAGTAGACGATGATACTGAATTACATACTCCACCAAAGTGGGCGGCGGTTCATCCATACGACGATGATAAAATTGACTACTATAATATTGATGATCGCGACTCTCGTATGATGACAGGAATTAACTCTAATTGGGATAATAGAAGTGATATTCAGTCAGAGTTTAATGAGAACCCGGACCATATTATAGATGTGTTTACGCCGATAACAAATATCAATGTCAAGTTATGGATGACCGCAAATTGTTGTGACAATGCGTAAAAACAAAACAAAACAAAACAAAACAAAACAAAACAAAACAAAACAAAACAAAACAACTGTAAAAATAAAAATATCACGATATATTAATGGGAGGTGGTATATTACCCATCGCTATAAAAAACGATAAAGTTTATTTTTTATTTGGGAAAGAGAATGAATTAGATGATACTCCTGGATGGGCTGATTTCGGCGGCGGACATGAAGATGGTGAAAGCCATTTTGATACTGCCTTACGAGAAGGATCAGAAGAGATTAATGGGTTTTTAGGGTCTGCTGAACAGTTAAGAAAACGCGTGAAGAAGAACAAGATATCAACCATAAAATTTAAGGAATATACTACTTATATTTTTAAAATGGACTACGATGAGAATTTACCTAGCTACTATAAAAATAATTATGATTTTTTTTGTAAGTATTTACCTCATGTAAAACATAAGCGTGATAATGGGCTTTTAGAAAAGGCAAAAATAAGATGGTTTTCATATGAGGAATTGAAAAAGGAAAAGAAGGAATTCCGTAGTTTTTATCAAAATATCGTTGACATGATAATTAAGCAAGAAAAGGAGATTGTTGGAAAGATGAAACGCAAAGAGCAAACACGAAAACGTAAGGAAAAAACGAATAAAACCCGAAAAAAGAAATAAGATTAAACGCATAATAAATAATTTAAAGTAATATTAACGTCAATGTCGATTTTAGATATTACTTTAAATGCCAATACTCATTTAGAAACTTCTGTGCCCGAATATTTGAAATACAATCGTGATTTGAAAGAAATGTACGGTGAGATTAATACGCCCTACAAATTCATTCATAAAATGCTTTCCATTATTCCCATACACGACTTTAAAAATAAGGATTTTAAATGGTTGGACGCCGGTGCCGGTCATGGAAACTACAGCATATGTTTATTCGCCATTTTAGATATGTGTCTTCAAGAGATTATTCCTAACGATGCCGATCGGCGAATACATATAATAGAAAACATGATTTACTTGGTAGAAGTAAATCCAGCCAATGTATCCGCTTTAAGAGCTATATTTGGACCTAGTGCGAATATCATTGGAGAGAATTATATCCAATGGAACACTGATCTACGGTTTGATTATATTATCGGTAATCCACCTTATAATTGTAATGGTGTGAAGAAAGTACCTACAAAAAACAATACTAATAAAAAAGACGATGGAAATACGATATGGACTGAATTTATTAAAAAGAATCTTACTCTCTTGAATGTAGGTGGGAAGATGAATATATTAGTGCCTTCTATATGGATGAAACCAGACAAGGCTGGAATATATAGAGTATTGTTAGCCCATCAAATAGAAAAGTTACATTCCTTAAATTCAAGCGAAGTAAACAAATTATTCGACTATCATGTCCAGACACCAATATGTTATTTTTTATTAACAAAGAGAGAAAATACGGATAAAATACCAGCACAAACAGCTCAAATTGAAGTATATGATGAATTAAAACAAGACTATATATGGTTTACATTGAAGCCAAATAATATACCGATACCACTATGTTTCGCATCTATCGTAAACAAATTTTTGCTATTACGAGAGAAATACGGCAAATTAAATGTAGTAAAAACAAATATGCCGAAGAAGGGTGTTGTATTAAATGATGTATATTCTCTCGATCATCCTTTTCCAAATGTAAATACGACTACTTTAAATAAGAATACAAAGCGACCGGAGCTCCAATTCAAATATACTAATGAACCAATCGCGTTTTATGGCGAACCAAAGATAATTATGGCACATAAGATGTACGGTTTCCCTTATATCGATAGTTCAGGTGAATATGGTATTTCATCGAGAGATAATTATATAATTAAAGATAAGACACAGTATGAAATGGAATTAATAACCAAATTTCTCTCTACCGAATTGATTTTATTCTTGTTTGAGACAACAAGATATAGGATGCGTTACTTAGAAAAGTATGTATTTGAATATATACCAGATTTTTCAAAAATACCAGAAGCGGTCGACATGCTCAATACGAACCAGATTGATATATATAAATTAATAGGGGTAGATGTGAATGAAAAAGAATACATAGAGAGATATTACAAGATTAAATACAAGTTTTTCCATTAGTATTTATTACCAAATCAACTATACCATTGTATTAGCTGAAAACAAAATAAATAGAATACCGTATTATATCATACTATATAATGACAGAACTTACACTATTCGTTATAGCCGGTGGGAAATCATCTAGATTTGGAGGGGAGCCAAAAATGCTCAGTCGAGTTGGTCCCAACGAAGAAAGTTTATTTGAAATGTCTATTAAACAAATAACAGGACATTTACATATTGTTCATATACATTTGACTGTAAACGTAGACAACAAAGACAAAATAATGACAGAGGTATATAAAGTAAACGAAAAATATAAAATATGCGAAAAAATCACGTATAATATTCAAGAAATACCTAATTTCCGCACAAAGCCATGGGGAACGGCTGACGCCGTCTCTTCTGCCAGTAGTTATATAAATACACCCTTTTTGCTATTAAATAGCGACGACTTGTATGACACTAAAACATTTGAAATGATTCACAAGGAATGTGACATATCGCGTAATTATATTATAGGATTCAAGTTGGGGACGACGTTACCAGCTAACAAAAAGGCAAATAGAGCATTTATATCATTAGATACCAATAATGGAAAAGTAGTGGAGCTACAAGAGATGTTAAATATAGAAAAGGGCGATTATAGCACAATAGAGTTAGAAACACAATATGTAAGTGTAAATTTGCTACTGCTACAACCGTCTGTCTTGATGAGCATATCATACGAGTTACAAGCTTTCAAAGAAACGAATAAAGACAATATATCAATAGAAGCAATGTTGCCAAATTTTTTGAATTCGCTTATTCGTCAAGGGAAATTAGAACTAGAATTATTCAAAACATCTGGGATATGGAATGGAGTGACATATAAAGATGATGTATCTGACCTACGAGAGGCATTTACACAGAACACATAGCTCGTCTATAATATTACCGAAAATAAGGCACTAAAAAAAAGGCACTAGACTACAGAATAGGTTATTAGGCGCAAAAAATAGTAGACAAATAAATATAATGAATAAATATTTCGAAGAACCATATCGACGGAATTGTAGAAAAGAGTTGGCGAATTATATTTATCAAAAAATAAACGACGCGACGGATTCCGGTTCTCATAATCATATATGGGCTTTTGTAATAAAAGCATTCCATTTCACCGCTGGATTAGCAACTACATTTATATATATATATGGACCATTATGGTTAAGCTTATTAACTTTAGTGGTTTCTTTATTTTTATGGGGTGTATTCATTTATTTAAAAGGGTGTTTTGTTTCAAATATAGAATATAAACTGGATAACCATAATTTTATTAACGTGATAGACCCGTACCTAGTACTGTTCGGTTATCCTATTAATGAAGACACACGATACATAGGCACATTACAATTGGTTGTATTTTATTTTAGCATAGCATTTACTGTCTTATACTTTCGATTAAAGATGCGACATTCTATAAAAAATTGAAAATAAAAATCAATTCTATTATAATACAATCAACTATTACACATCGCAATTATTAATTATTGTCGCAATTATTAATAATTACCAAATATCAAATTCATGTCAAATAGAACCATTGCTACGACTAGGTTCAATGATAAGACGTATGAACAAAACGTCACGTATAAACAGAAGATCGGACACGTTGGTTGTTTATATGGTACACCCATGAAAATCAAGGAAACGATTCCACTAGAAAGCAATGTATATGTCATTGAGATGAATAACACGACGAACAAAATTGAAGGAATTGGACTAATCGTAAACCGTCAAGTATTGGATAAGCCGTATAGAATATACGACGATATGGATTATAATCGTTATATCTACAAAGGAGTAAAACGTATATGTGTTGAGCATATCACAGATGAATATGATAAACGCGTCATTTATGTACTAGAACAGTTATTATTTAAAGGGGAACGACATTGTAAGCGCGCGCAAGGAATTACCGAATTGCCATCTTGGATATTACATAATAAATTTGAATTCGATTTTATTCGAACGTTTACACTAATATTTAAGAAATATATATAATTAAAACTAAGTATTCATTATATATAAGTATAAAATGAGCGAAACTGATATAGATTTGAATGTGAACAATTACAGTCAAGACGATTTATTGGATTTGTTAAATTTAACGGACAACGATCCAGTTACATATGACGATATAATGAATGCCAGTACACCATTCATTCACAAATATACCAGCGAAAATAACTATGATTTAGCCAATTTTTTTCAACAAGTTCAAAACCAGCTACTAGAAGATATCGATACATCGGGCGATTTCGAAAATGAAAATATTCAACGCAACGAAACATCTCAATTGGGAAACTTGTGGCAAAACCAAAATATCTCTCAAAAAGATACAAATCCAGTACAAGCAAACAAAGTAACGGATAGGAAACAACAAGTTCAAATATTTAATCAAGATGGGCACTTTATCATGAATCGAAATCAGCTGGGTGTCAGCAATGATTATCAATTACCCGTGGCACAAGGCCAGCTCAACCCGAATTTAAAAAACACGACGAAACGATTAATCAGTATAGACAGCCAATATAGGGAAAATATTTACCCATTCAATCCCGATCCAGACAGTCCAACCTCACCTACAAATTTCACTCTTGATTTGAGTGATCCAATACGCAATGCGATAAGTATTGAGGTTACTGCTTATCAAATACCATGTTCTTGGTACGTTATCGACGCAGAATGGCGAAGCAATAGTTTTTTCGTCATAACAGACATTTCAAACACAAATTACTGTATAGATATATCGTCTGGTAATTATACACATGAACAATTGGTTCAAGCTATCCAGACAAGGATTGATGTTAATATGTCAAATATAGACATTTCATATAATTCAATTAGCGGAAAGACAACGATTACAAATAATACGAGTAATCCAATTACTGTAACCTTTTATGATCCAACTTCACAGATAATATGTAATTCAAATTGTAAGACAACTCCTAAATTCAATAATAATCTAGGTTGGTTATTAGGATATCGTGGGAATACGACAAATCCAACATCCAACCCAATTCAACCAACGAATCCTTTGTATGGGCAAATGATATATCCAATAGACGCAAGTGGGGGTCGCATCACATCAGAAGCATTTATGGATATATTCGGTCCAAAATATTTTTTGCTTGTATTGGATGATTACCAACAAAATCACTTGAACCGAGGTGTCGTTGGAATTACACCCACCCAAAAGTACGTTGAGATTCCCAATTATTGGAATGCGGATTTGGCTATTTCGAGCACTGGTTGTGTGACGACGAGTGGCTCAAGCAAAAAAACACCTACGTATGTTCAAAATGCGCCTAGACGACTTACTCAAGCACAATTGTTTACATTGAATTCGACCACCCAATCGCGTTCTCAAACACAACATGATCGTCTTACTTCGCCTACAAATACAAATGTTCTGGCACTCATACCATTGCGTGGCAATTTCTCGGCCGGGCAAATATTGACGGACGACTTTAATCTGGGAGAATCGGAGCGTGTTTATTTTGGACCAGTAGATTTGGAACGATTCCGCGTGCGCCTAGTAGACGACCAAGGGTATACAGTCAATTTAAACGGAAACAATTGGTCATTCACCATGACGGCTACCTCCCTTTATCAGTATTAAAAACAACCTATTACATCCACCAATCGTCTAGTTATATAAATAATAATGTTACATGAATAAAACATTATTATTGTTATTATTTACAACTAGTGTTATTTGTTATCGAGACGACTTATGTTATTACATTACACCGACTAAAAAGAAAAATGAGACAAAATCCCATTAAAAATTAAAGTGATGTAAAGTCAATAGTAGGAGTTTCACCTACGATGGTCTAACTTTTTCCACTTCTTCTTTGGTATTGGAAGTGGTGAAAGACGAAATTTGAAAACACGCAGGGCGTTCTTGCTTCTCTATCCAGCACTTTGTTAAGTTCATTATGTTGATTGCTGAATTAGCGTCTCTTGTCTTGAATACGGTTTGTTTGACTTGGGGTCTCACGCATCCAGAACATACTAAAAGACGGAACTGCTTGTTTCCATTACTATGTCTGTAATAAGATAAATCATTATTACATTCACAGCATTTTTTACTTGTATTACATTCATTTATGGTAATTGTATCATATTTCTTATGGATTTGCTTTCTCAATCCTTTATTCATAGTAGGCATAAAGTGTTTCATTTGAGTGCTTCTACTCCAATTTCCATAACCAATTAGGATATTGTCTCCAAAAGTTTCCTTGATTTTATTAAGGAATGTATCCATACTTTTCTTACCATAACTATATTGCCTAAACTTCATTTTCCTCCAAACATCTCGTTGATAGAAATCTAAGGTTTCTTTATTCAAATTGTCTTTTTCTACTAAATACTTCTTGAATTTTTTATAATCAACCGATTTACTATTTTGAAACGATAAATGGGTTTCTTTTTCTATGATGTTGTTTCGTTTCTTTTCCACTAATAATATTCTTTGATTTGTTTTTGCTTTGCTTTCACGCTTCCTTTGAGGTGCTGTATATTGGAGTTTATTTCCTTTGTCGTCCATCATATATACCAGACTGCGTTTTCCAGGGTCGCAACCTACAATATTACGAGGTTCAACTTCTTTGAGTTGTTCTATGGATAAATCTTCTATGTTATGAAAATCTTGTTCTTGTAAAGTAGGAACTTTTGAACCCCACTTATTATCTTTCAAATCCTTACGAATAAACAATAAAGAACAACTAATTCCATCTGTTTGGAGTTGGTAATGAAATTGGTAGAACTTGCTTTTGAATGTTTTATGTTGTAAGTTTAACAAATTATTCCATACATCATATTGATTTTCCTTGATTGCTTTGAATAATTCTGTTTTCGTTTTTCCTTCCAAAGAAAAGAGATTAACGATACACGCAGTATCCAAAATGATATGCTTGGGAATAATGTTATTGCGTAGCGGTAAAGGTTGAAATAATTTATGGTCTTCCTTTTCCAATACAGCATTCATATACAACATACCTTTCAAATAATCAAATGGACTAACTTTCACATCATAATGAACCGACTTCTTTATATTTTCAGGAAGGATATTATGTAAATGAGTGCGTTTCCATTCATTAAATATAACATCTGTCTCATCGCTACATTCTAATAATTGCTTCTTGAACTTGAATAAAACGGCTTTATCTTCTGTAATATCCTTTGTGGTCTTATTGATAAACCGAAGGAAATGTTGAATAAATCGTTCTTGCGTGTTGTTAGATAAGGAAGTATGTAATTGTGTTGCTAAATACGGAAGCATATTGGATTTATTTTTTAATGGTGTCTTTTTGTGGTTGAGTAAAAGTTGGTATTCCGTATCATAAAACTCTTGTAAAGTGTCTAACATAGATGTATCCTTTTCCTTTCTTCCAGTATTCGTTTTTTCTCCTAATACCTTGATACAATACAGAATAAACTTCTCATTTATTTCAGGTAAAGGTTGATTGTTGTTATAACATTTCAATACATACAACCTAATAAACTGGTAAGAATGTATCATCAAATCATTCATTTCAAAAACCAAATTAGTGATGACTGGTTGAACTT
>OCVQ010001271.1_pt1 | contig 19819 bp, 22 predicted proteins | sample 1539061 | NCBI WGS metagenome assembly OCVQ01 (sample SAMEA3355526, study PRJEB22509) | marine metagenome | biome: marine; feature: river plume; material: water | place: USA | collected 2010-08-08 | depth 0.5 m | reverse complement strand
GATTGCAAAAAAAATAATTCAATATATAATATTAGTATAGAATAGCGATGTATGTATCCAAATATCTTAAAAATAAAGCACTTAAATTATTTGATGTAACCCTTCGTGATGGTCTTCAATCAATTCCCAAAATATATAATTTAAATGACAAAATGGATATTTTGACAAAAATTATAACTGAACGAAACCCATATTCCATAGAGATTGGTTCTATCGTATCCCCTAAAATATTACCTCAGATGGCTAATTCTATCGGGTTTTATAAAGAAATTCATAATAAAGAAAATACTATAAATAAACTTCCTCAACTTTACATGTTGACCCCCAATGTTAAAAGTCTTGATATGGCCCTGCATAATAATATTAAAAATCTTTCATTGATTACATCTGTATCGGAATCATTTCAAAAAAAAAATACCAATAAAACATTATATGACAATAAGAGAGAAATATCAGTAATGATGAAACTCACACGCATTGTTAAGAATACAAAGGTCAAGTTATATATTTCATGTATTTCAGAATGCCCGATAGCCGGAAATATGGACGTCAACCTTATTATTAACGAAATACTATATTATTATTATGTATACGACGAATTAGATGAAATTTGTTTATCCGATACTTGTGGTACATTACATTTTACCACTTTTAAAACAATCATAGATGAATTAATTAAAAGATCGGTAGACCTTAATAAAATTAGTCTGCATTTACATAATCAACCTAATCGTCCGTCTAATGTAGGAAATATTATTGTATATGCGTTGAAAAAGGGAATATATAGATATGATGTATCTTATATGCCAGATATAGGCGGTTGCAGTGTAACAATGGATTCTACACATGGTAATTTATCTTACGACCAAATTCACGAATGCTTGTAAATTTTCCTACAAACTAACTAACTAACTAACTGTTCTAACTTAGAAATATCCATTTCAGGAAAATCAACATGAGATTCCCAAAAATATTTACAATACGCCCATACAAAATCAAAATCATTTTTATACATATTCGGGTATTCTTTTAACAATTTAGTTTCTATTTTTCTAGGTAGCAAATATAAACTGTTTTTTGGCAATACATAACTCAACTGAACCAGGTCCAATACAGGTGATTTTTCTTTTTCTTCTAGCAAATCTCCATCAAAATACGGTATATATTTTAATAAATCCTTTAATAGTGGAGGATAATGATACTTATAGTGCCACCGCCAATCAACACATCCAGTACTGTAATATTTAAAGGTCCATTCTAATCCTTGTAAATAATTTAAACTAATATTTTTTTTCGACTCGTCATCTATATCAATATCAAACAACATGTCATAATATCTATTCTCCCAATATTTATCAAATGGATTTATATATTTCTCTAATTCTCGTTCCTTTGACGGAATATGTAACATCTCTTTATCAAATTTACTAGATGTATCGTCTAATATTAAAGGTTTCTTCTCGTTCTTATTTCTAATTTTATACTCAGTTTGAATGAAATCCTCCTCATGAATAGATAATTCTTTAATTAATAATCGGAAATTTTTCCAAATGATTTTACCTTTATGGATAATGTTTTTATTTTGGACCCCTAAAATATTTCTATACGTTTCCATTATTCGGTCTATTCCTGATGTTCTTATATTTAATGATGGAAAGTGTGGCATAAAATCATTCCCTAACATGAAACATAAAAATATATAATCATAAATTTTATTTTCTTGCATTTCATTCTCAGCATGACAGTCATTATTTAAATAATACACCATTTGATTTTTAAACTCAGGTATATCAATCACATACATATAATTCGGATCTAGAGATTTATCAATACTTTTAATAAAATCTGGAGTCTCACGAAATAAATACATTTGTTTACAATATTCCAAATTATTAATAGTAAGCATAATTAAATCCGCGTCTAATCCATAAATAACCGTTCGCATATCTTTAATTTCGGTATGTGACCGAATATATTCAAATATTTTATGCTCTCCTTCTCCAGGATAATCACTTCCACTTACAATAATTTGCTTAACATTAAATTGCATGGGTTTTCTAAAATGATATTTGATTTGCAAGTTCATTTTATTCATAAACTCAGTTCCTGGTGTAATAGCCGTGCTATCCCAGTTTGCTGTTTCATTTTTATCATAATCATTTATGAACCACGATTTATATCGCCTATTTTTTTGTTGATTTAATTTCGCTACTGGAGCTACACCATCAAATGAAATATATACTATATTTTTTGGTTTAATTTGTTGTATATAAACTTCAATTTGTTTACATACAGCATTTATCAGTTTTTTCTCATAATCATTATTATTCCCACTATATTTAATTGAACGCATGGAATCATACACTATGGAATTACTATCTAAAAATAGATTATCCGTTTCGAAACTATTCTTGAATTTTTTTAATATATCTGGGTAATTTTTAATTATATACGAAAAATAAGAAGGAATACCCATTTAATACTATACCATGTCTGGTTATATTTAATACCATTTTTTATATCTTTGTAAAATCGCTATGTAAAATCATGTTTTTGGCATGTATACATAAAAACATGATTAATTAATTATATTTAGAAATATAAAATCATCACTAAATATAATGAAAAATATTATTATTAACGATAATACCAATGGTAAAAACACGAATGATGGAAAATCCGTCCATAATACGGATGTAAAAGAAACGATAGAATATTTTCAACAACTCGTCCAGAAAACTATTTTATCCGTTCAAAAATACAAACAGTTGGATATTTTAGGAGCAAATGAATTAAATATTGCAACATTCAAGCTAGAAACAATGTACGTTGAATTATCAAAACTGTCAACGGATTTAACAAATGATTATGAGGTTATTAATATTTTGAAAAAACTGAATGAAATTAGAAAAGAACTGAATATTATATTTAAATTATATGGTACTGAAAATATTATTGATTTATTAAATATATGTTACGGTGATGATTATATTAATAATACAATATGGAATACTAATAAGTATCAACTAATTGAAAACTATTTTCATCCAATTAAGTTTAAGATTATGCCATGGAAACTAGGCAAATCTGAATTTAAACCAAATAATGTAAGTATTGATAAAAATAAGATTGTTGACGATGTTATTATAGTTGAAAATTCGGAAAACTTGGAGTGCTTTGATTTATCACGAACAAGTACAACGTTCCAATCAAAGGTATATGGTGTTAAAATCGCATTTCATAACCCTAAAGAACGATGTACTATTATTGTATCTGGGCTAATAGATGATATGTTAACTACTTGTGTAAATAATGATTTCATTAATACAAAAATAGAAAATATATTTGCGAATTCCATTGAAGATAAAGATGAAAATAAAGATGAAAATAAAGATACTAATACAATCAACCGTTTTATTGATTCATTGACATTAAAAGAACTTCTTATATATTCCAACGATGAATTAGTCAATAAATATAAACATCATATGGCTCAGTTATTGTTGGTTAAACATAAAAGTATTTCTAGTATTGTCAATGACTTTATTGGGTGTGAACTTTACGGACAACGTAATACACTCGTTCAATTACTTTTAAAGGCGGACGAACACGAATATCAGTATATCGCATATTTATTATATGATTTGCTATCAAATGATAACAATGGAATTATTGATACAACAGAACAAACATTATTGTTCGATAGCCTTCCATGGAAATTTAAAAATTACTTTAAAGACGCAATGAAAGAAACGATTAATTATACTAATTCTTTGTCTAATTTTGATGATAGTAAAATCCCATTAGAACAACAAATTTGTTTAATGAAGTCAGATGATTCTATCAAAGAAAAGGCTATGAATAAACTTAAAGAAATCAAATCTAAAACAGATGATAACGGTTCAAAGGCTAGAACCTATCTTGAAGGATTACTTAAAATACCTTTTGGTATCTATAAAACCGAACCTATATTAAATGTCATGTCTACTATTAAAGAACGATTTAAATTAACTATTGATAAAGTTAAAAAATTAGATGCCAACTTTCATATTGATTTTGATATTAATAATATAACTAATCTACAAATCAAAAATACATGTGATATTATTAAAGATACATATGTCAAAAATAAAAACTCCAAACATATTGAATATATTATAGATATTTATACACCTGATAACAGAAATGATCTCATTGTTAATATTTGTAATATCAATAATATTATCAGAAAAAATAATATGAAACTTCATAAATTATCACATTCAGGTAAAAAAATAGAGTATATGAAGACCCAAATAAACAATTTTATAAATGATATGAAGGATAATGAATCTATTATCGAACAATTGTATATTTCTAAAAATATTTCTAATGTTTATGTGACTCAAAGTATCGAAGACGATATTGATTTTATTGAATACAAATGGAAAAACATCAATACATATATGAATTCAGTAAAAGGCACCTTAGATGACGCAGTTCACGGACACGAAAAAGCCAAATCTCAAATTATGAGAATATTCGCACAATGGATTAATGGAGAACAGAGTGGTTACTGTTTTGGATTTGAAGGCGCACCCGGTGTAGGAAAAACCACATTCGCTAAAAAAGGATTAGCCAAATGTTTGGTTGATGAAAATGGCACTAGTAGACCCTTTTCGTTTATTGCTATTGGTGGTCAAGATAATGGAAGCACATTGAACGGTCATAATTATACTTATGTCGGGTCAGAATGGGGCAAATTCGTTGATATTCTTATTAAAAATAAATGCATGAATCCCATCATTTTTATTGATGAACTTGATAAAGTTAGTAAAACCGACCATGGTAAAGAAATTATTGGTATTCTGACACATCTTATTGACCCCACTCAAAACGATGTATTCCAAGACAAATATTTTAATGGTGTTGAGTTAGATTTATCAAAAGCATTGTTTGTCTTTTCGTATAATGATGTATCTGCTATTGATAAAATTCTGCTAGATAGAATACACCGAATCAAATTCGAACATCAAAGCGTCGAAGATAAACTTATTGTTACAAGAAAACATATATTGCCTGAAATTTATACAAATATGGGTCTTCATAATTGTATTGAAATTACAGACGATAATATTATTTATATTATTGAAAATTATACTAACGAACCCGGTATTCGTAAATTTAAAGAATTATTGTTTGAAATTATTGGCGAAATTAACTTGTCATGTTTACAACATTGTGAAACTACTGTATTACCTATTGTTGTATCCAATTATGATATTAAATATAAATATTTAAAGGATTATCATGAATATAATCCTACAAAAATACCACGTGAACCTGCTTCTGGAATTATTAATGGATTGTGGGCTAATGCAATGGGCCAAGGTGGTATTATTCCAATCGAAGCTCAATATTTCCCATCTACATCCTTCATGGAACTAAAATTAACTGGATTACAAGGTGATGTTATGAAAGAAAGTATGACTGTAGCAAAAACACTTGCTTCTTCATTAGTAGACGCCCATACTATGTCTAAAAATATAGAACGTTTTGAAAAAACTAAAATTCAAGGAATTCATATTCACTGCCCTGAAGGAGCCGTTCCTAAAGATGGACCTAGCGCAGGAACCGCTATTACATGCTGCATATATAGTTTATTAACCGGAAAGAAAATTAAAAATAATATTGCTATTACTGGTGAAATTAATCTACAGGGATATGTAACTGCTATAGGTGGTCTTAATTTAAAAATATTAGGTGGGTTAAAGGGTGGCGTAACCGAATTTATTTTTCCAAAAGAAAACAAAAAAGATTATGACGAATTTATAGATTTATATAAAGATAAAAATTTACTTACAAATATACAATTTCATATGGTGGCCCATATTCAAGATGTTCTAAAACTGATTTTTTAATTTGTTATTTTTTTTATTTATTACATTATATTATACAACAACCATGGCTATGAAATTAAATTTCAGTAATATAATGCAGTTTTTTGCTGCTATTTCACCTATATTATTGGTATTCTTTTTAGTAATGATTTCTATATTTAATTCAGATATAAAAGGGTTAGTGTATTTAGGCGGAATATTAATAGCATCTTTAATTAATTTAGTTATTTTAAACACACTAAAGGATATACCTGCTAACCCAATACCTGCAAGTTGTAAGATATTTGACTTCCCTTTTGATATAAATGAATACGTAAGTCCTGCTTTCAATAGCATGTTTATTTCATTCACATTTTCATATTTATTTTGGCCTATGTTTTATATTTCTGGATTCAACTATCCTGTAATCATTACAGTACTTAGTTTATTACTTTTAGACGGAGCAACTAAAATTATGGGTGGATGTACTACATTTATGGGAGTAGGATTGGGTGCAGTAATTGGGTATTTTTTAGGCATGTTCTATTTTGCATGTCTTAATGCGTCAGGCAATGCTGATTTATTATTTTTTAATGCTGAACCGTCCAATAATATCATTTGTTCTAGGCCAAAAAAACAGCAATTCAAATGCGTCGTGTATAAAAATGGTGAAGTTCTAAAAACATTGTAATATTTATGCGTTGAAATGTATATGATTTTGTTTCCACCATTCATTAAATTGTTTTAACGCACGCTGTTTATGTAACTCTAAAGTCATTAATTTTAAAATATGACTTTTCTTAGACCAATGCGCAACAAAATATGCTACTATATTATTTATATTTGCCTTTTCATATTTTGTGTTTAATTGTTGTAATGTAAACTGAGGTTTATTTAGTTTTTTATTTACATGATTGTGGAACGATAAAAACAAATTTTTAAATTCTGATCTTGATTTTATAGTATCTAGTTTTACACTCTTTAGTAATGTAGACGCATGATTCGCACAATCAGGGCATGGTAGATTGCTACATATTATCTTAATTATATTGAATAATTCCACTTTCATTTTTAAAAATCGTTCATCTATTATTTTTTCGGCTAAAGTGTGGATTAAATACCAAGTTGGAGGTCCCCATTCTTTTGTCATTCTATTTATTAAATATATATAAAGAGTTTTTTTAAATTTACTGTATATGAATTTAATTTTACCGAATGAAATTAATTTTTATGATGAATTAAATAAGTTGGATTCAGATAATGAAGATGATGTTAATACTTGCTTATTAACTAGATTACCATTGGATAAAAACAATATTACATTAGCTTGCGGTCATATTTTTAACTTTGAACCATTGTTTAAAGAAGTATGCGCTCAAAAACGTAGAACATCTACGTCACATTTGGAAATACAAAAATTAAATCATAATGAAATCAAATGTCCGTATTGTAGACAAACCCAGGACAAATTACTCCCATATGTGAAATTAAATAAGAGTATGAATTATATTAATGGTGTAAATAGTCCTGAGGAATTATGTATGGAATTTCATACGTGCGGTTATTGTTTTAAGAGTGGTAAAAATAAAGGTATGATATGTTCTAAACCCGCATATTATTATACTACTGAATGTTATTGTAGTTCTCACCATTCAATTATGTCTAAAAGGCAGAATATAGATAAGACTGATTATAAACAATGCAATTTTATATTAAAATGTGGTAAACGAAAAGGTCAGTTGTGTGGCGGTAAAATTTGTGACGACGAGAATAAATTATGTAAACGCCATACATCTACATAATTTACACATATTCTTAAGTATTTGGCATTTTTTATGTTTTTCTTTACACCCTTGAATATTTACAATGGGACAAAATATAATAAAAAGATATAAATATTTACACAATCATATACATGTATTTATTGGTGGTAGAGCTAAAAAAACTAGAAAAATATTATTTAGGAAGGATGCAGTTTAGTCTAAATTAAATATTGCTATAAAATATATGTTTGAAAAATTATTCACATGTTTTGCAATAGGAATTTTTATATATTTGGTTTATCAGCAAGTTTTATTTCAGAAATATTTATATTTTAGTTCGGATACAAAAGAAAATTTTACACCACTAGATGTGAATAAAATTATACAATCACCAGGGTCTACGCCTATAGGTCAATCTGATTTAGCATATTTAAAAGCTATACAAATGTTAACAGTTAGTAATGGATATAATGATAATATCATAAATAATTTAAAACTATCTAAGCCAGAACCATACCATAAATCCATAACAGACGATGCGGTTATGGGTGATTTTCCCCAAGTATTAAATCAGGCGCATGAATTACCTACAACAGAGTTTGAATATCCAAACGATCATAAATTTACGGTTGATTATAAATGTCGCGAATCAGCAACAGGTATGTTTACTGACTGTGGTGTATATTCAGCAAATACAGGTTGGACGGCAGACCCATACAAAGGATTAAATTGTCCTTTGTCAAATACAGAATCCCCGACGCAATCTAATGATACATCCAGGAATAGAGGGATAAAATATAATTCTCCTACTAAAACAGGTATTCATGGTATAGGTAATAGTCAGCTTAGATAATTTTATCGGGCATACATGAGTCCACAATTTCCACCAACAAATGTGATTATATTATATCTTTCCTCTTGGACGGTTAAATTATAATTATAATTATATATTCTCCATGTTGGTTTATTCACTCCTATGATATCTCCTGTTGCAGGGTCGCAAATAGTATAAAACTGAGCGGACGGGTCTAATGTCGGAACATATGTTTGTATTTCTAATTGAATATCATTAAACTTACTCAAATTCATTGCACCTGATGGTTGAAAATCAAACGGATCGTTGTGAATCGCAAAACTGTAATTATATAATCCGTCTGGACCATTTCCACTAGTTCTTACATATTTTTCAACGTAATTATATATACCTGCATCTAATACATTTTCTCTATATTTTCCATCAAGAAGGATTCCCATTCTCAATAATATATCCTTTTCATTTTCAACATTATATAATCCTGTTGTTGTAATTCCAGTATGATTACCTGTAATTACATCATATCCTGGTCCAATATAAATCCCACCATTTAATAAATTACCAGCAATCTCAGCATAATCTACTTGCTGTGGAATTATATTATTATACGCCCAATTAGTATAATTGGACCATTGATTTCTTAAATTAATATCACTTCTTTGAAAATACATCATCCACGATGACACTAATCCCATTGTACTATCAAGTTTTACACGTTGGTTACCTGTAACATTAAAAAAATTCCATTCATATATAGACTTGAATAAATATTTTTGTTCTTTCGTTGCAAATATTTTGGATTCTTCTTCCGTTAAAAAACAATAAGTGGATACTAAATGAATATCAGCGTTCCAATCTGTGCGGTTATCTGTATAATTCAGTGATATATCAGGCGGTGGTTGTAAAAACTGACTGAAATGATGTTCCGCTATATTTTGATTCGCACGAATATAAGGATGTTCGTTAACTGAATCGGTAACGTCTCTAATAACAAATAATTCATTGATTGGTCTCATTGTTATATTTATTTCCAATTCATTATATTGTAATGCTACTAATGGAAATGCCATTTTGGCAGCAAGTGTAAACCAAAAGTTAATGGGGATATATAATTTTCGGGCTCTTATAGATGGCTCTGGTCCAACCGGATTAGTTGTAGTATAAGCACTTGGATATGCGTTAGTCTTACCATACGCATTCGCTGGGTCAACTAATTCGGGTACATTTCCTGTCATTTTGTCGTATAATTCTTTTTTATCCATTGTAAAGTCACGCTGGACCATTGCTAATAAATACCCAGCAGTATATTTATTGATTGTCTGACCTCCTACACTAATTTCTACTTCTTCAATCATTTGTGTACCCAAATTATCAATCCATTTAAAATCATATGGGACCCAATTAGATGACGCATCTAAAGGTTGAGGTGGGTAAATTGGACTCCAAATAGTCGGCATTTGGACCACTAAATATGTATCCATTAATAATTCAGCATATCGCTTCATTCTAAATGTAAATTTAGATGACTCATTTAATCGTAAATTTCGTTGACCGTCAAAATCAATGCGAAACTTTTGAAGACCAAAATTAGTATATTTTTTATATGTGGTTTTGAAAAATGTTTTTGAGGGATTTCCATTTAAAAATACATTTTGATTTCCAAAAGCTACTATATTTAATAATCCTCCAGGCATATATATTTATCATACAATAAATATTTAACTTTTTATTATGTTAAATAATATTTTTGAATTTTGAATTTTTATTTTAGATATTCAAGGGTGTATTGAAAATCTAAGTGAAAATAACCTAATTTAACATATGATTTTGTAATATGTCTATATAATTCGTTTGCATTCCAAAATATAATACAATAAAGTAACTACCCGCAATAGATTGTTGAAATTCACTAGCAAATTTACTTAAATAATTTATCAATACATAAAGAGTTGCAATATTAATACACATTTGCAAAATAGCATAATATAATACATTACTTCCAAGTAGTTCCTTAGTTTGAAATGTTTGTATAATTTGGTCTGTATAATGTCCTAGTATAACCGCAGGAATAATATATGTTATTATTTTAATCGCAAATGATATAAAATGTTCTCTAGATGATGTTGTACCATATTGAAATGATTTTTTTACAATATCATATAATTTCATTTTGTTTTATACAATATATAGCTAAAATAAATTGATTTAGTAATTTATCGGCATGTAAAACTCTAATTATTTTTTCAATACCTAATATAAGTATAATGGGTATTGAAAAAGTACAAGCAGGTAGTACAAACAACACATTAAAAATGTTTTTAGCTAGATCTACTGCGATATCCACGAAATATGGATCGTATTTTATAACTATTATTTTAATTGTAGGGATAGTATATTATGCTGTTGATAAAATGAGACTGAATTCTGTAAATTGCAATAATTTAAATAATATATACACATCATTCCCAAAATTATCTTCAATTAATTTTAACGATAACGCATATTCTTATAATTTACGAGATTATTATGTTAAAACCGCATATAATTGTTGTTGTTCAGGACAATTTAAAAACGATTATGTCAACGAATGTGCCTTAAAAACATGTATAGCTCAAGGGGCTAGAGTATTGGATTTTGAAATTTATTCGGTTAATGATGAACCTGTTATTGCAACATCTTCTATAGAACATTATCATGTAAAAGAAACATATAATTCTGTTAAATTTGCAGATGCTATTAATATTATTAGAAATTATGCGTTTAGCGGTGGTTCATGTCCCAATCCGAATGACCCACTTATCCTACATTTTAGAATAAATAGCAATAATAAAGAAATATACAAAAAAATGGCTGATAGTATTTTTAGCAATCTTGAAAGTAGGATATTAGATAAAATATATAGTCATGAATATAACGGCCATAATTTAGGAGCTGTACCTCTAAAAGAATTTCAAGGAAAGGTTATTATATCTGTCGACCGTGCTAATCCACTATTTACCTCAACACCATTAGATGAGTATGTAAATATTGCTTCTAATTCTGTATTCTTAAGAGCATCTAGGTATTATGATGTAAAATTTACACCAGATAGCCAAGAGCTTATTGATTATAATAAGAAGAATATGACATTAAGTATGCCTGATTTAAGTGCGTATCATACAAATATATCTGCTGCTCTTAATTTCAAATATGGATGCCAATGGGTAGGTATGTGTTTCCAAAATTTTGATTCAAATATGGAATTTTATGATTTATTCTTTGATAAAGTAGGGCATGCATTTGCTTTAAAGCCGGATAATTTACGATTTGTACCTCTTACAATTCCCGAACCTATCCCGCAAAAACCTGAAAACTCATTTGCGAAGCGAACTACTTCAACTGACTATTACTCATTTAGCATTTAGGTCATTGTAAAAATTATTGTATAATACTTTCTCTATAAATATTATACAATGGCTTCATGTAAACAAAAATCAACATTAGAAGAAAAAGAAGTTGAAATATTAAGAGATGCTATTGATATTGCTGAGAAAAAAAAAGGTAGACAAGTTGTGAGTGACCCTGATGTTAAAAAAATAATATCTATTCTAGAAGATTTCCTCAAAAATAAAAAACTAATATGTTATGGAGGTACTGCCATTAATAATATTCTTCCTTTAGAAGACCAGTTCTATGATAAAGATATTGAGATTCCTGATTATGATTTTTATTCATCAAACGCACTTGATGACGCAAAAGAATTGGCCGATATTTATATGAAAAATGGTTTCCAAGAAGTTGAAGCAAAGTCTGGCGTTCATTATGGCACATACAAGGTATTTGTTAATTTTATTCCTGTAGCAGACATTACATTTCTCGAAAAATCGCTTTTTAAAACACTTCAAAAAGATGCAATTCGTGTATATGGTATATTGTATTGTCCTCCTAATTTTCTACGCATGAATATGTATTTGGAATTATCTAGACCTGCAGGGGATATTAGTAGATGGGAAAAAGTTCTCAAACGACTAATTCTTTTAAATAAAAATTATCCATTAAAAGGAAAACATTGTAATCCTAATATTTTCTTAAGAGAGTTTGAACTAGGTGATGATAATACCGCAGAAAAACTATATTATGCTGTCAGAGATTCATTTATAGATCAAGGGTTAATTTTCTTTGGCGGTTATGCTAGTTTCTTATACTCTACATACATGCCTGCTAAACAGAAAAAATTATTTCAAAAAACTCCTGATTTTGATGTATTAGCTGAAGAACCAGAACAAGCAGCTGTTCTATTAAAAGAAAGATTAGATGATTTTGGATACAAAGGTGTTAAAATGGTTAAACATGAGGGTATAGGCGAAATTATTGCACCTCATTATTCAATTAATGTTAAAATAGGTAATATTGAGGAAACTGTTGCATTTATTTATAAACCACTTGCATGTCATAGTTATAATATTATTAAAAAAGGTAATAAATCTGTTAGAGTTGCTACTATTGATACAATGTTAAGTTTTTATTTTGCGTTTTATTATAGTGGACGTGATTATTACGATGAAAATCGTATATTATGTATGGCTCAATACTTATTCGACGTCCAACAAAAAAATAGACTCGAACAAAAAGGTGTGTTAAAACGATTTAGTATAAATTGTTATGGAAAACAAAATACATTAGAAGATATGAGAAATGAGAAATCAGAAAAATTTAAAGAACTGAAAAATAACCGCGAAAGCAAAGAATTTGAATCATGGTTTTTAAGATATGTACCTTATGATAAACAACTGGAAAAAGAATCTAATCTACCAAATAGTGAGTCTAAATCTAAAAAATCTAAATCTAAAAAATCTAAAAAATCTAAATCTAAAAAATCTAAATCTAAAAAATCTAACACACGGGAAAAAATTATAAACCTTTTGTTTTAGTCTGTGTAATTTTATTTATTCATAATATACATATAAGCATTTTATGAATACATTTTATAAAATTATTATTGCTAGTATAGTTTTTATAGTGACATTATTTCTTCCAAAAGTAAATCTAGAAGGATTTACTACATATACCGGATGTATCGAAGAAGGTTATCCTATGGATTTCTGCACAAAAACTCCAATCCAAACCACAAATGGTAGTGAATTTTGCAGTTGTAGTAGCGGATATTTCGGTGCGTTTCATATGGGTGAAGGTAAGTGTTATTGTTACATGCATGATGGGTTATTACCTAATACTAGCGAACAACCTTTTGAAACATCACCATTTTAGATATAGATATGCAAATACGTACAATGGTTCGTAATTTACATGGTTAAATATATCAGTATATCCGTCCAAGCGTTTTTAAAAATAGATACATAACGTTGTACTTTATAGTTTTGTTTCCAATTATCCGGAAACAAATAATCTATATGTAAACCAAATCCAATCATATAAATTATGCATGTATATATTATTTCCCTTAACCTAAACAATAATATATCGCGGATGTCCCAATCGTCTACATAACTACATAAACTATTTGCTTTTTGGGTTTCCATAAATGTATGTGTTTCTATTAATCCTTCGAATAATCTAGGAAATATATTCTTTTCATTTTTAATAAATATCATTTTTTTTATTTTATCAAAACTTTGCAAATTAAAAAATAATATTTTTCTATCCTTATACCGCTTTTTAAAGATATATGGAAATGCTCCATCAATGGACCCGTCTTTATGTGTTGTGCTCCCGTCTGATAAATATGGAATATGAATTGTTTTCATTATAGTATTTATCAAATCTTCCCGGTTTTTATATGTTTTTTTTACTATTTGCTTCCCTTTTAACGGATCAAAAAAAGTAATGTAAAATCGGTTTGATATATTGCTTATATCACATTCACTTATATTATCCCTCAATATATCAGCATTTATTATATGTTTTAATTTTCTCTTGGTTCGCAATAATTTATAGGATGATTTACATATTCCTAAGGCTACATCTAATTTATCTAATATATAAAACAGACCTATTACTGAACCGATACTACATCCTGAAATTCTTTTAATATTTATTTTCTCTCTACGTTCCAGTTCTTTGATATACAATAACCCTCCTATCATATATATACCATTGAATGCACCACCATCTAATATCAAATCCATTTCTTTTGGAACATCACTTATATTTATATTATTATCTATTAATGCATTCACAAAACATGATAATGTCATTAGTTTGAGTAAATATTTATTATCTATTATCCTTACATAAAAAAATGTAATAAATCATATCGTATATTTTTGTGGTATTTTCTAGTTAGGATAAGTTAGGTTATGTATTTCAATTATTATATTCTATCTTCACATCATCATTAATATTTGTATTTGCATTTGCAACTACGTTCATGTTTAATATATCCTCAGAAATTGTATTATATTTATTTTCAATTACATCTTCTACATCTTCTACATCTTCTACATCTTCTACATCTTCTACATCTTCTACATATTCTACATATTCTACATATTCTACATCTTGTCTAATAGATATATCTTGGATTATATCCGCATGAAGTTCACAATCGTTACGCCAATCATTAATATTATTATAATAATACTGACATCTGCGTAATATATAAGCAAATGAAGCACCACTATGTGCTTGAAATTCTAAAGCACGGCTTATTCTACGTGTTTCTTCTCTTGCACTAAACATAAAACCTGTTTCTTCATCTTCAAAATCACTAACAAAGCCACTCAATCCCAAATCATCAATGATAATCATCGCCTCATATACCTGTTTAAACATACGATTATCCATAATATAATATATGTATAAAAATATTCGCGTTAGTCTTAATATGTAATAAATATATTTACATATTAATACTTCAATTTTTTATTTTCATTACTTTTCTACATCTGCTGTAAATGATTTAACGATTTTGAAATAACATAATAAGATACACCGAAAAATAAACTATTTAAAATATATCCAGTCAAATTTGGATTTCCGTCATTATTATGTAAAGATGGTAATATAGAAAAAATTTTTGCTCTAACAACTGGTAATTGAAATATGAAATATAATAATCCAATAATAATTGGTATTTGAAACTCATCATACAATATTTCCAACGAATCTCTAGAATTTTGGTTATTCATTCTTCTAGCCAAAATATCTTGTTCTGTATCTGTGTTTTGGATATAGTCTGATTGTTGTTCTGTTTGTGGAACAAAATTCGGTTTAACCTCTTCATCTGAAAAATGAACTGTATTTTGAGGAATGTCTCTAGACGGTAAACTAGTTGCTCCACTCGCACTTGCTTGTTGAATTCCTGATACAAATTCATTCATTATTTTTTGTTCATCAATCTGTGACGTATTTGAACTTGAATTTTCTAGTGTAGGATTATATTGTGATGCGTTCGGACTAGTATGTAATACTATATTCTCAGAACCTCCTCCAGCCTGTGGGTCACTTGGTAAATCTGCTAAATTGGTAGTATCAGCCATATCTAATATATTACTTATATTCATTGATATAGATATTTACGCAAAATCTATACTCGTTTTATTATCATCGCATACAGATGATTCCATCTCATATTTAAAACAAGTATTGCCATACTTATATTTCTTATTTTTTATATCTTCTAAACTAGGTGCTTTAAACACCATACAATTTACACCATCACATGTTTTTTTAAAAAGAGTTGCTAGACCTAAACCTAGAATTAATGACATTATAATTCTTCCAGTTTCTGTAGTAAAAAATCGTTTTAATTCCATATATATATATATAGTAGCTTATATTTGTGGTGGAATTATATCAACATCATTACTACATTTCACAATAGACTGTCGCAATTGAAAGCAATTATCTACTTTATCTTTAAATTGAAATAAATCCTTATTGTCTTCTGTAGGATATACAATAATCTCTTTATTATCCTGAGCTATAAAATACATGTATAATAATCCTAATATTAAACTTACTAAAAATACTGGGACATTTATTGTAGAAAACATTATATTATATAATGTAAAAATATTATTTCGGACAGTTCCCTTCTTTTATAAATAACCAATAACCATATTTTTCCCATTTGTCTAACACGTTTAGAATTTCAGCATATATAGTATGATAATCTTTATACAAATATGGTTCATCTATAGATGTGTAATCAAACCATAATGTCTTGTCTTCTTTCTTCTTTTTAGATGATTTTTTTGTGCCTTTTACTAGCTTATCTATTTTTGCATTCATTATAGTAACAATATTTTGTAATTCTTTTTTGAAATAAGGTCGCTTTAAAATTGCTCTATACATATTGATCATTTCTTTTTGTGTTTTTTTCATATTTTTTGTCAATGGTTTATTCAAAAATTTTAATAATGAATAACTTTGACATAAATTATCATTTACATTCACAATGTTATTTTGTATTCCTTCATCTACACTACACCACCTCTCTATTTCACCATTTTTTAACTTTCGTTCTAATACATGGTGGTCTGTACCTTCAAACACTCCCACACCAGCTTCTACTACAAAATACCAATCTCTTGGTGCATATGTTTCTGTAATTATTTCACGTATTGTTTCATCTCCAAATATTTGATTTATATATGTCTTATGTTCTAAATCGAATAAATCTAATTCTAATTGTTTACACTTACTCATAAATATATATATTATACTATACTATATATTTATGTTATATTACAGCAATTTTATACACTTTACCATCAGAAGTGTCTATTGCTATTAATTCTGGTTTATTCGCACTAACATATATCATTTCCATTATATAACCCGATTTATTCGCTTCACCCGACGTTATACTAGGAGCATCTTTATATATTTCTGCGTTTTGTTTATAATCCATCTTATTAATTATTTCTTTGTCACCTAAAAATATCCGTTTATCCCCATTTACTTCCTTAATTGTTATTTTGTTATTATCGTTGGTTTCATCACTTATATCTATAATACCTAAATCTATTTTATCATCACGTGCGATAGTTGTTGGTGCATCAGATGTATATATATCAAATGCTTCAATTTCAGGTAGCGAAAATGGAATCAATAATTCAGATAATGTATATTCGTCCTTTTTCAAATGATATGTATTTGTAGATTCATTAAACTCTATTGACCGATTTTTATACTTGAGTCTATTAATATCAGATAATAATGGTTTTAAATCGTGTTGATAGAGAGAAATTACATCTTTAATTATTATTTTCTCACCAGTTTCATTATATTCCTTCATAGAACTCTCGATAGTATCAATATATTGATAAAATAATACCATTTTACTTTTCAATGCATCCTTATTTTTCAAGTTATATATAACATTTATTAACTGTGTCTTGTATTCGGCCAATGATTCTAAATCACTCATTAAATCTTTTTTTAACCCTTTAAATTTTTTCAATGTATCATCTTCTGTTTTATAACCAAATAGTAAATCTAACTTAGATGTTATTATCTCTTCTTTAAAATCGTCAGAACTTAATTGGAATATATCCATTAAAGTTGGAAGATCCATGTATTTACCCCTATTTATTTTAATGTTTAATTTACATGGAGACGACTTATCGCCACATACAGCAGACAAAATGCCATTATTTATATCAAATATAGTATTGACGTTTCTGTCACAATTTATACATTTAAATTTATGTTTTCCATACTTTTCTCTCTTCTGTCTCATAGATAGTGATGTTTCTTTTAATATGCTTTTTTTTTTATCTTGCACTTTTGTATCGTATTTATGCTTTAAACGATAATATTCATTCAGTTTATCTAAAAAATTATCATCCTCTGGTATAGATTTAATTGATGAAACTGATTTGGGTTTACCTTTACTTACTTCTGACGATTTTGATGTTTTAGAATCAACAATTGAAGTCATATAAATTATGCATATAATTTATTATTGTAAAACTGAACTTCTGGATTATTTTGCCAATTTGGCAAATCGGTTAGTAAGTTATTCGTTTGGTTCTTACGATAATCTTGCATTGTTCTTAACTTATCCAGTATATAATATTGCTCTACACGCTTTTTATCATCTTGTAATTTGATATTATTCTTTATCGTGTATTTATAGTATAAAAATATGGAGATAATTAATACAAATCCGATAAATAATCCTAAATTATAAAGCATGTTGTAGTATTTATGTTTAATTATATGACATTGTTCTAATGTTGAATTTATAAAGTATTTAACACCTGGTTCAATTAGACGAGGACGTATATTTTGTAATGATTCCATTAATTTATAACATTATATTATTCAAATTAAATTATACATATTTATTATATGGCTGCTATAAATTCTAGTACACCTATTTTTTTACTATTAACTTTAGCTTATTCCATATTAAAATATTATACTAAATCCCCAACAGGATTAAAAATATGGACTATTGTTTATTTCTTATTAGTATTAATTATACTATTTTTCGTAAACTTATCACTCACAAATGAAATGTGCGGGTTTTCACAGTTCAGTATTGCTTTAAAAGCCACATTATTTCCATGGGTTATTATTTTTGGTTCAATGTTTGTAATATTAAAGGCATTTCCTTTATGGCTATCCCCTTTTTCAAATACAATAGGCTATTTTTTCGCATATATATCAGGTGTTAATAATTTATTGTCAAGCATTTTAAAAGATCCGTCTACTCTAAATTTATCATCAGAACACGCATCTATAGTGAAAGCAATAAACTATATATATGAGGATAAATCACTTACTATAAATGATATTACTTTGGATAATTTTGAGTCATGGTGGGACCGTATGGGAAAAGGAGGGTTATTAAAATCTGAAAATAATACCACATATAAAGCAGAATTATATAGTTACATTGAAATGAAAACTGTTATATCAGAGTTTATATGGTATGCACTAACTGGTTTGTTTACAATATCTATCAGTAATAATATTGTAATTAATTCTGGATGTTCTCAATCAGCAGAAGAAATGGAAAAAAGACATAACGACTATTTAGAAAAAGAGAACCAAATAGCCGAAAATAATAAAAATACTGCTGACAATCAAATTGTGTATAAAACATATGATTAGATACCTAATTTTACAACATTCGGTCGGTGTATTTATCTCAGTTTAGGTAAAGTTATATAATACAATACCACTAAATAGGACAATATTCCTAAAATTATACTTAATAACCATATTGGGACGATTGTTTTTCTTTTATGTCCTAAACCAAACTTTCTAAGACTACCGTCCTTATTATATAAAAACCCTGGCTGCATTTTATTTAATACATAAAATGTAAGTAAAAATAATATTATTGTAAACGTTGTTATATGTTTTCTTATAAATGCATTACTCATACTTATTTATATATATTATATGAATAATATTTCATGGATAAA
>OCVQ010001269.1_pt1 | contig 19822 bp, 3 predicted proteins | sample 1539061 | NCBI WGS metagenome assembly OCVQ01 (sample SAMEA3355526, study PRJEB22509) | marine metagenome | biome: marine; feature: river plume; material: water | place: USA | collected 2010-08-08 | depth 0.5 m | reverse complement strand
CCGCCTTAAAGAAACGTGCTACCAAACTTTCCGCATCATTAAGTGAAATTCCTGGATCTGCCCAGCGTTTTCCTTGTCTTCTGACAATTTTTATCTTTACACCGACTGCTGGTGTATTTAACAAATTTACGCTTGCCGTTGTTCCGTCTACTGTGAACTCTGCTGGTGTTGTTTCATCAGCTTCTGGACTATCTTGATCAAGTGTTGGGTTAAACATTTGTATTGCATTCTTACGTAATCTCTTACCTGCAACAAATACTTCAAACTCATTCGTACTTGCAGGCGTAAATGCTAGAGGAAATACTGCTGTAGATCCATCGCCTATTTGCTCATCTATAATAGTTTGATCCATATAAGGTGCTGTTTGTATTGACCCTTGATTATATACATCACTTCCTGATTGGTGTATACTTGCAACCCCTGTTCCTAATGTTCCTCTTTGAATCTGGCGTAAAACATTACCTTGTTTAATCAAATATTCAATACGTTCGCCATTAATAAACAATATACCAGGTACACTACTATTTTTATCAGGAGTGCTAATAGTACTAGCATCATCTAATAAAATTTCTTTATCAAATGTATGTAAATCTTTGGCAAGTTTGAGTGGAGCAGTATCGCCTAATCTCTTGTAAATATTTCTATTCAAAATATCTTTGAATTGGCTAAACCCAAAGTTAGGTTGAATTTCGCCTTGTGAACTAAACTGTATAACTTCAATTACATCATCATCTGCAAAAGAACCGTTATACTTTAAGAAGTTCCTGTCGTCTGTTAATTTATAATCAATACTTGGTGTTTGTAGTATACCATTAATAGTCAACCAAACATACTGTGCATCAATAGCAGTATATCTAAGTTTTACTAAACCTGCTTTAATATGATTAAACTGTATGTGGTCTTCTGTTCCAACTGTAATAGCAGATCTAGCAATAACATCAAAGTTTTGTCTTTCAAAATCCATACTGTCATGTTTGTTAAATGTATATACAGTAAGTTTTGTGCCGTCGGCTGGTGCAGTATTTAACTGTAAATTTGCTCCGCTGTCTACCCAAGTATTTTGATTGTTAATAACTTGTATGTCGCCAAATGCATAATCGCCGTCGGTACGCAAATAAACTTCTAAAATATCACCTTCAGAACCAATGCCTGGTTCAAGTATAACACTGCTGTTTGCAGGACGAATATTATATTCAACTGCAATAGTAAGTTCTACACCATTAAGTAATACTAGTAAGTCTGAGTTGTCAAAACTACCAATTGGTGTTTGCCATATTTCTAAGAAATATTCTCTTTGTAAAGCTGTAATTGGAAACTGCTGATTATATCCAGGGTTTAGTATTTTGTTATCAACTTTAACAATTATATTGTGACTATTTGGTTTTGCACTATATGGTGTTTTATCTAATGCAAATACTTTTGTACTTCCGTCACCTGTAAATTCTGTTGCTTCAATTTTACTAAAACTATCAACTGATGTATATACTGCATAATTAATTATACTGTTATCTGGTGGTGCAACACCAAATGTAATCATTGCTTTTGGATCTTCATCAGTACTATCACCAGTAGTTGTTAATACAGATTCAACTGCTTCTCCGTTTACTGTAGCATAATAATCTAGTTTCTTATCATAATGTACTTTAGTTATATAAGAAAGAGTACTTCCATCACCAATAAATTCATTTTGTTCAATTGCATTTTTACCATTACCACTAATACAAACAATGTTAACATCTTGATTTGCAACTGGTGTTGTATTAAAGGTTATTATTTTATTTTTATAATCAACAGTATACAAACTTTGTGATTGAATTACGTTGTTAATTCTTACAAGCAATCCTTCTTTATTCTGTGGTTGAATTCCAAATGCAAAGTTTATTGTTGTGCCGTCTGTTCTATAAGAGTTACTTGAAAGTACACTACCTCCCTCTTTTGGTCTGTGGAATACCCTGATATCAACAGTATCTAATACCTGTCCAGGTATTTGTTCTTCAGGACCTTTTGAAGTTGTTGGACTTACAAAATCATCACCGTCTACAATAATTTCTTCAGGGTTTATACCTCTTGCTGTACTAAATGCAAAATCTCCGCCTGTTAGTACAGTATCATAAGATCTAGGATCTGGTAGGAAAGAACCATCTGAAGTTGTTTTTCTAAATACTAGTATATCGCCTGAACCAGTTGGAATATTATCTTCGTCAAATATAATAATATCGCTTGCTAAATCTCCTGCATCGTCATACAATGCAACCCCAGTTTGTCCTGCACCTGTAATACTTGTTATCTTAGCATTAACATTTTTCTGATTTGCTGTTCCGTAATCAGGATCATCAATTCTTACACCGTTTTTATAAACATTGTAAACAGTTCCTGAAACTAAAGGACTAGCAAAATTTAGTACTCGCGTACTATCATCGCCAATTTGAAAAACTTCATCTTCAAATGTTGTATCAAATGTATCATATGTTGTTGTAAACCATTCATCTGAATCCCAACCAGTACCTGTGCCAAAGTCAAAGCTACTAACTTCAACTCCACCGTAATCAATACCATCTAATAACTGTCCAAGATCGTTTCCATACATTCCAGTAGTTGGATTATAGTACAAATTAATTCTATCTTGTGCTTGCAATAACTCAGGTGCTTTATTATATGTAATAACAACTGTTTTACCTATTGCAAGTGCATTAGTAAATGTAATACGACCGTAGTTTCTTGTATAACCTTTAGTAATATCTTCTACGTTACTAAATGTATACTCACTACGCAATGATTCTAATCCGTCAACTGTAACTGTAATTTGAGTTGACTTTAACTGCATAGGCCATTTTAAGTTAAAGATCTGTTGATCAATTGTTGATGTAAATGTTTGTGTTTCATTTAATGTTTGGAACAAATACGTTCCTGTAACTCTATCAAACTTACATCTAATGTGAGCTGATTTTGCTTTTCCTCCTCCTAGTATCGGACTTAGTCTAGCAACTGTACCAGTATCACCAATAGAACCAACAACTTGTATAGTTGGTCTTGTTAAGTAACCACTACCTGAATTTGTAACCTTAACACTTGTAACTTTTCCGTTACCAATAAATGCTTCTGCTGTTGCTCCATTTCCGCCGCCGCCGGAAATTATAATTTTAGGTGGTGTTTGATATCCGCTACCTGCATCAGCAATACTAAAAGAAGTAACTTCAAATCCTACATTGTCTATCCAATGTTTACTTGGATAATTTTGTACATCAGATACACCTGAATAAATTTGTCCATCTATAACTTGTACACTTTGAGGAATAATTTTTCCTGCATCTTCATTATAGTATGGTGCAAGATCAAAATCAGTAATTACGTTACTTGCAGGATCAACCTTTTCGTATGAACTTAAATATTCTCTAATTTTAGTCTTGTACGGTTTCATTTCTTCAACATAACTTTGATAACTTGGAAGACTATCGTTTTGGAATGTGACTTTTTGTTCTAGTTCACCAATGTTATGTTTTGCTTTCACAAAACTAGTCTTAAATACCCAGTCAACATTAGGTTGCTCTGTAAATACGTAACGAACACTTGCAAAGAATAGTTCGTTCCAGTGAACTGCAAGATTGTCAATAAAGATATCTGATTTTAAAATTTCAATTATTTTTCTAAATTCTGTATTTGGTTCTGTATCATAGAATATTTTATCAAAACTTGCACCATCAAATGCAGTATTACTAGCATTAACATCATAAAGGCTATTTAAAAATTCTATAGTTCCGTTTTCTCTACCAATAGTTTCATAACTTAATGTATAATCCTGTGTATCTAGATTAGAAATCTTTCTTAGCAATAACCAGCCACCTGTTCCTACACTATTAATTTTAATAATGTCTCCAATTTGGTCATCTAGTGCATATATCTGATAACTTGAATCGATAGTATGATTAATAAATGTAAATTGATTGTAACTTGTTGCATACCAGTCTTTATATTGCCAATATAAGTTGATATCATAACTTTGTGTAAGTGTTCTTAAATACTCTGTACCATCCCATTGGTATACACTCCATTTGCTACCAATTGTTTCATCACTTTTAACAAGTACTGTAAATTTTCTAACTGATATTGATACATTACTTGTATAATCTCTACCACCATTAACAATAGTTACATCTGAAATTGAACCATTAGCATCAAGTGCAAGAGTAAGCACTGCTCCGGTGCCTCCTGTATCTGATATAGTGTAAGTTGGTGTAGAAATATATCCTTGTCCACCATCATTAATTAATACATTTATAATAACACCGTTTTCAACTTCTAATGTTAAACTAGCAGGTTTAACTCTAGCAACACTAACAAACCCTATTTCAGCATAACTATCAGATGTTGTATCAAAAATTCCTGTTGCTACTGTAGGTTGAGGATCAAATCCAGTTAATTTAGATAGATCAAAATCGTCAACAATTAAGTTCTTACTTAATGTATTATTTGCTCTTTCAATAAATTGTTTACGTGCTTCTGTTTTATTAATAAACCAACTCTGTCTTGGTTCGTTTAATGCTCCGTATTTTTCTTTAATAGGTAAGTTTAAGTCAGGAACTGGTCTGTCATTTCTATCAAAACCTACTAAACTATCAAACCATTTTTGTTCTATTTGTCTATTAGGAATACTTGTTTCAAGTCCATCGCTAATTAACTGATATTCTAAGTGAACAGGTTGTTCTTGATTTTCGATCGTCCACCAATTAAAACTAATTGCTGTGCTTTTGTTTTCAACAAACGACTTACAGTTATAAATTGCAAATCTATTAGAACCTAACGGTGCAACAAATCTATAACCCATATCCATTGGAATAGTAATATAATTTATTACGTCTGAACATGTTACTACTCTGTTGTCAACTGGTGGTAGTGTTGCTTTATTAAACACCCAATAGTAATAATAATTAGTAAATGTTTGAGATGCTTCACTGTATCTACGTCTAACACTGTAAACACTATCTCCGTATTTTGTAGTACCACTAACTCCTTGTAGTATTCCGGATTCTGTTCCAACTAAATCATCCCATTCGCTTGGTAATAACTTAGATTCAACCCATTCGTATACTTCTACTCTTGTTCCTGGGAATATTGCGTTAAAATCTGCTGTAGATTCGCTTATAGTTCCTTGATGATAATTTATAAACTTAGCACTGTCTATATCCCACCACAGTTTACCAATCCATTCTGTACTAGTATAGCTTAAAGTATCTGCTATAATTGTTGTATCTGTAGATACTGAATATCTTGCAGGATCATAACTTGTTTTAAATGTAATTTCTTGTTCTGCAGGACCTGCAATCTTTCCTTGTATTGGATCAATGTAGTCTAAATATGTAAGTAAGCCATTTGTTTCTTTGTTGTACAAATATAGTCCTTTGAACTTACTTGTGTCTGCTGGTATAACTGGTTCTCTTTTAAGTTTCCAAGATGTTGTGTTAGCTGGTTTGCGGTATTCTGCAACTAATCCTTTATCAAGTATACTACTATTTGGTATTTGTTGTTTAGGTAAGCCAATATACACATGGTTTTTATTAACTAACATTCTATTACCAAAGTTTTGTGTATCTAAATCGTATGTAAAGTTTTGGCTAAACAATAATGTATTATTAATAGTTTCGTATAAACTTACAACACCACTTCCTTGATCAATTGTTTGGAATATTGTTGAATTACTATCAAATGATGTTGGTAAAGGATTTGTACCAGACTTAGGATCTAATATATATTGTTCATCTGTTTTTAATTTACTGTAAGTGTCAAAGGAAGTAGAACTTATCATACTACCGCCACGTGATGCAACTGCTAATGTATCTCCGTCAAAGTCAATTTTTGAACCAAACTGTACATTTGGTAACTTGTTAATTGGTCTTAGTGTCTGTGAGTATACAAATGTGTTACCACTTTGTACATACAAATACACTGCTCCGCCGTTATTAATTAAATCACTATTAAACGGTGCACCAACTGCTATTTTTCTTCCATCTTCTGATACTGCTATTGTTGAACCATAATCTTCAGTTTGGTTAAACGGTTCTAATATTTGTGAATACTCGTAACTTGAACCATTAAGTCTGTATACTACAACTTTTCTATTTGCAATACTACTATCTAATCCTAATGTAACATCACCTGACTCAATTTCGTATACACTTGTGTAAGACGAGTTAGCAACTAATACTTCCCCTTTCGAACTTACATCAAAATCAGATGCAAATGCTTCTAAGTTTGATTGTTCTAAAGTGCTTTCTACTAATGAATAATTTGTATCGTTAGGAACATACCCTAACAAATCTAATCCGCTAGTTTGTGCAGTCCATTGACTAACATTAAATACACCAGGTATTAAATTAGTATTAGCTTTATAAATTGTTTCGCCAAACCTTACATATTCATTTTCAAAATATGTAGCTGAGATTTTAAAATTACCTCTATAATTTTGTTGTACAGACAATGCCCAATCATCTGTAGAATTTTTATTTACAAAATATACTCTACCTTGGTTTGCTTCTGTTCCATCACCTTCAGCATGAATATAAAGTTTATAACTATCTACATCTGGTTGTGCAAATCTTAGTTTTGTTCCTAACTTTCTATTATTAGCACTGTTTGGTACTGTAAAGTAACTAATAAGATCATATGTTACACCTTTAATTTCATAAATTGCAAATGTACCTTGTTCATCAAGTCCTGTACCGTATCCTTCAGCAACAACAGGAATATTATATTGTCTTTTCCAATCTAAGTTTATAGCAGAAGGAGGATTTGCAGAATCAGTAATACCTTCAATAATGTTTGAAGAATAAATCCAATACTCTAAATCATTTAAATAATTAGTTCCGCTTACTATTACCGGAATATTAGCTTCTGTATCAATAACTATGATTGGTCCAGATATACTATTTTCCATCTTAGCTGAATTGATAGGTCCAATGGTTCTTACTGTTGAGTCATTTTCAATAAATGTTGCATTTGAATTAGCACCAAAATCTGATCCTAATGCCCAAACTCCGTTTCTATTTTTTAAATAAATTTTTGCTGTAGAAAATGCTCTTTCAATAAACGCAATTTCACCTGTTGATCCTGTTGCTGTATCTGTTAAGATATCTCCTATGTTTGGAATAAACGGATCTCCGTTAAGATCAAAATTTGTTAATCTAACTTCTATATACCCGTTCCAAACATCAGCAACAGTATGTTGTGTATCATTAATATAAGTTGATTCAAGTCCTATTGCTGTTGGATTTTGTACTAGTCCATTAATTCGAATTGTGTTTAACCAAACGTTTGTCTTATCACCGGGTGTAATACTGTTTCCGTGTGTTAATGGTGTTCTAACCCACCACCTACTATCAAGTACTTGTATATTACTTTGTCCTTGTGTATGAGAAAGTATACCAATTTCACTAACCTTAGTTGGCTGTGTAAAATCTTGTAACTGTTTAGTATCTAAAATATTACTAAAGTAAGGATTATTAACAATATTATCTTCTAATGTAATATCTTGAATTACAAGGTTAGCATTTGTTTCTGTAAGATTACTACTTGTAAATGCACTTCCTACATTAACATACCACCAACCAGTATGATAATTATCTGTAATATTTAAAACTTCTTCATAGTCACCTACAAGTATTCCATTAGCATAAATTTTGCCCGAACCTTGAAATGAACCGTTTACATTCTTAATATAAACTGTCATTTCATTTTCATTATTAGTTCTTCTATATGCTATTGTAGCTCTACAGGTATCAGTAGTAATATCTAATCCAGCATCTGGAATACTTAATGCACTTTGAATGTGAACAATATGTTGTACTTTATCAACAATCGTATGATTACCAGTTATTAGAGATTCAGTTAATACACTATCTCCATTGAATGGTTCAATACCTGTTTGGTTAGTAGTTGTATACTTGTTCCATTTAAGAGTTAGAATGTCACCTGGCTTAGTTCCTTCAAACTGTTCTTTTTCTGCTCTAACTAAAATATGATCTGTATCTGAATCAGCACCTAATGTATAATCACCACGTACAATATATTCAATATCTGGATAACTTTGTGTATCTAAAATGTAATCATCTTCTTTAGCTTGTTGATTAGATGAATGGCTATTATAGACTTGTAGGGCATCTGCATCTACATTTCTATCTGCTTTCCATAATTGTTCAGAATATAAAACAATATCGCCTTGTATATACGAAATACTATTATTATAATCGCCCTTTAATTTGCTTTTAACATTTGAAGCATGTGGTGAACCAATTGCAAGGTACTTGCCGTCTGGGCTTATTGCAACACTTTGGCCAAAGCCTCCATTAGAATCAAACAAGAATGCCTGTTCGTCAATCTGTTGAATAAAACCGTATTCAGTATTATCACTAGGTCTTTGATAAACATAAACACTACCATTTAAATCTTTAGGTGCAGTAATTGCAATACGGTTGTTATTACTTGATACACTAAATGCTGTACCAAAATCTTTTTCAGTAGAGTCAAGTAGTCCTGCCGCAGTATTAATGATATTAGGTTTTGATTCAAATATTTGATTATTAGTTAGTACAGTCCATTTACCTGTATCGTCGTCGTCAACCCAAAGTGTATTATTTAAATTTGAAATACTAAGGCTATCATTTGCTTGTGATAATGTTGGAAGCCTTGCTGTTTTAAATTGTGTTATGTAACCATTAACCTCTGCATCATCTTCAGTTGCTTCTACATCTTCGCCATCAGTTGATTCTAAAGTAATAATATTAAGAGCAAGACTATCTATTTTATAATATCCATCAGTGTTACTAGAAATATCGTTAATTCCAATTATTTCGCCTTTAGTAAATTCTGTTGTTTTATCTAATGTAATTGTAAATTTATTAGACTGGCTTTCTGTTACTTTACTAATTCTAAAATCTGTTGCTTCTAATTTATAAACACCCCAAGTTTGCTGAGACCTATCTGTTGCTGTCCAAATATAACTATTTGTATTAATAGATGTTTGAGTTAATAAACTATCATAAGATAATAAACTTAAACTAACATCTGACGGATTAACATATCCTGCTGTTTTAGTATAACTGTTATCATCATTAAAGTATTTTGTAGGTAAAGGTTTATGATCGTAATTTTTACTCTTTACATATATATTGTTTCTATCTAATCTATAAATTAAACTAGTATCTTGAGGATTGATAGTATCTACAAGTTCAACTTGTTGTGGTTCCTGTCTATACTTTTGTTCATCAAATGTAATATCAAAATGTTCTTCACCTGTGGATGCACCGTAACGTCCTACACGTACTGCCCATTCTTCAAAAAACTCTAAACTATCTTTATTTGCACTTCCTAGTTTATCAAATAATTTAGTTAAAACATTTTTTGTACCTTTATCTTGAATTGCTCCTTGATAAAATTTATATTGAGATACATCATCATTAATAATATTTTCAAGATACTTACGTTTTTGATATCCAGTTAAATGCTGTGCAAGTTTTTGCTGTTCAATATCAAAGTTATCAGAATCTAAATCATAAAAGTCTGAAAATTGCTTTGCTTTATAATCAAAATTTGGTAGTAATTGTTGCTCTGGTTTTTCATTTAATAATACCCACCCTGCTGAATTAAATATTTCAGTTCCTGTAATATTTGCACTTGCTACGTAATAGTATTGTTTGTTCTTAACTAATGAACCTATCTTATAATCTTGCCACGATTCCCATTCAGTAGTAACTGCATCATCAAATATAAAGCCTGGGATATTATAAGAACCATTCCATTCATCTGAGCGGTAGCCTTTTACTTTAATTCTTTCTTGTCTGTAACCTTGAGCTCTATTATAAATTACATCTCCAAATACAGTTTTGTTATCAATGACAATAGCATGCTCGTGTTGTACTAATGGAATTTTAAGATGATAGATACCATCTTCAGTATTCTTTACAAAAATTCCAAAGTCATTTGTATTGTCACGTTCTGTTGTTGCAAAGTCTGCTAACAGTCTTTTTCCGTCTGCTTTTAACAAACTATAATCATAAAAGTTATCATAGATATCATCAACTACTGTATATGGTCTTGAAAACGTAATTTGTCTTGCACTAGGACTTACAGTTAATATAGTTCCGGCTTCCCAATTCTGTGTAGTCCAGAATAAAAATTCTTTTGCACTAAGAGCCCAATTTTCAATTTCTTCAATATCTTGATTGAATGTATCAAATTTAAATCCTGTTAATGTAAGGTATTTTTGGTAGCCCATCATTAGATCAACAACATCTTGTTTATCTCTAAACAATGTACCGTAGGGCATATCTTGTATGTTTGGTTCAAAGTTAGTTGAAATATATGCTGATGCTCCGCCTTCTTCTGGAAGCTCTGCTAATTTTTGAAAATTATCTTGAATAAATCCATCACTTGATGTATGTGATATTTTTACTCTATAATAATTATCTGATAGTTCAACTATCTGTCCTACTTCGTATGTTTTATCTTCAGTCCAAGTTAGGAAATTTTCACTAATTCCGCCAACATTAATTACCTTGTCGTTATTTTTTCTTCTAACAGGATAATATTTAAATACAGGATTATCTTTATCATACCCTTTAACAATATAACCTGAAGAAGATATTTCAATAATCATTCCACTATATGATACTACTTCAATTGGTATGCTTTTTGTTAATTGGACTCTATAGTTTTCTTCCGGAACAAAAACGTTGCCTTCATTTGTAGGAGTTCTTGCATCTAATATTAATCTAAATTTAGACTTTTGTGTAAATCCACCTATTTTAGATCCTAATTTATTTTGTATTGATGTAAGATTAGTTTTATACTTGTTAAATCTAAGAGTATCATTTTCTGCAAGATAGCCTTGCATGTAATTTATGATACCTGCTGTAAATACTCTTGCTGAATCTGTTGCACTATTTGGAAATACTAATTTGTTTAATTCGATACGCTTACTTGTATCTTTGTAAACTAATTGATCTGCACCATTACGTACAATTCTACTTCTATCAAATGCCAATCCAAAAAACTGTGCTGGTTGGTTTAATGCCCACGATATCATTAAACTAAATGGATAGTGTGAACTTCTACGCCACGCTGTTTCTACAGGGGCCTCATCACCAAATGCAAATTCGTAATTATAAGTTGTAGTAATATTCCCTTGAGAATATCCTGTTTGATTTGGTGCTAAAAGATTACCATCAGCATCAACTGGAATGTATTTGTAAATATCTTCATTTTTATATTTGTTTCTATAAGTTACTTTAGACCCATCTGTTCCTCTAACAATACCTTTTGATATATCTTCCCAAAGTAATAAGTTATTACTTGTGTAAGGAGCTGGACCGTATTCGGTATCAAACCAAGTAGGCTTTTCTTTGAACCCTAATACTTCCCACGGATGACTGTGAGGTCTGTCCGTGTTATAGAAATCTTTGTATATTGATCTCCAAAAACCTGTTAACGGATTTTCGTAAGGATCACTTGCCGCTCCGTAATAATAAGTAAAGCCGTTGCCTGGAGTATAATATGTATTAGATACATAGTCAGGGGTGCCAACAGTTTCTAACCAACTGTTAAATTCTGAAATCATTGTTTTAGAAATTTGCTTTCTTGTAAAGCCTGTTATTCTATTCCTACTACTAACGTAGTCTGAGATATCTAAAATATTTTCATCGTATGGTTGTTTTAAATTATTATAAATTCTTTTTTCAATATCTAATAATAAATTATCTCTATAATCTCCAAAACATTTCCATAGACTTCCATCATGTCCTTGTAGCATTGCCCTAGCGGCTGGATACTCGTCAATTAACTGTGTATCATTAGTAGCATGATTCATAGTTCCACTAGGCATATAAAATAAAGTATTAGATCCTGCAAAAATATGTACGTGAGCTACTCCTGATCCACCATTTCTTACATCTTCTTGCTGTGCTGAAACTTCATCAGTGAATAAAGGATAAAACCAACCAACTTTGCCTTTGTAAGACAGTGTTGTTGTTTCATCTCTTCCATATATTTTGTAAGGACCTGTTACGTCTGTTGGTGGTTTAATATAAGTGTCGTCTAAAAATATTTCAGGAGTAAACTTAGGATACAAACCTAACTTAGTAGGTGTTGGTGGGATCCAACAACCATCTGTTGTAATAAATTCGTATACATCTAATATATCACCTGAACTAGGAGCATTTAATAATGTCAAAAATCCATCTGTACTAACTGTATAGTCTTTGTTAAGTACTAGTTGTTTTTCATTTAGGTATGCTAATACTGCTTTTTCTGACAAAGTTGTAAAGTCAATACCACGTGTTAACGAAAATATTGTTTGAGACTCATCTTCAATATTATGTATTACTTTAGTATCACCTCCGTGGGCTATCATATCACTAAAGTAAAATGCATCCTTATTAGTTTTACCTGAGTTTAGTTCTGTTAGAATTTTATCTACGTGTACTTTATCGTATCCTTCAAAACCAAGTTCATTAGCTATTCTTAAAAATTCTCTTTTGAACTTAATATATTCAATAGCAGAGTATTTCATAGCTTCAACAGCGTCATAATCTTTGTCAGTAAGGTTAATTAAAGCAAGATTAACTGGTCCACTATGTTGTACAAATTTTAATCCGTACCTTGCTGAATTACCAAGATCTCTTAGATTACTTACACCTGGGAATATGCCTTTGAATCCGGAAACATTATCAACTATACTATCAACGTGATCTAATACTTCACCTAACGTAAATGTAGTAACATTTTCATTTTGTGGATTTTTTTCAAAATTAATTGGAAATTCATAAAATCCTACATTTTCTCTTTTTGGTGAGCTTGATGTAGTTTTTAAAACTAGTTTATCGTCAGCTACTAAGTCTGTGTTAAAAGTAACATATGCATAATTGTTAACTCTATTAATAATATAATCAATAGCATCACGCTTACGAACACCGTTTACATAAACTTTAACATCTAAATCATTTAAGTCTCCGCTATTAGTATAAACATCAATAATGAAATTATTAGTTCTTTCTAAAACTATTTCTTGTTTAACAACTGGCTGTTTAGATTTGTTAGGTGCTTTTGTCCAACCTGATACATTTGTAAACGAAGTTCTGTCAGTATACTTTCTTAGTAATGCTGTATCAGTACTAACTGTAATTACATCTGCTATCACATCATATTGATAGGTGTCTGCTAATAAATTAAAGTCAAAAACAATATCACCGCTATTTTCAATAGTTCTGTAACTTAACGGAAATCCTAATTCTGTGTCGTTAGAACCCGTACCAACTTTATAACTAAAAAGTTTGTTTCCTGTAAATGTGCTTGATTCTAATGTAGAAAGTTGTGCTCCAGCATCATTATATAAATCAAACAACGGTTGCTGATTAACTTTAGTCTTATCTTGTGTTTGTTTCCAAGTAGTACCGTTATAATAAAAGATTTTACCTTTATAATTTGTACCTGCTTTTACTAATACTGTCTCGTCTGTTTGTGGAACTGTATCTGTAGTTTCTTTTAAGGCAAGTTGTAAATTTCCGTTCTGGCTAATAAAATTAACTTCATAAATTTTACCTGCAACAAAACTATCAGGATCTGCTGTGAATAATACACGCATACCTTTAACTAATTCTACTCCATCAACAAAGTAACCAACCTGTCCTTCAATATCTGAAAATACATCTTTAGTAACTGTATCAACTAAGTCAACTGATGTTTTTGATTGCGTACCAAAATTGTAAAGTTTTAATCCTGCATCAAATTCAACAATAGGTCTTGTAGCTCTATATGTTTGGTCTAACACTACAGGAACATTATTAATAGTTGCAATATTTTCAATTACACTTTTATGTGTCCATTTATTATAACGTGACCATTGATTTCCATCTTTTGATGCTCTATTAATAACAATATAATCTTTAAGAACTGCATACGATGTTGCATCGTCAAACGGTAATGCACTAAATCCTTGTGCATCAAATTCAGTAGAAACATCTGTTAAGTAGTCAGCAGTAATAACAAGATCTGCTTCACTGATTAATTTTATAGATTCTCCAACACCTTCAACGTACCAGTTACCTTCGCCGTATTTAGATGGTGTAATTGTTCCGTAAAACTTTACTTTCATGCCATTAGTTAATTCATAACCATTTTGCATAGTATAAGTTTTTTTACCAATAACTTCTTCACCTACATTAAGTTGTGTAGCATCTCTAATATCTTTTATAATGATAAGTCCTGTTGTTTCTATATCATTTCCATTTGTATAATATAAAGTATCAGGCGATTCTAAATCAATTGTCCAAGTTATCGTTCCTTGTTCAATCTTTTGCTGACTTACTCCTTCATTATATAAGTTAGTATCGTTATCTATCTCAGTACTAGTTCTAATACTAAAAGGCATGTCAACAGTATTAATGTCAAAGTTATATGTTTGTCCTCTATATAAAGTTAATGTAGGATTGCTTACTTTATTTTCTTCACTAAAAATATAACTGTTGTTATCAATGTTATCTTGTCGATTAACTGCAAAGGTACTAGTAATATTTCTTGCACTTCCATAAACTGGAACTTCATTTGGACCAGATGGTAACCAATAGTATTCTCTAAAGTTTACAAACTTATCCCAATTAATATGCGGGTTCCAAGCGTAATATTCTTGTGAACTATACTTACTATGATCAATGTTGTTTGCATTTCTAATTGAACTTGCATTTACATAATCTCTATAGTCTCTATAAAACGTAATGTTGTCTAGATTATCTGTTACTGTTGCAACAGGCTCTAATTGATAATTTTCTCTATTAGCAGATACATCATTTACATAAACGTCTGATGCTTTAAATGCTTTTGCATCTCTACGTCCTATAAATCCGTCAACCTTTTCAATAACACCAGGTTGCATTAACTGATCTAATGTACTACTTAGAAACTTTTTGTTTGCTGTGGTCCTAAAGTATCTTGGTAATAAATCAGCTGTTTTTCTTTTAGAATTTGCGTTTGTTGGAATTGGGCTTTCGTCTTGCGCCATTCTTAGTAACCTCCACTATATCCGCCGCCGCCACCGCCGCCGCTAGACCCTGAACTGCTTGAGCTACTACTCGAGCTACTTGTACTACTGCTTGTACTACTGCTTGTAGTTGTTGTGCTTGTAGTTGTTAATGATTGGCTTCTAACACCAGTATTAGTAGTTCCAGTTGCTGTTACTACATTACCAGATGCTTGTATTCTTGAAGCTGTTACACTATCAATAATTTCAACATCATCAACTGTTGCGTCGTTAATGAAAAGTTCATTATTTTCTGCTTTTACTTCGTATAGGCTACCAAAACTCTGTGAAGCTTGTGTTGGAACAAGTAAAATATTAACAGCGTTAGGTGCTATATTATTCATTACGTATGTTGCTAATTCAGTAAAGTGAAAAGAATCACCAAAGTTCCAGTTTTGTAAAGCAAAAAATCTATTAATAGAACTAATAACCTCTGTTTTTAACTCGTTAGCATTTACAACTTCACTTGCATTTGGTACAATTTTAAAAGTTGCTTGTAGACTATCTTGTGCATGCACACCGAATAAAGGTTTATATTGTACTGGATGATATATTACTTCGTCACTAATTGATTTGTATTCATTAATTCTTCCACCGTAGTTTTGAAACAGTTCATCTGAACTAGGCGGTAATGGCATAGTGTCTATTGCACCAGTGAGGTACTTTCTAAAGTTTATATCATATGACCTAGTTAACATGTAAATATCAATTATATTACTTGCACTAGGATCAATTCTGTTGCTGTCATTTGCACTGTGTACATATTGGAATTTAAGATCTGATCTACCAACATGTGCTTTATAGTCTGCTGTAACACTAAGAACATTATTATTTAAAACTTTAAAGTTATCATTATCAATAATATAAAAAACTTGACCTGTAGAATATTGACTATATGCTCCTATTTCAGTTTCTGTTGTAACAACATTGATAGAACTTCCTTGACTATAATAATTGTATTTGCTAAATCCTTGATCTGACGATTCTTTCTTTAAGAAAATATATTTTGTAGCAGAATTTGTTTGTGGTGCTACTACATTATCAAAAATATCTGGATCATCAACACTTCCGTCATCATTCAAATCAAAAAAGCTAACTTCAACTTTTTTACTATTAATATATCCGTCTGCATTTGTAAATTCTTTAACTATTTCCCAATTAACATCATTATTAAATGCATCAAGCGAATCAGGCTTAGTATTAAAATTCATAATAGCAACTTTATCTTTAACTAGTTGTCCTGTTTGTGAATCGTATATTTTGCTTTGCCCGTCAAAGTAAAAACTTAATTCTTTGTCACTTTCAAAGATATAACGTAACCCTCTATTTGTAACTGTATATTTTTCTCCGTTAGTTTCAAATAATATCAACCAACTAGAATCTAACTGGTTATTTGTAACATCACCTGTTTTACCATTACTAAACACATCTACTGTGTTTAAGTTTTCGTTAATTATTACTCTCCAGTTTCGATTAACTTGATCATATCTTAAACCAAATGTTTTGTATGAAAACACTTGATCAATAATTTGCGATCTAACATCTGCTGAAATATCTTTTACTATCTTAGGTTTAACTTCTTCTAGTATACTATTAGAAGGTAAAATTTCGTTAAACACAATAGGACCTTGACTTGTTACACTATCAACACTCGTTCCTGCTCCATTAACACTAATAACTTTTACCCATTTATAGCTACTTGCACCTTTAACTGTACTATCGCTAGTAAGCTCGCCAGAGCCAATAAAATAAAATCCTGCTGGTGGTTTAAATTTAAGTAGTGCGCCTGCTTCTACATATTTTAAAGAACCACCAGTAAACGTTCCTACTTGATACGGAATGTCACTAATATTTTGAAGTAAACCTGTTGAGCTATTAGTAGTCTTAGTTGATTGATCCCATCTTGCATTAAGATCACTAACAATAATTTTAGCATAATTTCCAAAGTAGTAATTACTAATTGCTCTATTTTTAATAATTGGTAATATTTTATTTTCAATAGTACCTTCAATATCTGTTTGGGTTGCAAAAGTAAATGATGTTTTACTCTCGTACGGTTCTCTATAAAGTATACCATCTGATCCGTAAAGATTTGTACTAGAATATTTTCCTGTTACATCTTTAAGATCAAAGTATCTACTAATTCCGCTAGTTGTTCTATTTGTAGATTTAACTTTTATAATTTCTTGGTTAGTTGTTAAAGGAACAATGTTATAGTCCTCGCCTGTAACCATTCTATTTTGTGTATAGTAAGTTTGCGGAGCATTTGACTTAATACTAGCTGTAGACTCACTATTAGTTGCATTGTTTACAGCTTCTTTAAGTTCAAGTCCTAAAGTTAATGTTTCTGATGTACCTGCTTTACTTGTATATGGTAGACTAACTGTAATACCTGTTAAATCTGCTGGAGCTATATTAATTATTTTATTGCTACTAGTTCTATAATAAACTCTAAACGAGCCGTTAGGTAAATTTCCAAAAGTTCCATCTGCAAATACTAAACTAATTTCATCATTACCTCTAGTTTGTACAACGTAATAATCTTTAATTTTTTTAATCAAGCTATTATAAATTGCATTATTACCTTCAGTTGAACTAACCTGTGTCCAAATTTTATTTGCTGAACCAGTTGTGTCTAACCCATACAACCAAACATCAGTATCATTAATATTTTCTGCTTCAATTGCAATTTTTTGGTTTGCTGAAGGAGAATTAATAGTAAATTCATTAGATTGCATTTTACCTTGTCTAAAGTGTAAAAAATATCCTGAATTAGAACTATTAGATCCACGTCCGTCTTCTCTATATAAAAATGCTAAACTTGTTCCTGGAACTGGATTTTCTTCGATAATGTTATTCAAGTCAGTATCAATGCCTGTTGACACAACTTCAAATTGTGTAGGAAGACCATTTACACTTTTGGTAAAACCAAATATAGGAACATCTTGTTGTCCACCATTTATTCTATATTGCTGTGTAAGTACTCCGTTAATTACTTTACTTACTGCTGGTTTGCCTATAGTTCCGTTTTGCGGAAGTGATGCATTAAGTACTCGTCTAAATTGTTCTGACCAATTGCTATTACTAGGATCGTTCCAGATAATTGTTTGTTCAGATAAGTTGTTACCGTTACTATCAATAATAGATTCTGTAGTGCTTACTGTTCCAAATTTAAGCAGTCCGTTTGCGGCTTGATTACGTCTAGGATTATATGAAAGCATACGAGCTAAACGGAGAACTGATTCTCTACGTTCAGCTAATTCTAAAAAGTTTTCTCTTGCATTTAAATCAACTCTATAACTGATATTTTGTCCTAAGAACGCAATCATATCAATTAGAGCAAGATATTCTGATGTATCAATATAATCGTTAAAATCTTCTGGGTAATTTTGACGCAGATATGTAATCATCGAGCGTCTTAATGAATCAAAGTCGTAACTGCGGAACTCCGCATTGCGGTAGCTCTGGTATACTTTTGTCCAATCCTCTGCTAAAAGCAGTCTATTCTGTCTGTCGGTTGATGACATTGGTTATCCTTCTAAATGCTCTACGTTGTATTTATTATAAACGATAATACTAGTAGTTAATTGTGTCACGCTAATCCGACATTTTTATCAAACTGCATCTTTAAAGATTCGCTGATATTATAGTCTAAGTACATTATTGTACACTCAATTTGTAATCCGCTTTCGTATTCAGATACTTGTACACCTGATGCTCTTGTTCTAGGATCAAAGTTTACAATATTTGTAACATTTGTTGTGATTGCATCTTTAAGCTCTGTTGTTAACGGTTCAAATATTGCGTCCCAAATAATACAACCAAATGTAGGATCAGATACTTTTTCACCTTGTCTAATATTAAAATGATTTAATAAATTTTGTTTAATAAGTGCAATATCAAATTGCTGGAATGAAGTGTTATCAGCATTAACAGTACTAAACCCTCTATATGCTTTTTGCTTAACAGGAGGTTGTTTTTGTCTTTGTGGTGTTATTTTAACTGTTTTGTATAAATCTTGTGCCATAATAATATTTATTCGTTTGCGAATACCTTTGTTTGTGTTACACTTTTTACTTTAGCTGAACAATCATACTCATCGCCCACTCTGCCTACTTCTAAATCTTCGGCAAAAACATTTGGACTGTGCGTTACTAATGGTGTACCATACACAGGTGGACAATGTGTGTGAGGTTCGTTTAGGTCTGTCTTTCTATGTATTCCGTGTTCGACTACAAATACTGTTGAACTACCTGAATCAGTAAGTATGTCTCCAGGAGCAACACATATAGGGTGTACTGTATTTACAATATCTCCTGATCCTACTTTTCTAGCTATTAATGGCATTATTGTACCTGTGATTTCCCTGCACCTTTATCGATAGGTGTTGTTGTTGTTAAACTTGCTAATGGTGTTAGTTCATCGTTAATAATTTTTTGGTAGAATCCTTTTCCTAGACCAATTCTGCTTGCTGTGTTTGATCCGCCAGCATCTGCGTATCCTACTGCTTTTTTAAACTCTGTACCTAAAGCATTAAAATCTGTACTTGTCCAAGTAACACTTTTGCTCTTTAAATATGCTACTGCAATTTTTGTAGCAACTGTAGGGTCGTTTGCCATATCAGCATTATTGTAGATATCAACTCCGGCTTTGCCGCCGTATGTTTTATAATTGTCTGTTCCTGTAATTTGTATAAGTCCTCTACCTCTGTATCTAAACCCATCTCCGGTTTCTGCAGGACCGTTGCCCATTCTACTTCCGTAT